>Ga0210057_1004331_pt1 | contig 18983 bp, 20 predicted proteins | sample CryGeyCG2114_010_2_FD_183968 | JGI IMG/M metagenome (GOLD analysis project Ga0210057, IMG submission 183968) | Groundwater microbial communities from aquifer - Crystal Geyser CG10_big_fil_rev_8/21/14_0.10 (SPAdes) (version 2) | ecosystem: Environmental > Aquatic > Deep subsurface > Groundwater ...
CATCGCCGGCCTATTGATACTCGCCTTCGGCGTGCTTCTCCTTCTGGCGGGTCAGGGAATGGGGACCGTGCTTCCCGCTCTGTTCATCATCGGACTCGGGTGGAATCTCGCATTCGTGGGTTCCACGGCTGTGCTCGCCGATGCGGTTCGCCCGCTTGAGCGCGCGCGTCTCCTGGGGTTCAACGATTTCGCTGCTATCAGTTTGAGTGCCCTGGGTGCGGCAGTATGCGCGCTCATCCTCGGCCTTGCTGGCCTCGTGCCGCTCGTATTGGTCGGCGTTTTCCTATCGCTCTTGCCCATCGCCGGATTGCTGTCCAATAAAGCAAATGAAGACGCGCAGAGAGCGCAATAGCAGTTTGCTTTTGTCCAGCGCATAGCGGGTATATAGTTGGCGAATGGGCATGCGTGAGTGGGCGTGTGCACAGCTTCCGCTCTCCCGCAAAGAGCTTTTCTTTGCCGGCGTCACATTTGCCGCCTATTTCTTTGCGGCCAAACTTGGGCTGTATTTGTACTACGCCTTCGAGACATCGCCTGCGCTTATATGGCCGCCGGTGGGTATCGCTCTTGCAGCCGTCTTACTGGGAGGACACAAAATGTGGCTTCCCATCTTGCTTGCGCAACATCTCGCGCTTATTTCGCACTTCACTGGAGTCCACACGATATCGCTGGTTATCGCGAGCGCGTATGCGCTGCAGGCGGTCGCGGCTCTCTATCTATTACGGCGCTTTGGATTTGACATGGCTATGACGTCTGCGCGCAGCGCTATGACATTCGTCGGCGTGGTTATTGCTGCGACCGTCATTGAGCCCGCTATCGCTACGGCATGGCAGCTCTATAGCGGAACGCTCGGCGTAAGCCCGCTTGTAAACTTGGGGCGTGCATGGGGAGGGGGCGTGTTCAGCGCGCTCATCGTCGCGCCGCTCGTCCTTGTGTGGTATCGAGGGTGGCGCACGGCATTGGCCGAAATAGCGGCAAGGCGTGCGGAGCTTGCGCTCGCATTCGCCACGCTGGCTGGGGTCGTGTATGCCGTGTTCTGGACGCCGCATACGCGGGTGCTGGGCGCCACCGTCATTTTCATGCTTCCCGCCGCCCTTTTGTGGTTCGTTCTGAGATTCAATCCTCGCCTCCTGGCGTTGGCAGTTTTCGTGTCGGCCGTAGGGGGTATCGCCGGAACCATCATCACACTGCCCGGGGCTGGCTCACTCAGCGCGCAGCTGTTGAACGTGCAGGTGTACATCGGGCTTATTGCCGCGCTTTTCATCGTATTTGCCGCGGTGGAGGAGGAGCGGCGGCAGGGATTCCGAAAGTTGCGCGAATTATACGCGCAGGCATCAGCGGCGGACCGTGCCAAAAGCGAGTTTATTGCCATACTGGCGCATGAGCTGCGGAACCCGCTTGCGCCCATCGTCAGCTCTCTGGACCTGCTTCGCATGCAGCCGCAGACCGCCGAATCTGCCGAGGCGATACACCGCGCGGAGCAGCACACGATTATGATACGCCGCCTTCTCGACGGCCTCCTGGATACGGCGCGCCTCTCGCAGGGCAAGTTCGTATTGCGGAAGGAGCTGGTGCGCCTGCAGGATATAGTCGACCAATCCGTAGCGAGCGTCGAGGATTATGTACGGACGCGCCGACACACGCTTCGGGTCATTCAGCCGGAGGAGCCCGTCATGCTGTACGCCGACGCTGTCCGGGTGAAGCAAATCCTTATTAATTTGCTAACGAACGCCTGCAAGTACACCCCGCCCTGCGGCTACGTGGAGCTTTATGCGGAGGCGCGGGACGGACATGTGCTCATCAGGGTATCGGATACGGGAGAGGGAATTAGCAGCGCCGCGCGCCCGCGGCTATATACGCCGTTCTCGCAAGTGCATGAGGCGCCTGAGCGCGGCACGGGCCTCGGCATCGGTCTCTTTCTGACGAAGCGGCTCGTGGAGATGCACAACGGGAAAATACAGGCGGATAGTGACGGGCCCGGTCAGGGCAGCACGTTCAGCGTCTATCTGCCGCTTTCCATGGAAGGTGCGCGCCGGTACCGCGAAGATGCGCCTGCGCCCGCCGCGGCGCAGCCGGAAGCGGTGGCGGGCGGGAGTCGCTAGGTTGATGACGCTGCCGATGCGGCTCGCTACAGCCGAACGGAGGCGGGGAACGGGTGCTCGTGACCGAGCGCGAGACGGGAGAGGAGGTCCTTGATGTGCCGCTCCCGAAGCGTGCCGTACTTATGCTTGTCATTGCGCAATTTAATGACGAGCTCCGCGGCATACCTGCCTCCAAGGAAGTGCGGCATGATGACGTAGTCGGCGCCTTGCTTGTAGTGCTCGAGCGCGTCTTGTACCCGGTGCGCCAAGACCATGACAACGGCGTCCTCTCGCGCGGCTTTTACTGCACGCGTAATGAGAATGTTGGTCTCCGGATCCGGTATCGTCGAGATGACAAGCTGCGCCTGCGAGAAATCGAGCGATGATAGGAAATCAAGATCGCTCGCGTCGCCGAACTCAGTGGCGATGCCGCGCTTCTCAAGCTCTGCAATGATGTCGGGATCGTAGTCCACGACAAGAAAGTTCTCTCCTGACTCCTCGAACGTGGCAAGAAAATCGTGGCCTATGCGGTTGCAGCCGAACAGGACGACGGGGTGGCGTTTTGCGTGCGGGTGAGATTCGTGCGCGTCAGAGCGCTCGAAAAGGCCAAGGTAGGGAGAGAGGAAGCGGTATATGCGGTCGGAGTATAGGACGAGATAGGTCGAGCCGCAGATGGTCAAGAGCCCGACGAGGGTGACGAGCGAGAGATATTCCGGCGCGACGTGGCCGAACGTCACGCCGAGCGCGACGAGGATCAAGGAGAATTCGCTTATCTGTGCGACCGTAAAGCCGGTCTGCAAGCTCGTCTTCTTTCGATATCCCATGAGGCCCATGAGCGTCATGAGGATGATCGGGTTGCCGAACAAAACGAAGGCAGAGAGGAGGAGGGCGGCGGGGAGAAGCGCGGCGACGTCGCCGAAATGCATTTGCGCGCCGAGCAGGATAAAGAACATGACGATGAAGAAGTCGCGCAGCGGCGTGAGGCGCGCGCTGACCTCGTGCCGCGCAGGCAGCGAGGCGAGAGCGACGCCCGCGATGAGCGCGCCGCTCTCGAGAGAGAAGCCGAACATGCTGAAGAGCGCGGCGACGCCCATGCCCCATGCGGCGGCGAACAAGAAAAGGAATTCCTGCGACTGCGATAGAAAGCGGCTCGCCTTCGATACGAAGAAGCGCGATGCGAGCACGACGAAGAGGATGAGAAGCGTGCCGGTCACCATGAATTTTCCGAATGACGAAAGCGAGGAGCCGGCGGCAGAGAACATCGGTATTGCCAAAAGAAGGAGCACGACGATAAGGTCCTGCACAAGAAGGAATCCGACGGAAATCTTCGCATAGAGCGTCTCCAGATCTCCCTTATCGGCGATGAGCTTCATGATGATGATGGTGCTTGAGAACGCCAGCGCGATAGCGACGTACACGGCCGCCGCGGGCGGTATGCCGAGCATGATGCAGATGAAGTAGCCGAAGAAGGATGTAAAGGCGACTTGTCCCACGCCGGTAATGAGCGAAACGCGCCCGAATTTGCGGATTATATCGGGACTGAGGTGAAGGCCGACGGTAAAGAGAAGGATGGCGATGCCTATCTCCGAGAGCAGCGCCAGCGTTTCTTCCGAATCGATAAGATTGAAAACCGCGGGGCCGACGATAAGGCCGGTGATGATGTGCCCGATGATGAGCGGCTGGCGCAGTACGCGCATCACGGCCGCCACGGCGACCGCGATCGCAATAAGAAGGCTTATTTCTGCGAACAGATCCATTCGTAAAAATAATAGCATGCCGATGGTGCAGGCCGCCCGCCCCGCGGTGAGCAAAAGGAGCCGCGCACTACGCGCAGGCGCGTGGGGCAGTGCAGGGGCGTGCGTCATTTTGTTACAATGCGTCCATGCGCTACCTGCATACGATGGTACGTATCCGTGACATTGACGATTCGCTCCGCTTTTACTGCGAGCTTCTCGGCATGGAGGAGGTGTATCGCTACGAGAGCGAAAGCGGGCGGTTTACGAACATTTTTCTCAAGGCGCCGGACGACGACGTGGGAGAGCCACCCGAGGCGAAGAAGATGGGCGAGAGCCGCCGCGTCGCACCGGTGTTGGAGCTGACGTACAATTGGGACACGGAAACGTACACAGGCGGAAGAAATTTTGGCCACCTTGCGTACGAGGTCGAAAATATCTACGACGTATGCAAACGGCTCTCGGAAGGCGGCGTCGTCATCAACCGCCCGCCGCGCGATGGCCGCATGGCGTTCGTCCGCTCGCCCGACGGCATCTCGATAGAGCTATTGCAACAGGGGGAGGCGCTGCCGCCCGCGGAGCCGTGGGCCAAGATGGAGAATACGGGCACCTGGTAGCGCGGCGCATGCGCCCGGCCGCTCGGCATGCTGTGGTGGGCGCGGGCGCCGCGATGTATGATGTGCGCTCTATGGCAAGGGAAAAGCAAGCAGCCGCGCATGATATAGCGCGGTACAGGCGCGCGGTGCGGTTTCTTGAAGGTCTCTCGAACCTGCCGCAGGAGCAGAATTACATGCGGGGCAAAGCGAGGGACCCGTCCATATTTCTCAAGCGAACGCGCTTCTTTTTGGACGCGCTCGGCGCGCCGGATAGGGGGTTGAAGTATGTGCACATCACCGGCACGGCCGGCAAGGGCACCGTGGCGGCGATGGTTGCGGGAGCGCTCGCCGCCGATGGCCGGCGCGTCGGGCTTTTCACCTCCCCTTTTGTTACCACCTCGGCGGAGAAGATACAGGTGAACGGCAGATTCATCCCGGCGGGGGAGTTCGCGGACATGGTCGAGGAAATGCAGCCAATGTTGGATACGTTGCAAAAAGAAGGCCCGTACGGCCGCCCCTCGTACTTCGAACTCTTTCTCGCACTGGCATTGCTGTATTTCAAACGAAAAAAATGCGAATGGGCGGTACTGGAGGTCGGGGCAGGCGGGCGCTACGACGCGACGAACGTCGTCGAGAAACCGGTCGCGACAGCTATCACGAACATAGATTACGACCATGTGCGCCTCCTGGGCAATACGCTGCAGAAAATCGCGAGCGACAAGGCGGGTATCATCAAGCGCGGCTCGCATTTCTTCACCGCGGAAGGCAGGCCGTCCATTGCCTCATTTTTCGAAAAAGAATGCCGTCGCGTCGGCGCGAGTTTTACGCGCATTTCCCCGCAGGCCTCCCACAACCAGACCAATATCGAGCTGGCCGGCGCGATCGCGCGTGTCGCGGGGGTGCGAGAGGGCGCCGTAGCGAGAGCCGTGCGGAACGCGAAGCTGCCGTGCCGCTTTGAGATAGTGCAAAAGCGGCCGCTGGTAATACTCGATGGAGCGCACAATAGGATAAAAATGCGCGCTGTTCGGAACGATATGGAGCAAGTGGAGTACCACCGACTGCATCTCGTGCTCGGCATGGCCCGCAAGAGAGAGCGCGAGGCGATGCTTGAGGAGATAGTGCCGCGTGCGGACTTTTTCTATGCGACGCGCTTCCAGACGCTCGGACAAGAGGCGGCGGATCCCGCCTACCTTCTGGCGAAGGCAAGACAGTCCATGAAAAAGGGTGCGAACGGGGGCGTCTATCTGGACCCGGGGCGCGCGCTGGAGGCCGCGCTCAAGCGGGCGCGGGCGGACGACGCGGTTCTCGTAACGGGCTCATTTTACCTGGCGGGGGAGCTGCGCGAGCGATGGTATCCGGAAGAGCGCGCGTTGAAGCGCAGGAGCAATTTTTAGCTCTGGTACAATGCGCATATGAGCGAACGCGTATTCCGCGAGTGCATCGAGCGCCAGTGGGACGCGGGAAAGTTCTTATGCATAGGGCTCGACCCGGATGAGAAAAAACTGCCGCAGAGCGTGAAGGGAGATGCGCCGTGCGTGCGCATGCTGAATTTCAACAAAGAGATAATCGATGCGACGGCGGCCACAGCTGGTTTCTACAAACCGAACAGCGCGTTCTATGAGGCGTACGACGCGGATGGCTGGAACCTGCTCAAGGCGACCATCGCCTACATCCGCGAGAGGGCTCCTGCGGCGCCCGTCATCCTTGACGCGAAGCGCGGGGATATCGGCAACACGAATATGGGCTACGCGGCGAGTGCGTTTGATGCGCTTGGCGCGGATGCGATAACCGTACACCCATACCTCGGTTCGGAGGCGCTTGCGCCGTTTCTCGCGCGAATAGAGAAAGGCATTTTCGTCCTATGCCGTACGTCGAATCCCGGCTCGGGAGAGTTCCAGGGCCTTGGGCTGGGCGGAGAGCCGCTCTACATGCACGTCGCGCGCGCGGTCGCACAACGATGGAACACGAACGGCAATTGCGCGCTCGTCGTCGGTGCCACGTATCCGGATGAACTGCGCGCTGTCCGAGCGGTTGCCGACGATATTCCCATCCTCATACCGGGAGTAGGGGCACAGGGAGGCGATGTGGAAGAGTCCGTCGCCGCCGGCGCGGATGTCCGCCGGCGCGGCGTACTGCTTAGCGTATCGCGCGACATACTCTATGCCTCCAGCGGCGAGGACTTCGCCGACGCCGCCCGCGCCAAAGCTGTGGAATATGATGGCCGCATTCGCGCGGCGTTGTTACAATGATGCGCATGGCATTGAGCGAGCAAGAGGTGCTGGAGATGCTGGAGAATGCCGGCGCGTTCCGTACGGGGCACTTCGTGTTCACGTCCGGACGGCACAGCGATACCTACATCAACAAGGATGCGCTATACACGTTCACCAAGGAAACCTCGCGCCTCTGCCGCGAGTTTGCGGAGCGCTTCAAGGACGACGGCATCGAGGCGGTCGTCGGGCCGGCGATAGGCGCGGCGCTTCTCGCGCAGTGGACGGCCTACCACCTTACCGACATGCTGGGAAAAAATATCCCCGGCGTCTACGCCGATAAGGACGGGCAGGGGGAGTTTATCCTCAAGCGCGGCTACGACAGGGTCGTTTCCGGCAAGCGAGTGCTCGTGGTGGAGGATTTGACGACCACGGGCGGCTCGATAAAGAAGGCGATAGACGTCGCGCGCGCAAGCGGCGCGGATGTAGCGGGTGCTGCGGTCATCGCCAATCGCGGCGACGTACAGCCGGCACAGATAGGAGACCCCCCGCGTTTCGAGAGCTTGGTCGCGGTGCAGCTGGAATCGTGGGCGCCGGCGGAGTGCGAACTGTGCAAACGTAACATCCCAGTGAACGTCGAGGTGGGACACGGGCGTGAATTTCTCGCCGAGCGCGGCGGCTAACTGCACATGCGAACAGCACGCATAGGCATCATATTCGCGTCGGCACTTGCGCTCTCTGTCATTGCCGCCGCGTCGTTTGCAAGCGCGCACGAGGTGTATCTCTTGAGTGCTGAAGAGATCGCCGCCGCGAAAGACATGGCGCGAATGCCGGCGCGCGTAACCCTGGAGGAAAACCTTTCGCAGTTCGTTTTCTGGGCTTTCGTCGCGCTTGTCGTCCTCACGACTGTCTACTTCATGTCGCTCTCGCGGCGCATCGTGAATATGTGCGGCCCCTTTCTGCGGCGCGTGAAGAAGTACGCGCCCATCGTCGTGCGCGTCGGTACGGGACTGGCTTTCCTCAGCTTCGCTTACTATGGGGGATTATTCGGGCCGGAGCTGCCGCTCTCGGGCGTATACGGAAGCGCAGCTCCCGTGGCGGGAATCGCGTTTGCACTCGGCGGGCTTGCGCTTATCGCGAACGTGCTCGCCCGCTCCGTGTCGCTCCTCCTCCTTGCGGTAGCCGGGGCGGGCGCTCTTATGAGCGGCTTCTACTCGTTCACGTATGTCGAGTACGCGGGAGCGCTTCTTTTTCTAGCGATCGGCGATGGCGCGGCGCCGGCGCGCGCCGGCGCCGCGCGCCCGCTCGCACGAGTTCTGCGTACGCTCGCCCAGTACCGTTGGGCGATACTGCGCATGGGGTTAGGTGCGTCCATCATGTTCGCTGCGGTGTACGCGAAAGTTGTACACAGCGCGCTCGCGTACATGGTCGTCGAGAAATACGACCTTACCAGCTATTGGCTGTTCGCTCCCTTCGAGCCGCATTTTCTCGTTCTGGGAGCCGCTATCATCGAGTTTCTAGCGGGTATTCTCATCTTTCTCGGCATTGAGATACGCCATACCGCGGCGTTTGTCGCGTTCTGGCTCACTCTTTCAATGGTGTTCTTTCGCGAAGCTGTGTGGCCGCACATCATACTCTTCACGCTCGCGGGCGCATGCATGCTCTATGGTTACGACCGCTTCTCTGTGTTCGGACGGCTGTACATCCGCGATGGCAAGGAGCCCGTATTGTGAAGAAGAGCGAGGCAGCAGCACACCAAGGTTCCTTTCATGAGCATATTTGGTACTATGCGCGTCATAGTCGTTCATTAGTGGCCATAACTGTTACGTTATACGTATGCAAAAAATAGTATTACTACTTGTCGCCGTTGCCGTCATTCTTGGGGCGGGATACGTGCTCTGGATGATGCCGACGGAAGACAGCGCCGCGGTAGACCCGTTCGCTTTCGATATCCTTGAGAACGAGAGTGAGTCGGTGCCGGGCGATATCGACGAGGGGCCTGTCGTAGATCCGGAATTTCACGAACTCGTGACCTACACCGCGAGCGGTTACAGCCCGCGAGAGGTAACTATCCGCCGGGGGCAAACCGTCCGCTGGGTAAACAACTCCAACGAGGAGACCTGGCCCGCATCGGCGATGCACCCGACGCACACCGTGTATCCGGGTTCCGATATACAGAAGTGCGGCACGGGCGAGCAGGGGGGCATATTCGACGCGTGCCGAGGGCTTTCGCCGGGGGAATTCTGGGAGTTCACATTCGACGAGGTCGGCTCATGGGGCTACCATGACCACCTCCATGCGTCCCACACAGGACGCATCATCGTGACGGAGTAGCGTATGGATAGGCGCGTCGAGATACTGCTGCGGGTAGGGTTGGCATTCGCCTTCCTCTACCCGCCGGTCTCGGCGTACCTGGATCCGTATGCCTGGATAGGCTTTTTTCCGCAATTTTTGCGAGATATTGCGGGCAACGATGCGCTGCTGCTTCACGCCTTTGGCGTTGTTGAAATAGCTCTTGGCGCTTGGGTCCTTTTCGGCAGGAATATATTTTGGCCGAGCGCCATTATGGTCGGCATGCTCGCCGGTATCGTTCTATTAAATTGGCGCGCGATGGACATTCTCTTCCGCGATATATCAATATTGGCGCTTGCGCTTGCGCTTGCGCTCGAACATTGGAAACGCGAGCGCCCCACGCCCTCCGCATATGTGCCGAGCTAGTGCGGCTGGAACGAGGTGCCTTCTCGGGCGCTATTTTGCCGCGCGGAGAAAGAAATAAATGTCCTCCAGCGCCTTTACGGCGTCGCCCGCAGCGATGTTGTTTTGGTGATACAGGCCGTCCGTGCAGTCGCCCGCGGCCCACACGCCCGGTATCGAGGCGCGCTGATTGCGGCAATCCACTTTGATGCGGCCTATGGCATCAAGTTCGACCACGCCTTTTACAAGCTCTGTCGACGGTATCATGCCTATCTCGACGAAGACCCCTGCAGCGGGAATGGTGCGCGTCTTACCGGTCGTCTTATCCTTCACGACGACCCCCTCGACGAACGCGCCGCCCTTCACCTCGACGGGCTCGGTATTGAGGAGCGCGGTCATGTTCTCGTGCGCGCAGACCGTCTCTACGGTGCGCGCATCCGCCTTGGAGAAGTCTGCCCCGCGATGCACGAGCGTGACGGATCTCGCGTATGCCAAAAGCTGCGCGGCGGTCTCAAATCCCGCATTCCCGCCACCGACAACGACGGTGTCCTGGCCGCTAAATAGCGGACCGTCGCATGAGGCGCAGTAGGTAAGGCCTTTGTTCTCGAATTCAGTCGCACCTGGCACGTCAAGCGTGCGGCGCGTGCCGCCGGTTGCGATGAGCACGGCGTGCGACGTGCCCACCTCTTTGCCGGTCGCGTCGAAGAGAACGAATCCTTCGTCGCGTTTTTCCACCTTGGAGACGCGCACGCGAGGCCGTATATCGAGAAACTCCCCCGCGTATTCCCGCGCGTGCTCCTCAAGCGCACGCGCAAGTTCCGCGCCGCTGATGTGCTTCGTCCCTATCCAATTCTGCACGTCCGCGGATTCCGTGCTCTGGCCACCGAAGCTTTCTGTCACGAGAATACTTTTGAGGTGTTTCCGTGCGGCATATACGGCTGCGGCGGCCCCCGCGGGCCCGCCGCCTACTATGGCAAGGTCAAACATAGGCAATGGGTACTAGTGTATAGACAATTGAATAAAAAGAAATGCATAGCCGCGTTCGCATTGCGCGCTCACTACGCTCTTTCGCGCGGCGAACTATCGGCGCTTGAGGAACGAAAGGCCCCACGTGTCGTCGTCCTCGACGACGCTCGCGGCGGCTTCCGGCGCTGCCTTTCCGGCAGGGGAAAGATCCTTCTTAAGAGGAGTTTCCTCAGGGACTGCCGCCTCATCGGGTTTTCGAGCGCTTTTGACGGGAGGCAAGTCATCTTGCTTACGCGCACTTGGCGCGAGGCGCTGCGGCGTACCAAACAGCGGACGTGCCGCTGTCGTCGTTTCCGGAAATCCCGTCGCGATGACCGTAACGCGCACCTGGCCCTTCTTGAGCGAATCGTCCGTAACGGCGCCGAAGATGACTTTCGCTTCCGGATCGATAGCTTCCGTGATAACGCTCGCTGCGTCCTGCACTTCGAGCATGCCGAGGTCCTCGCCGCCCGCAATGGAGAAAAGCACGCCCTTGGCGCCCGAGATAGAAACCTCGAGGAGCGGAGAATTGATGGCCGCGCGCGCGGCGGATTCGGCGCGCTTCTCACCTATCGCCGTACCGATACCCATGAGCGCGCTGCCCGTGTTGTGCATGATGGTGCGCACGTCGGCGAAGTCCACGTTGACGATGCCGGTCTGCGTGATGAGGTCCGAGATGCCCTCGACCGCCTGCTTAAGAATGTCGTCGCACATCGCGAAGGCGTTCCTGATGCCCGTGTCGCGCGAGACGATAGCGAGCAGCTTGTCGTTCGGAATGATAATGACGGCGTCTACCGCCTTGCGCAGTTCCGCGATGCCCGTTTCAGCAAGGCGCAGGCGCTGCGCACCTTCGAAGCCGAACGGCTTCGTGACGACGCCGACGGTGAGCGCGCCGAGTTCGCGCGCGACCTTCGCAACGATAGGCGCGGCTCCCGTGCCGGTGCCGCCGCCCATGCCGCAGGTGATGAACACCATGTCGGAGCCCTTCAGCGCCTCTTGTATTTCCTCGCGCGTCTCCTCGGCTGCTTGCTTGCCGATGTCCGAATTCATTCCCGTTCCCAGCCCGCGCGTGAGCGTTTTGCCTATGTGTATCTTTTTCTTCGCCTTTGACTTGTGAAGATCCTGCGCATCCGTATTCACCGCGATGAAATCGACGCCCTGCACATGGGAGGAAACCATGTGGTTTATGGCGTTGCCGCCGGAGCCGCCGACGCCCACGACTCGTATACGGGCGAACGACTCTACATCGGGCTTCACCTGCTTGGCCATTGGCACGATTCTAGCATGTTTGGCAAAAAGACAACCTCGACAAACGGCGCGCGGCGTGCTCTGGAGTACGTGCTTGGGGTGGCTAGGGAAGAAGAGAGCGGAAAAAACCAGATATGGAGCGCCCTGCACCCTGCAGCACCTCGCCGATGGTGCGGGATGCCGCCGCGCCCTCGTCGATGTAGGCGGCGCGGCACAGGCCGTAGGCGACTGCCCAGGTCGCGTCGAGCGACCCGAGGCGCGGCTGCGACCCGAGGAACCCGACCTGCGCGGGCAGCTTGAGCGTTTCGCGCGCAATTGTTGCGGCTTCCGGCACACCGCTGCCGCCGCCGGTAAGGGTAATGCCGGCCGGGAGAAGGCGTTGCCGCCCGATGGATTTAAGGTATGCATTTATCTGCGAGAACGTGTCCTTGAGGCGCGCGGACACCACCGCGGAGAGCTTGCGGGCGGGAATATCGCTGCCGGTGACAGCCCCGTGCTTCAATTGTTCGGCTTCGGAGAGCGGCAGTTGGAAGGAAAGCGCAATGGCATTCGTGATATCGGCGGAGCCATGGGGGAGGACCTTGAGAGATACGGGCTGGTCGTCATCGTAAACGATAATGGAAACGGTTTCCGAGCCGATGTTCGCCAATACCGCGCCAGCGAGCCGCTGCGCCTTTGTGAGCGATACGGCGGCGGCCGCAAAGGGCGCTGCCAGCATCTCCTCGACCTCGATGCCGGCGCCCTCGATCGCTTCGATGAGGTCGTCGTGGTGCTGCGAGAGCACGGTGATAAGGAGCGCGTCGACGGAGAGGCGCGTCCCCTGGAGGCCCAGGGGACGGCCGTGGATGAGGGTGCCGTCTATGCGGTATGCGAGCGGTATCGTATGAATAATGGTGCGGTTGACGAGTTTTTGCGCTACTTTTTTACGGCTATCATCCAGCGCTCGCAGAACATCTCGCTGTTCGACGTAGCCGCCGGATGCAGTGAGGGTGATATCGCCAGTCGCGGCGCACTCCTCGAGAGAGACGCCGCCTATGGAAACGTAGGCGCTTTTGACGCGCGTACCGCTTGCGTGCGCGGCGCGCGCCACGGCCTCGCGTATGCTTTTTGCGGCCTCTTTCGGGTCTACGACGTACCCGTGCCGCACACCGCGCGAGGGGGCGGAGCCGGTGCCGAGTATTTGCATCGGGCCTTCAGCATTTTCCGGAGCGGATGCGATGACAACCTTCACCTGATGGCTTCCGATATCGATACCGGTAAAGACGGAGCGCATACACCCCATTGTACCCGCTTGTACGCAGGACGCAGTTCATCGCGCTGTGTATACGATTTTGTGCCGCGCCGCACTAGTGGTTGCCGCCTGCGCGATCTCCGTAACCAAACGCCCGCATCAGCGCGGCCTCGCGCTTCTCCATAGTTTTTCCATGCTCAAGACCGGCAAGGTGCAGGCATGCATGCGTGAAAAGAAAAGCGACGCGTCGCTCGCGAGAGATGCGGAGCGCGCGCGCTTCACGCGACGCTTTGCGCAGGTTTATGTAGATCTCACCCTCGCCCTGCGTGAGCGGAAATGCCAGGACGTTGGGTGCGTAGTCCTTTTTGCGATATGCACGGTTCATGCGGCGCAGCAGCGCATCGCCGCAGAGAACAAGCGACAGTGCATAGCCGGTGCCGAGAGCGCGGCGCGCGATCGCCTCGAACGGCACGCGCGGAAGCGGGCCGCGAACCGTGGCAGCGATAGTGAAGTGAGCTGCGGCTTTCGCCATGAGGAAAAGTCGCCCCTCTAACGCGCGATAGGCGTTGCTTCACCGAAGCGCGCGGGGGATGCACCCGCCTCCCGCGAAGCGCTCGGCGCGCCGCGCGAGCCGCGGCGCGGCGCGCGCTCCGCTATTTTTCCTTCTTTGACGAGCTTGCGATACGTCTCTTGCTTCTTTATGCGCTTGAGCGCCTGTTTTTTGCGGACGGTCTTCGATGCGGGCCGTGCATAGTAACGCCCCTTGCGCACGGCTTGCACGATGCCGGTGCCCTGCACGCGACGGCTGAATTTACGAATGACCGAGAGCGGATTTTCGCTCCCCGTTTTTACGACTTCTACCTGTACCATAGTCGCACGAGAATACCAGAGTTATCGCATTGGGGCAATAGGGCGCACCAGGCGACGGTTTGTTAGGCGCGGGTTGCTATGCGGTATCGGCGCAAGTATGAAGGGAGCTCCTGGATCAATATCGCTTCCTGCGAATTCGTCGCAACCTCCCGCACCAAGACGGTTCCCTCGACGGCTTCCTTGTGACCCATGATAAGGAGATGCGTCGCGCCTGTCTCCCGCGCGTGCTCCATCTGCTCGCCGAGCCGCTCGAACATGAGCGATTGATGCACGGGTATATTCGAATGGCGCAGCAGCTCCAGTGTCGGGAGGAGCCGGCGGCGAGCTTCCGGCCCGAGGTGCGCGAAATAGAGCGCTGGCATGCGCTTAGCTTCTCTCTTTAGCGTAGAGCGCCCGCGCGACTCGCACATGATAGTAACGACAACGGCGGGTGTCAGGGCGCCGGCGAGGCGTGTTGCGAGCGGGTCGTAGCGCCCGCCGGAGGCGAACGGAATGCGCGAACCGGTCTCTTCATCGAATGCTGAAACTTCGAAAAGCGTATGAGACCAGAAATTATGGCTGCCCAGAATGGCGGGGTCCAGTTCATAGGGGACGCCGAACACTTCCAAATATTCCAGGAGCTCCCAGAATCGCCTGCGCTCCTCTTCCGTCAAGTATTCGGTTGCTGCCGGCGCACGCGGTACTGCGGGGTGTCCCCGCTCGAAGAGCTGAATGAGCGTACCGAGGGGGTCTGTCGCCGCTCGCGGGCGAAGCGTGGGAGAGATGGTCTCGATGTGTTTGCGCAGGAAGCCGGATACGTCCCGCAAGAAACGGTTCGAGGAGTCGAGCGAACCGATGCTGTTTATCGAGACGGTGCGTTTGCCGATGCCCGCGTCCTCGGCTATCGCGTTCGTCACAACAATAAGGAGCGCCTCGGCGACCGCGTGCGGCGTGCCGATGACGTGGAACTCGAGCGCCGCACACGGGGTGTTGGTGTTGCGGCTCACGGCTTCGGTGACGCGCCAGAGCAGAAGAGGCCTCTCCGGCTGGCGTGTGCACGAGAGGCAGAGTTTTGCCGAGGAAAACAGGGTGCGCTCGTCCTTGCGGGCGAGGAGGAGGTCTTGCAGGCGCGTCGGCACTTTTGGTTTTTGCGCATCATGCCTCCTGCGGGGCGTGCGTGGCAATGAATCCACTGGTTGGAACCCATAGTATTCTGCCGTGCGCACCGCCTGCTCCAGGAACCCCGCAGTATTTTGGTGCAACGTGTCTTTTAGTCTCAACATGGATAGGCGGGTGGTTAGAAGCTAGTCAGATGTATGCGGTGCAGTAAGTAAATAGTGGAGGTGTTAACTGTTACGCTGCGGGGAGCCCGGGAACAGCTCGATATCGGTGAACGGGAACAGGCGGAGCAGCACGCGCCCGACGATGTTCTCACGCGGGAGCGCGCCCCAGACGCGGGAGTCGGATGAGACGCGGCGATTGTCCCCAAGAACGAAAAATTCCTCTTCGCCCAGCGTCACCGTCGAGGGTACGAGGCCGCCGCGGTTCTTTTCGGAGAGATAGGGCTCGGGAAGCGCAAAACCGTTGGGATGTTCCGCGTTCTGTATCGTCACGCCGCGCGCATCCAGAATGACCGTCTCGCCCGGAAGACCCACGACGCGTTTGATAAGCGTCCGAGACGGCTCGTGCGGAAGGCGGAATACGACGATGTCGCCTCGCGCGGGCTCGTCGAAGCGATAGGACACTCTGTCCGTGATGAGATAATCCCAATGGTGGAAATTCGGCTCCATTGAGGCACCGGAGACGACATACGGCGCGGCTATAAAGAAGCGCACAAACAGCGCGATGCCGAGCGCCGCGACCGTGTAAGTGAAAAGAGCGCCGCGCTCGCTTCCGCGCCGCGCATCGAAGGGTGAATGCGGCGTGCTCTCCGGCGTATCAAGAGTGCCGTCGTCGGATCCTGTGCGCACTTCCGTGTCGTTGGCTGTGCTCATGCAACTGATTGGGTAGAAACGCTCGTTTCTATTTCCTTCAGTGTTAGAAACATGACGAAAAGGAAATGGTCAGCATCGACCGTGCGCATATTGTACATCTCATGAAGCGTTGACACCAACATCTTGCGATGTTCCATCGCAACAAGTTGCAAGTATCAGGTATCAAGTATCAAGAACGCGGATGATCGGGCCCAGATTTTCCATACTTCACATCGATATTTATTTGATACTTGCCACGTACCTCTTGATACTTTCCGCATAATGCATGCTAGCATTGCGCCAATGGCATGGGTCATCGCAGGATTGGGAAATCCCGGAGAGGAATATGCGCGCACGAGGCACAACGCGGGGCGCATGGCGCTCGAGCGCTTTGCTAAAGATGCCGGTTTTTCAGAATGGAGAGAGAATAAGGCAGCCAGCGCATGGGTCTCACGCGGCTCGGTTGAGCGCTCTCTCGCGGTCTTGGTGCTTCCGGAAACGTACATGAACAAATCGGGCGCCGCGGTAGCAAAGTTCATAAAGAACGTAAAGCAGGCGGAGAAGCTCATCGTCGCCTACGACGACCTCGACTTGCCGCTCGGCACATTGAAAATCTCGTTCGATCGAGGCAGCGGCGGGCATAAGGGGGTGGAGAGCGTCATGCGCGCACTCCGTACAAAAAAATTCTGGCGCTTGCGCATGGGGATCTCACCGACCACCGTCACGGGTTCGTTGAAAAAGCCGCAAGGAGAAAAAGACGTGCAAGATTTTATCCTCGGTTCTTTCCGCGAGAGCGAAAGCGCACTTTTGAAGAAAACATTGAAGCGCGCGTCCGAGGCGCTCGGGCGCGTGCTTGTCGAAGGCCCGGCGAGGGCGATGAACCACGTGAATAGCCTGTAGCCGGTAGCTCGTAGTATGATGGCTGCATCATGGTGTCGATTGAAGACATGGAAGAGATGCGAATTACGGAAGCGACACCAAAGCAAAGGATGTGTCAGGCATAGCTGAGGTCGGCTACCTTGAGTAGTGCGAAACGTATTCGAATGAAGCTCTCGGCACAACGCCGGAAGACGATGATTGAGATCGTAACTCAATCATTCAAAAGGAACGGTCTGACTTCCGACAGGTCCATATCCCTTAGGAAAGATGCGATTGTTTTTCTGTAATTGCCGAAAACATCCGTATAGAGCGCTGTTGTTAAGATCGACGGGAAGTTTTTCCTGCCGCAGTAATCCATGTAACTGCTCCAGCGGTATTCGTCGAGATACGCCAAAGCAGAATGCGCGTCTTCGAGCTCGCGCATTCGCCAAGATGTCGCTCCATCAAGAAAATCAAGCGGGTTTAGATGTATGTAGTGCAAAATGTGGAGGAAATATGCATCCGATGTTATATGGATCTTCTTCGTGCGCCCCTGGAAGAGTGTGCCGGTTCTTTTGTACTTCTCGTTAAAGTACATTGCGTATCCGACATTCAATTTGCGCAAGAACAAGCTCAAACCGCCCTCTACCTTTTCGGAAAGAAGCAGGTGATAATGATTGCCCATCAAGCACCATCCGTGGACATCTACGATTGTGTCTCTTGGCACCAATGATTGAGATCGTAACTCAATCATTGAGGCGAGACGCCTATCGTTATTTGCCGGAGCGGAGTCATTGAATTCGTAGAGATTATGCACGAAGCGCGCGTGATCGCTGTCGTCCATGAATATCGTACGTTTCTCGACGCCTCTGTTCAGCGCGTGATATAACTCCAAAGCTTCATTTTCCATGATTGAGATACGAACTCAATCATGGGTTGGGGATAATTACGAGTTGTTGATGATTGAGATACGATCTCAATCATTCGATCTCGATCATTGGGTATAATCGTTTTTGATTGAGGGGATGTGGGAGGTCAGATAGCTCGGTGAGATAGCTCGGGTAGTGTGTGGCGCCAGGATTTATTGCGCGGGCTTGAGGGTCATGCGGCGCTCCTTAGGCTCGAAGAGCGTGATAACGAACGGATAGACTTTGCCAAGTTCGAGCTTCGCACGGAGCTCTTCCTCATTCTCGAATTCGGAGATGTGAACGAGGCCCGCGACGCCCTCCTCTACCGATGCGAGCGCGCCATGCTTGTTGTATTTGATGACGACCGCGTTGACTTGTTGGTCTTTGGCGTATTTGTCCGCGGCGAGCACCCACGGGTCGTCCGAGAGCGCTTTGATGGAGAGTGATACCTTATCGTCTTTTATCTCGATAACCTTCACGTTGACCTCCTCGCCCACCTTGTAGCGGGTTTTCGGGTTCTCAACGAGCGCCCAATCCATTTCGGAGATGTGCACGAGACCCTCCAGGCCCTCCTCAAGCTTGATAAAGACGCCGAACTCTGTCGCGCCTGTCACTACGCCCGTAATGACATCGCCGACGTGGTACTTCTCCACGAGCGAGGCGCGCTCGGATGGCGCCGCACCTTTCTCGCTGAAAATAAGTTTTTGCTCTTTCGGGTTCGCCGTTATGACCTGTACCTCGAGCGTTTGCCCCACGAGCTTCTTGAGTTCCACGAAAATTTTGTCTTTGTCGGCGTCCGGAACGCGAGGATAGTGCGCGGGCGCGAGCTGGGAGGCGGGCAGAAAGCCCTGAATGCCGTTCCAGTGGATGATGAGGCCGCCCTTGTTGGCATCCACAACGGGAAGCTGGAAGGTCGATTTCTTCTGCATCGCGACTTCCGCTTCGTTCCAGATGAGCGCCTGCCGCGCTTCACGCAAGCTAAGCTCGATGTACCCTTCGTCGTTGTCGTCGCCGACTACCTTCGCCGTGACTGTGTCGCCGATGTTGACATTCTTGAGCTGGTCGCGCGCGGAGAGGTATTCGCGGCCATAGATGATGCCGGTGCCGAAGGGGTAGAGGTCAACGAACACGCGCGCCCGGCCGATCGCGATGACGGGGCCCTCGACAACGTCGTCGATCTCGGGGCGTTTCGGTACGGCACGCAAAAGCTCCGTCATCGGGCCTTCCTTGGCGGCGGGTTCGTCCGTATCGATATCGTTCGTCTCCTCGTTCTGGCTCGTTACTATTTTTTCAGTTTCTGTTGTAGCTGGCATTGTGAAGTGTCGCATCGGTGCCCTTTGCTTTTGAGGATTTCCGCCCTCGCTTTGTCGCTTCGGGAAAAGCCAAGATTGTAAGCCGCTGCGCTCTCTGATTAATAAACAATCCCGCTGGAGCGGGACATACAATATATAGGAGGTATAGGCACATGGCAATAGGTCCGCTTCAGGAGTATAGCGGCATGAGGTATACTCTGCGCATGTACGGCTACAAGCTGCTGTTATTGGTTACGCGCTGGCGGGTATGATCCTCAGCTATCACTCCGGGGCATGTATTCGCGCACAGG
>Ga0210057_1004332_pt1 | contig 18977 bp, 18 predicted proteins | sample CryGeyCG2114_010_2_FD_183968 | JGI IMG/M metagenome (GOLD analysis project Ga0210057, IMG submission 183968) | Groundwater microbial communities from aquifer - Crystal Geyser CG10_big_fil_rev_8/21/14_0.10 (SPAdes) (version 2) | ecosystem: Environmental > Aquatic > Deep subsurface > Groundwater ...
TTTCGTTATGGGATAGGCAGGGATTTAAACCCCAAAATCAGCAGAGTGGCCAGCCGACAGAGGACAATTTTTTAAAGTCCCAAGCTTATTTGAATTATTTAAACAGTTTAGAGATAGATAAATCCGCCAGCGACAAGTTGTTTAAAGAAATTCTTTCGGAGGAGGAAATAAAGCAAGAAGTGGAAAAAGCTTTGAAGGTAGATCAGGAAATTCAAATTCCGCAAATAGCCGAGAGTTCTTTAAACGTCTCTTCCGGCCAGGGACAGGAAGCCGTGGAAAACTATTTGTCCGCCATTCTTGGCGATATGTACGATTTTAACAGTAAAACTTATGATTTAAATAGCCAGCTGTTTTCCGAGGATCAGTCGGGGCTGTGGAAGTTAAAAAGCGGTCTTGAATCTTTTTATAATAAAATTAAGGAAGCCCAAACACCAAAGGAAGCCCTGTCTATGCATAAGGCTTTGCTTGTTTCTTATGCCGCTTATGGGGATTTAATAGAAAGCTCGGAGAATTTTGCCGATGGTGACCAGAAAGATCCATGGCCCGAGGTCTATAAAAACTATGTAATAATCAATGAGCAACAAAAGTTTTTTGGCGATGAACTTCATAGACTTGCGGAAAAATATCAAATTTCTTCTATTACCATTCATTTAAATAATTATGCCGAGGAAGATTCGGTAGAGTTGCCGTTTACGAAAACTGCCCACGCTTTCTTAGGCTTTGGGGATTTAAGTATTACCGTAGGCGATATCCCCAGAATAATAAAAGAAGCCATACAAGAAGGCTTGGTTTCTTCGTTCAGCCAATTTATGGGCACTATGCTGAATCGGTTAATCACTAAAATAGAGGACAATTATTTAATTGCGAATTTTTTATATTATACCGACGCGCTGGTGCAGGGGCAATATACGGAAGATTATTTGTCCAAATATGTAGCAGATACTTTTGACAGAGAAGTAATAAAAACTTTTATACCACAGTTTGCCTGCGGCGCGGGCAATCAATTTTTAGCGCCGGTTTTCCAGGCCAAAGCGCAGGAATATTTGGGTTTTGACATTAATAATTTAACCGCCAACGACCCGGATTTTTATGCTAAATCCGCCAGAGTCGGGGATTTTCTTTCTTCCCCGCAGGGCTGGAAACTTTACTATCAGGATGTAGCCAACGCTGCCAAAGGAGAAGCGGAAAAAGCAGCAGAAAGAGAATTAATGAGCCCGGGGCTCAAAACGCCCAGAGATTCCATAAAAAAAGGCATTAGCCAATCCATAAACAGTATTGTTAGCGCGGAACAAGCAGCCTTTGAATCTATCATAAATTTGGGAATTTCCAATGCCGAATATTTTATCAGTTCTTTTATTTCCACCTTGACCCAGCAGTTGGTTAACAAGTTTGTGTTTCGAGGGGTTAGTTCGGGAGAGAGCGTCGGTGTCTTGCTGGAGCAGTCGACTTGTGTTGCAACAGCTCAATTGCAGCTTTTATTGCCCACGCAAGATACCGCATACGTCTCTCCGCCGCCGCCGCCGAATGAGGACGATTTAATTAAACAGGCTTGTGATAAAACTCCGCAGGGATGCGAAGGGGTTAGTTCTTATAGGAGCTATTCCCAGTGTCTGTCTGAAACGGGGAGTAGTAGCAGATGTTGTAATTTTTTTCCGGGTGAGCCGGCCTGTAATTAACACAAGCCATAAGCAGTGCCTAAGTCTTATAACCCTAATTTTTCCGCCCCAATGTTTGTTGGGGCGGATTTTATGTTATAATAAAATTAATGAAAATTCTAGGGATAGATTACGGAGAAAAGCGAATTGGGCTTGCTGTTTCCGACGAAAGCCAAACTTTGGCCAGGGAATTAGACATTCTGGCGCCAAAGGATTTTTTTAAAGAGTTGCCATCCATTATCGCAGATAATCAGATATCTCAAATCGTCCTTGGTTGGCCGTTAAATATGGAAGGTAAAATGACAGAAAAAACTAAAGAGGTTGAAAGTTTTAAGTTAGAAATACAAGGGTTGACATTTATCCCCGTTGAAGTATTTGACGAGAGGCTGTCATCTTCTATGACTAAAAATCTTCCCGGGGGGCACGAAAAAAAAGACAGTCTGGCAGCACAGATAATTTTGCAAAACTATTTAAATAAAAACAAGCATAATCCGAACGACATGAATTCTATCCAAATTTCGCAAAAACAGATTTCGGATAATTCGGACCCGCCTGCCAAAGCCTATTAAAGATTGTTAATTAATTCTTACTTTAGTAAAGATGCTCAACCAATATCCATCAAAACAAGACAAAAGGCATTGGCGGGCAGGTATTAATTCGGGGGATTAGGATTATATGAGCGAATTTCGGCAAAATCCAATAAATAAGTCTTGGGTACTGATTGCGCCTAACCGCGCAAAAAAACCGGAAGATTACAAAACTTATTCTGTTATGCACGGCGTGCCGGAATTAGAAAAGCGCTGCGTATTTTGCCCCGGCAATGAACATTTAAATAAGGAAGTCTGGCGAACGCCTGAAACCGGTGAATGGGAAATTAGGGTAATAGAAAATAAATTTGCGGCTCTTGAAAATGTGCACGTATATAGACACAAGGATTTTTATGTATCTTTGACAGGCGACGGGAGCCACGAGGTAATTATTGCCAGAAAACATAACGAGCCCGTGGCTCTGCAATCCATCAGTACCGTTGAATTAAGCATAAAAACTTTTATAGAAAGAATAAACGGATTTGCCAAAGACCCGGAAGTTGCTTATGTTCAGGTTTTTCATAACCACGGCCGTGATGCCGGAGCCAGTCTTATTCACCCGCACTATCAGCTACTGGCCATTCCTATAGTGCCGCCTCATTTGCATACGGAAATAATGGGTTGCTACCATTACCATCAAAATAACAAAACCTGCGTTTATTGTGATATTATTAAAGAAGAGCTTAAAGTAAAAGACAGGCTGGTGCACGAAAGCGAGCATTTTGTGGTAATAAGCGCGTATGCTTCGCGCAGCCCCTTTGAGACTTGGATTTTGCCCAAAAGGCATTCTGCCAGGTTTGAAGATATGACCGAAGACGAAATAACGCATTTGGCTTTTGTATTAAAAGTTACGTTGGGACAGCTTTACACTAAGCTAAGCGACCCGCCATTGAATTTTTACATTCATAATATGCCGTTTGAGCGGGACAAGCGCCACAACAAGCGGGAAGAAGACGCGTACCATTGGCATTTAACAATTTTTCCACGAATTACAATTTGGGCGGGTTTTGAATTCGCCAGCGGTATTCCGCTAAACCCCATGCCGCCGGAGGAAACCGCGAAGTTTCTTAGAGGAGAATAAAATTATGAAAATTAATCTTAGATAACCGCCCTTCTTTGCTGAAGCTTCGGCGGACCCCCGAGAAATTAAACCCTTTCTATGAGTAAAAAATTGATAGTAGCTAATTGGAAATTGAACCCATCAACGCTGAAAGAAGCGGTGGAGCTATCATTTTCCATTGAACAGACTAAAAAAAATACTGTGGTGCTTTGCCCGCCGACCATTTATCTATCACAAATAGAATACGCGAATCTTGGAGCGCAGGATTGTTTTTGGCAGGAGAAAGGCGCGTTTACCGGACAGACTTCTCCGGCGCAGCTTAAGGATTTAAAAATAAAATATTGTATAGTTGGGCACAGCGAAAGAAGAGCCTTAGGGGAAACAGATGACCAAATAAACGAAAAAGTCAGGGTATGCCAAAGCCAAAAACTTATTCCTATTTTATGCGTTGGCTACGGTACAACGGTAGAGCAGGACGATTTAGAAGTCGTAGATGTATTAAAAGGACAACTGGAAGCAGATTTATCCGGCGTAGATGCGTCGCAAGTTGTGGTAGCGTACGAACCGGTCTGGGCAATTTCTACAGGGGATCCTTACGCGACAAAAAAGGTTGCTACCCCGGAGCATTCGGAAAAAATCGCGATATTTATTAAAACTAAATACGGCGCCCAAAGAGTTTTATATGGCGGAAGCGCGACTCCCAAAAATGCGGCCGGTTTTTTGCAGCAGCCGCATGTAGACGGATTGCTTGTGGGTGGGGCAAGTTTAATTGCAAAACAATTTAATGAAATGATAAATTTATGATATTTTTTGCTTCCGACCACGCGGGGTTTGAGTTAAAAAATATACTCGTCGAATACCTAAAATCTAAAAATATGGAAGTGGAAGATTGCGGACCTTTATTGTTTGATAAAAATGATGACTATCCGGATTTAATTTTTCCATGCGCGCAAAAAGTAGCGGCAGACATTAGCCATCGCGGAATAATTTTGGGCTGGAGCGGGCAGGGTGAGGCAGTTGTGGCAAACAAAGCAAAGGGTATACGAACAACGGTTTATTACGGCGGAAATATAGGCATAATTAAACTTGGGAGGCAGCATAACAACGCCAATGTTTTATCCCTAGGAGCCGGATTCATATCTAGTGACGAAGCAAAACAGGCGGTAGATTTATGGCTTGCAACAGAATTTGAAGGAGGGAGACACCAGAGGAGAATAGATAAGATTGATAAAATTGAAAAATAAAATTGTCATCTTGAACTTTCGTCTCGGCTTGCGCCGGGCGAGACGGGTGATTAAGGATCCAGAAAAATAGATTCCGGATATCTCGATAAGCCGGGATTCCGGAATGACAGGATAATTTATGCCAACCATTGTACCGGCCATTTTAGAAGAAACAAAAGAAAAGTTTAAAGCAACTTGTAATTTGGTAATGAAAATTCCGGGAGCGGACAGAATTCAGGTGGATTTTGGGGATGGAAAGTTCATTTTCACCAAGCTGGTTGAGCCGTCAGAAGTTGATAACTTAAATCCTTCTATGCACTGGGAGGCGCATTTAATGGTAATGGCGCCTATGGATTTTTTAGACTATAAAATAGCGGGGTTTAAAACTATCATCATCCATTTTGAAGCTTATCCGTCAGTCGGTAATGTTAAACAGGCCGTTGCAGAAATAAAAAAACAGGAGATGGAGCCGAGCGTTTGCATAAATCCGGACACGAAGGTGGAAGAGTTAAAACAGTTTGAAGGGGATGTTAATAATTATTTAATTATGGGCGTAGTGCCGGGCAAGCAGGGGCAGGAGTTTATTCCGGAAACAATAAGCAGAATAAATGAGCTAAGGCAATTAATTCCAAGCGCTATTATAGAAGTTGACGGCGGGGTAAACAACGGCAATGTTAAACAAATAGCGGAAGCAGGCGCGGATTTAATTGTTGTGGGTAGTGCTATAGTAAAGCAGCCGAATCCCAGCGAGGCTTATGAAAAATTAAAAGCGTTAATATAAAAAAAATTATGGGAGAAGCGGAAGAATTTAGAGTTCATCCCGAATATTGGAGACAACAGGCCGATACTAACCCGGAAGTGCACGCAGCTTTTATTTTGGCGTATGAGTCAAAAATTTTGGCATTAATTAATGAAAGTAATTTGGACGGTGATGAAAAGGAAGAATGGGAACATGAACTGCGGATTAAAAACCCATCTCTTCTAAGATATGAGTGGGTAGCCCAAGAATTAGGGCTTAATAATCAATCCGAAGTTGTTGAAGAAGCCATTCAAATTTATTCAGACCGAAAAAGAAATTAAAAGTCAGAAAAAAATTAAAATTTGCTATAATAATAGGGCAGTGGGAAATTTTTATAAAAGAAAAATATTCACAAAAAGGGTTTGCTTTAATAGAACTCTTAGTGGTTATATCTATAATTTTCCTTTTGGCTAGCATCTCTTTGGTTGCGTTTAACAATGCCAGAAAGAAAGCCAGAGACGTGAAGAGATTGGCAGACATGGCACAAATTCAGAAAGCCCTGGAATTTTTTTATGAGGACAACAACTTTTATTATCCCTATACTTCCGGTTATGGAGAGGAAGAAGTCAGCGGTCCGGATTGCTGGGGTTGGGATAGTTCTAACAGAGACTATGACGGCGACGGAAGGCCTTTTATTGAACCCTTAATAGATATTGGAATAGTAAGTTTTGTGCCAAACGACCCAAGCGCCGGTGTCGTCAGCGGGAGTTGTTTTGCTAAAGACGGAGGTTTTGAATATCGATATTATCGTTATCCTGCTGTCAATGCCGCCCTCTATGGATGTCCTCAAATTAGACCTTTTTATGTTTTAGGTATTACCAATATGGAAACAAGCATAGGGAATTACCCGGGTAATCCTGGATGGAGCTGTGCAAGCAGAGACTGGAGCGGAGAATTTGAATGGGTTACCAGAATGTATGAATAAAATATGAAAATTTTTAGCTTGCAAACAAAAAAACACTTGGTGGGGTGGAGCGCGGTATGTACAATTATGCTTCAATTTGTTATTAGCATTTTTTTTTCACGGGTAGAAACTTGCAGCCAACAAAACATTTTTAGTTTCATTAGTGAAAACTGTAAGACGTATGGTTGGCCATGGCGATATTCAATTTTTAAGACCGCAGGCATGCTTTATGATTTATTTTTTTGGCTTTTAGTTAGTTTGGTTATTTTATTTTTAATCAGGTATTTTAAAACTAAGCACTAGGCACTATTCGCTAATCACTAACTTATGTTTGACATTATTTCAATCGGCGATGCCACTATAGATACGTTTTTGTTTGTTAATGATTTAAAAATTATTGAAAGCAAAGGCGAAAAAAAAGCCGTAATGAATTGGGGCGACAAGCTGCCGGTGGAAAAACTTTACAAAACTGTTGCGGGCAATGCCGCCAATAACGCGGTCGGGAGCAGTCGGCTTGGGTTGAAAACAGGTTTTTATAGCGTGCTTGCCCATGATATCGGTGGGAGAGAAATTGTGCACAAAATGGAAAAGGAAGGGGTTTCCACTCGTTTTATAGTAAAAAACGACAAGCACGGGACTAACGCTTCAACGGTAATTTGTTATAAAGGCGAACGAACAATTTTGGTTTATCATGAGCATAGGAATTATCAATTGCCTGTTTTTCCACATAGCCAGTGGGTTTATTTGACAAGTATGGGAGTGGGTTTTGAAAAGATTTATAAAGATTTGGCAAAATACTTGGATAAGTATAAAGTAAAGTTAGGCTTTAATCCGGGAACTTTCCAGTTAAGAAAAGGACCCAAAGCCAACGAACCAATGCTTAAGCGCACCGATTTTCTTTCGGTAAATAAAGAAGAGGCGCAAAGCTGGGTCGGGGAGGCCGAAGAAGATATTGAAGTATTATGCAAGCGTCTGGTGAGGCTGGGTCCGAAAGCCGTGGCTCTTACGGACGGCCGCAAAGGCGCCTACAGCTATAGCAACGAAGGGTTCTATTATATTCCCGAATTTTCCGGAGCAGACCGCCTTGAGGCGACGGGTGCGGGCGACAGTTTCACCACGGCTTATATTGCCGCGCTATTTTACGGCCTTAGTCACAGTGAGGCTCTGCGTTGGGGGCCCGTTAATGCCGGAAGCGTAGTTGGCACAATCGGCCCGCAGTCAGGGCTTTTAACAAGAAAAGAGTTGGAGCACAGACTTGTCAAAATGAAGAAATTCCGGCCCATAGCCATAACCGGTGAGCAGGAAAAGGCAAAAGTGGTGAATTTAGTAGCTGGAAAGAAAGGATAGCAGCTATGGTGCAATTTGCCGAGACAGGTATGTTAGGATATAGAATAAAAGATTCCAACATACGGTTAAGATTTTTTGTTATAATATTCATGGGCATATTGGCGTTTGGGGCAGTACTTTTTTGGAAAAGCCAGCTATTGTTTGTAGCAGAATATCAGGAATTTCCAATAACCCATTATCAGGTAGAAACAAGAAAACAAAATTTGTTTAAACAGATAGAGTTTCAGAATAAGATGATGCGGGATTCAAAAGAAATGGAAAAATATAATTAAATAGGGAATAAACAAATATTATAGTCAAGATTTATCCTGTTAGGCTTTCCGGTGAACTGAAGTCTGGCGGGCTTAAACAGAAAACCGCTTTATTATTAGTTTATTTAAGGAGACGAGAAAATGTCTAACAGGATAAAAGTCGGCATTAATGGTTTTGGAAGGATAGGCAGAGCAGCTTTTAAAATTATTTTAGAAAAAGAAGAATTAGAAATAGTGGGTATAAATGACCTCGCGCCAAACGAAGTGCTGGCGCACCTTTTAAAATATGATAGTGTTTACGGAAAATTCAAGGGAGAGATAAAGTCCTCGGAAGACAATATTATAGTTGACGGCAAAGAGTATCCTGTGTTTGCGGAAAAAGAGCCGGCCAATTTGCCTTGGGGCAAGCTTGGAGTGGATGTTGTTATTGAATCCACCGGCAGGTTCACGACCACTGAGAAAGCCTCGGGGCACTTAAAAGCGGGCGCGAGAAAAGTGGTAATTAGCGCGCCGGCAAAAGATAAAGGCATTACTCCGACCATTGTGCTTGGGGTTAATGAGGATAAATACACCGGACAAGATGTAATAAGCAATGCTTCCTGCACCACAAATTGCATTGCTCCGGTTTTAAGCGTTTTGCAAAAAACCTTTGGGGTGGAAAAAGCTTTTATGAGCACCATCCATAGTTATACCGCCGGCCAAAATTTGGTGGACGGCCCGCCGCCGGGCGCGAAAGCCAGCGACCTTCGCAGGGCGCGTGCCGCGGCTATTAACATTATTCCCACCACCACCGGTGCTGCTACGGCGGCTACTTTAGCCTTGCCGGAACTTAAAGGAAAATTTGACGGTGTGGCATTTAGGGTGCCGACACCGGTAGGAAGTTTATCAGATTTCACTTTGCTTTTGAAAAAGAATGTAACCAAAGAAGAGGTAAATCAGGCCTTCATTGATGCGTCGAATAGCCAAGAACTAAAAAATATTTTGGAGGTTTCCGATGAACCTTTGGTCTTACAGGACATTGTCGGCAATCCCGCGTCATCAATAGTAGATTTAGCGCTTACCCAGGTAGTAGACGGAAATTTCGTAAAAGTGGTGGCTTGGTACGACAATGAAATGGGCTACGCCCACCGCTTGGTGGAAGAAGTGGGAATGGTGGGGAAACAGTGATTTATATTCTTAATTTAGTATTGTTATAAATATGGCGATAAGTTTTTTAAAATCATCCACGCTAAAAAATAAAACCGTGCTTTTGCGGGCGGATGTGAATGTGCCTCTTGACAATGGTAAGGTGGCGGATGATTTTAGAATTGTTTCTATATTGCCTACCGTTAAACTTCTTCAAAAAGGCGGCAATAAAATTATTCTTTGCGGGCATTTGGGCAGACCCAAAGGAGAGCCGGAAGAAAAATATTCTTTAAAGCCTGTGGCAAAACATTTGGCAGATCTGCTTAACTTAAAATTTATAGAAACCGACCATAAAATTCCGGATTATCAAATTCCGCACTTAATTTTTTATAGCGGCAGAATTTTGGAAGAGAAGCATCAAAGACAGCTTAAGAACATACATGCCAGAGATATTGTGGTTTTGGAAAATTTAAGATTTTATCCGGGTGAAAAAGAAAATGACGCGGTATTTGCCAAACATCTTTCCGTATTGGCCGACGTTTATGTTAATGAAGCTTTTGGTGTCGACCACCGGAAAGCCTCTTCAGTTTCGGCTATTACCAAATACTTAAAATCTTATGCCGGCCCTTTGCTGGAAAAAGAAATTAAAGGGCTGGACGCGGTTTTGAAAAAACCCAAAAAACCGTTTGTGGTTTTAATGGGCGGGATTAAAATTTCCGACAAGGTGCAGACCATGGAAAATTTGGGAAAAAACGCGGATAAAATTTTGGTAGGCGGCGGTATTGCAAATTTATTTTTTTTGGCTAAAGAGCTGGAAGTTGGTTTATCTAAGGTAGAAAAAGAAGCTGTCAAAACTGCTTGGCAGCTTCAACGAAATTTTAAAGATAAATTGGTTTTGCCCGTTGATTTAGTGGTGGCAAACGAAAATATGGATAAAAATTCCATTCGAGTAACCACGCCTTATGAGATAGGCAAAAAAGAAATGGTTTTAGACGCCGGGCCAAAAACAATTTTAGAATTTGCCAAGCATTTAAAAACCGCAAAAACCATTGTTTGGAACGGTCCTTTGGGTTTGTTTGAAAAAAAACCTTTTCATCACGCGACTTTTGCCTTAGCAAGGTTAATCGGCGGCAGGGGCAAGGGTATAGCTTATACGGTAATCGGCGGAGGAGAAACGGTGGACGCCGCGAGGCAAGCCGGGCAAGAGGATTACATTGATCATGTTTCCACAGGCGGGGGTGCAATGTTGGAATATTTAGCCGGAAAAAAATTGCCCGGGATTGAGGCTTTGAAATAAGCGTTTTTTATGTTTTATACAAATACTATCATACACAGTAGTATGATAGTATTTGTTAAGTAAAGATTATGGGTAAATTCAGTCCGAAAAAGAGATTGTCAAGAAAAGAACAGGAAGAACTATTTGTAGATTTCGCCAAAGCTTTGGGAGCTATTCATAATGCCGTGGAGGCGGCTAGTTTTATTAAGGACTTACTTTCGGAAGCGGAAGTTATTATGTTAGCCAGAAGATTGCAAATAGCCAGGTTGCTGGAAAGAGGCTGTACCTATGAAGAGATTCAAAAAACAATGAAGGTAAGCAACACAACTATTACTAAAGTCCAAACCTGGTTGGATTTATATGGCGAGGGCTATCGCACAGTTTTAAAAAGGACAAAAGCCCCGGTTAAAGCTGAAGCGGCGAGCCTGCCGACTTGGAGAAATTTAAAAAGGAAGTATCCGATGTACTTTTGGCCCGAACTTGTACTTAAAGAAATTGTTAGTTCGGCTAATTCGCGGGAAAAAGAGCGCTTAGTTAAGGTGCTTAGGGAGATGAAAGAAAAAACTAAATTAACCAGGGATTTAATGCAAATACTAACATCAAGCAAATCCTATCATACACAGTAGTATGATAGGATTTACAGAGTTTAAATGCAGTTTTAGCGTTTTTATTTTGTGTTATAATGAAATATATTAAACTATCATAAACTAAATGAAAATTACAAAAATCCTGGCAAGGGAAATATTGGACAGCAGGGGAAATCCCACGGTGGAAACCACTGTTTGGGCAGGAAAATTATCAGCAAAAGCCGCGGTACCCAGCGGGGCTTCCACGGGCATACACGAGGCTTTAGAGCTTCGTGATAACGATAAGCGTCGTTACGGTGGTAAGGGGGTACTTAAGGCTTGTGGAAACGTAAACAGCGCTATTTTTATGGCTGTAAAGGGGATGCCAGTGCAAAGCCAGGAAAAAATTGACGGCAAAATGCTTCGTTTAGATAACACAAAAAATAAGTCAAAGCTTGGAGCTAACGCTATACTTTCAGTATCCCTAGCAGTGGTCAGGCTTGCTTCAAAAGCCGTCGGTAAAGAACTTTTTGAGTATTTGGCCGGTAAATATGGGTATAGGGCAAAAACCCTCCCTACGCCGCTTTTTAACGTGATAAACGGTGGAAAACACGCGGATAGCGGTTTGGACATTCAGGAATTTTTTATTATTCCGCAAAGGGGGAGTTTTGCGACAAAATTTAGAATGGGAGCCGAAGTCTTTCACAGTTTAAAATCATCTTTGGCAAAACAAAAACTCACCACTGCGGTTGGGGATGAAGGCGGGTTTGCGCCGAAATTAAAGTCTAACGATGAAGCGTTTAGGCAGCTTGAGACGGCAATAAAGTTGGCTGGCTACAGAGTTGGTAAAGATATTGCCTTAGGAATAGATGCCGCAGCCAGCGAATTTTTTGACACCAAAAAAAAGAAATATATTTTGTCCGCGTCGGGCAAAACATATCCTCCCGAGTCAGTTTATTTGCTCTACCAGTCTTGGGTAAAGAAATACCGACTCTCGGTAATTGAAGACGCCTGCGCGGAGGATGATTTTGAAGGATGGAAAAAATTGACTGCCGTGCTAAATAAAAAAGCGGTATTGGTCGGCGATGATTTATTTGTAACAGATCCCGGGAGAATAGATTATGGCATTGCGCAGAATATTGCCAACGCGGTTTTGATTAAAGTTAACCAAATTGGGACGCTGACCGAAACTTTAAGGGCCATAAAGCTTTCTCAAAAAAATAAATATAAAATCGTGGTTTCCCACAGAAGCGGGGAAACCCCCGACGACTTTATAGCAGATCTGGCTGTAGGGGTAAATGCCGAGTATATAAAAACCGGCGCTCCTTCAAGGGGCGAGCGAGTGGCGAAATATAATCGTCTTATGGAAATAGAAGAAAAAATAAATGACAAAAATTAAATAAATGACAAAATTGAACAAAAATTATTTTTGTCAATTATGCCATTTCATTTATGGGAAATAAAGTTTATAAAAAAGTTGCGCTGGTTATTCTAGACGGTTTTGGTGTGGCAACGGCAAACAGAGGCAACGCTATTGCCAAAGCATCTATGCCCGTCTTAAACGATATTATTTCCAATTTTCCGAGCCTTACTCTGCAGGCCAGCGGGCCTCTTGTGGGGCTTCCCTGGGGAGAGATGGGTAATAGCGAGGTCGGTCATTTAAACATAGGCGCGGGGCGTATAGTTGGCCAGGACTTGCCCAGGATCACCAATGCCATACAGAGCGGGGAGTTTTTTAAAAATGAAGTTTTAAGAGGAGCCATAGAACACAGTAAAAAAAATAATTCCAGCTTGCATATTTTAGGTCTTCTTAGCAGCGGAGGGGTTCATAGCCTGGACGAGCATATTTACGCGCTGCTCGGCATGTCCGCTGAAATGGAGCAAAGAAAAGTATTTATTCATATGTTTACAGACGGCCGCGATACGGATCCCAAGGTTGCCTTGGACGCCTTGGTGAGTTTGGAAGATCGTATCCAAAGAATTGGCGTGGGTAAAGTCGCTACGGTAACCGGCAGATTTTATGCTATGGATAGAGGCGGGCATTGGAACCAGACTATGATGACTTATAGAGCTCTGGTTGAAGGAGAAGGCGAAATGGCGGTAAGCGCGGAAGATTGTGTCAGAAAAAATTATAGCCAACAGATTTTTGACGAGATGATAAAACCAACGGTAATTTTGAACGAAGATAATCAGCCGGTGGCTAAAGTTTCCAATGACGATGCGGTTGTGTTTATTAATTTTAGACAAGACAGAGCTGTTCAGCTTACACAGGCTTTTGTAGAACCCTCCGTTTTGCCGGAAGATTTAAGACCCGGCAGATCGTTGCAAAATTTGTATTTTGCCACCATGACGCAGTATAAAAAAGATCTGCCGGTCAAGGTCGTTTTTCCGCATATGGAGTTAAAAGACGGTTTAGCGGAGCTTATTTCCAAAAATAATTTAACACAATTCCATATTGCGGAGAGTGAAAAATACGCGCACGTTACGGCGTTTTTTAATTGCGGCGTGGCGGAAAAATTTCCCGGCGAAGAGCGCGTAATAGTAAGGAGTCCTGAGGAAAATACCAAAAACTATGTTGATCACCCGGAGATGTCCGCGGAAAAGCTTACGGACATTCTGGTGGAAAAAATTACTAAAACCGAAACTAATTTTTTTGTGGCCAATTACGCCAATCCGGACATGGTTGGTCATACCGGCAATTTGCAGGCCGCGGTGGAGGCGGTGGAATTTGTGGACAAATGCCTAAAAAAACTTATGGACGCGTGTCTGGCGGCAGACGCCGTGTTAATAATTACCGCGGATCACGGCAATGTTGAGCAGATGGTTAACAATAAAACCGGCGATGTTAACAAGGATCATACCACAAATCCGGTTCCGCTATTAGTAATCGCAAATGAATTTAAGTATCATTCCCAAGCAGAGAAAACTTATGTTTCGCTTTCAGCCGTAGTGCCGGCGGGCGTGGTAGGAGATATCGCGCCGACAATTTTAGCGCTGTATGGCATTGAACAACCCGAAAGTATGACCGGGATTAGCCTTCTAAATATAATAGAGAAACAATTGGATGTTTAAAAATTGGAAATTAAAACCTAAGATTCCCCCGGAGTTGCTAAAAAGTTATCCTAATCTCCATCCTGTGGTTGCTCAATTGCTTTATAACCGGGGACTGTTGGAAAACGGACAGTATAAGGAATTTTTGGAAGCAGGTTACGAGGGGCTTAATGACCCTTTTTTGTTTAAAGATATGCAAAAGGCGACAGAGCGGATCTGGAAGGCGATTGACAATAATCAAAAAATAACCATTTATGGCGATTATGACGCGGATGCGGTAACCGCCAACGCGGTTTTAAGGCAGGCTTTTTATTATCTTGGCTTTGAAAATGTGAATAGTTATATTCCCGATCGTTTTACGGAAGGTTACGGTGTGAATTTGGAAGCTTTATCAAAAATAAAGGATGACGGGACAAAGTTAGTTATTACAGTAGATTGCGGCACGAATTCAGCGCAAGCCGCAAAATGGTGTTTTGAAAATGGTATGGATTTTATAATTACCGACCATCATGAAATAATTGGGGATGCGCCCGAGTTTTTTGCTTTGGTAAATCCAAAAAATCGGGGTGACAATTACCCCGACGCGAATATTACAGGCGTAGGAGTGGCGTTTAAAATGGTACAGGCTCTATTGTCGGATGAAATAAGAGTTCAATCTAGATTTAATCAGCTTTTTTCTCCGGAAGGCACTTTCGGGCACTCTTCCCCAATCTTGGGGAGAGTAAATGGGTATGTTAAAGGATACGAAAAATGGCTTTTGGATTTAGTGGCCATTGGCACCGTGGCGGACTGCCACAGTCTTACGGGCGAAAATAGAATATTTGTCAAGTATGGGCTAAAAGTTTTGGGAAAAACCAAGTGGCCGGGGCTTAAGGCGCTTTTTGTTACGGCCAAGTTGGATTTTTTAAAAAAAGGGCCAAGCGTCTATACGCTTGGTTTTGTATTGGCTCCAAGGCTTAACGCCGCGGGGCGTTTAGAGCATGCGGGAATAGCTTTGGATTTACTTTTGGAAAAAGAATACAGCCAAGCTTTGGAAAAAGCCGCAGAGCTTGAGAATATTAACCGCAGGAGGCAAAATTTGACTCTGCAAGTGGTTAGCGAAGCCAAGGAGCAGGCGCTAAAAATTAACGACAGGAAATTTTTAGTTGTAATGGGCGACGATTGGCCGCAGGGCGTGGTGGGGCTGGCGGCGGGAAGATTGGCCGATGAGTTCAAAAAACCGGTAATAGTTTTAACCAAACTCGGAGAAGAAGCTGTGGGATCGGCAAGAACAGCGGGTGATTATAATGTTGTAGAAGCGTTAAAATACGCGGCACAGCATTTAATCGCTTTCGGCGGCCATATCCAGGCAGCAGGGCTTACTTTAAAAACAAAGGAGTTTAAAAATTTTTATAAAAAACTTCTGGAGCATGCGGATAAGCATATAAACAGCAATGTCTCGCATGACGTTTTAGAGCTTGAGGCCAGTTTATTGCCCGAGCATTTAAGTTTAGAAGTTGTGGAAGAAATAAGCCGACTTGAGCCTTTTGGCGTCGGGAATCCTCCCCCAAAATTTTTAATTGAGGATTTAAAATTGGAATTAATAAAAAAAGTCGGCAACGGCGGCTTGCATGTGCAAATGCGTTTGCGTTCGGGAGGCAAGTTACACTCCGCCATTTGGTTCAGGGCAGGGGAGAGAGCCGCCGGGTTCTCTCCCGGAGATTTACTAAGCGTGGTTTGTGAGTTAACGGAGGACAGTTGGAACGGAAACAGCAATTTAAAACTTAAAATTGCGGAAGTTGGAAAGTAATTGTAAACTTTGAAGCATGTCCGGTAGAACTTCTTTACATGCTTTGGCCGGACTATGAACTAAGGCTGTAGAGCATTCATATGGGCGCATACAATTCTAATTAGTTAATTTTGTTTGTGAGCCGCCGCAGGCGGAGAACAAATCTAAAGAAATTTTTGCCGAAATGAACTACACAATTTTTACAGATGGAGGATCCAGGGGAAATCCGGGGCCGGCAGGCGTTGGTGTGGTGGTATACGATTCAGAAAATAAAATCGTGGGTAAATATAACGGCTATATCGGCCGGGCAACCAACAATGTCGCTGAATATAAGGCGCTTGTTTTGGCTTTGGAAAAAGCCGCCTTATTGCCCACGCCCGAAAAATTAACCGTTAATATGGATTCCGAACTTATTGTTAGGCAGATGAACGGGCAGTATAAAATTAAAGAGCCTGCTCTTAAGGATTTGGCTTTAAAAGTTTTTAGCCTTACTAAAAAATTCCAAAGTGTTATATTTAATCACGTTCCCAGAGAAAAAAATAAGCTTGCGGATAAGTTGGTGAACATAGCAATAGACGAAGCCATTTAGCGCATTATCTTATTACAAGTTCGAGCAGTCTGTCCCCATCCAAAATAATTATTTTTTTTCCGGCATTGTTAACGCCAAATTTTTTTAAATCTTCGCCGTAATAAATATTGTATTCATTTTGATGGTCTCGGGTATCCAACCCCAAAGCTACGATATTTTTGTCCTGTACCGCGAAGGCGTAACCAATATTTTTTATAAGCGACGGGTTTGTAAGCGTTTTTTGGGTCCTGGTTATAAGCCCGGGTTTTTTATTTTCAATATAATTAAATTGTTTAAGCTCGCCGGCAGCCGCAAAAATTAAAGTATTTTGGTTTTCCGCAAAATTCCAGCCGGTAAGATCCGTAGCCAATTTAGCGGATTTATTCGTTATCCTAAAAAGAATTTTGTCTGCTGTCAGAAAAATTTCTTTGTTTAAGTTAACAATAATTTCGCCTTCCTCAAAATTGGGTAAAGAATCGGCCAGTATAAATTCTTTGGTGAAAGGGAATTTGCTGGTAAACAAAGCGTTTCCTTGTTCTGTGGATTTTATATAATATAAATCTTCGCCGTTTGCGGCAAAAGCCAAGGCTTCTGTTAAGAGAAGTGTTTTGGAATCGGCTTGAGAATTTTTAAAATTTACCAGATACAAATTTTGGTTTTCCAGAGCCAATAACTTGCCGCTTGGGTCGAACTTAAATTCGGCGCCGTCCGGAAATAACAAGCTTAAGTCTGTAGTGGTGGAAACCGAAGCGTCAAATAACAGGGCTACTGTAGGGTCGTCGATATTTTTGAGCAACAATTGCCGGTTTTGAAAGTTGCCGGCGATGACATTTAATTTTTTGTCCAGTTTGTAGGAAGTAGGCTCAGTTTGCCTGTCAATGTCCAAATAAGCTAAAGAGCCGGTTGCTAGAAACCATAAAGAATTGTCTGTTAGTTTAAAGTCCGACACACCTTGGCTAATTTCTGCCGGAACCCCGTTTTGTTTTATCAAGTATATTTTTTCTGCATCCCCGTTGGCCCAAATTACCCGGCCGGAGTCTATTTTAAGTCTTTTGCTCCATTCAAAATATCCTTCCTCTTTAATTTCCAGTTGGTATTCCCTAGGCTTTAAAAATTTAATATTTCCCGATTCCTTTTTTTTGAGAGTGCCGTCTAAAAATATATCCGCGGATTTGGGTTCTATTTTTACAGCCAGCGTGCCGGTTTCAACAAATTTGTTGTTTTCAAAATCAAAAGACAATCCTTTCACATAAAGGACTATTATGGGAGAGAGAGTTAAAAATACCACCAAACATCCCAAAAGCAGAAGATACCTTGATTTTTTAGACATACTTTATTTTATTTTAACTTAAATTAAGCTCTTCTACAAACGTGGGAGTTTTGCTATAATATTTTAACATTTAGGTGGTATGTGATAGGCAGTAAGCATAAAAACTTACTACTTACTACTTACTACTTACTACTTACTACTTACTACTTACTACTTACTACTTACTACTTACTACTTACTACTTACTACTTACTACTTACTACTTACTACTTACTACTTACTACTTACTACTTACTCAATGTTTGAAACTAAGATAGGTATAGATTTGGGGACAGCCAATACTTTGGTATTTGTGCCAAAACGGGGCATCATAATTAATGAGCCTACGGTTGTTGCAATTTCTTTGGAGGAAAATAAAATTTTAGCCGTGGGACAGGAAGCAAAAGAAATGCTTGGGAGAACTCCGGAAACTATTGTGGCCAGCAGACCTATGAAAGACGGAGTAATTGCAGATTATCGCGTGACCGAGGCTATGCTAAGATATTTTATCAACAAAGCTTTGGGTAACGTTAGGTTTTTTAGACCTGAGGTAATGGTAAGCGTTCCGGGCGCGATTACTTCCACAGAAAGGAGGGCGGTGGTGGACGCGGCGCGAGCGGCTGGGGCTAAAAATGCTTATGTTATAAAAGAGACGGTTGCCGCCGCCATTGGCGCCGGAATACCGATCGCTTCGGCTTCGGGGAACTTGGTTATAGATATTGGCGGGGGAACCACAGACGTTGCCGTCCTTTCTTTAGGCGGTATTGTTAATTCCACTTCCGTGCGTACGGCCGGCAATAAGCTTGACCAAGCCATAGCCGATTTTGTGAGAAGAAAGCATGGGGTAGCCATAGGGGACCGTACGGCCGAAGAAATTAAAATTTCTATCGGTAGCGCAATGACGCTTTCCGAAGAAGAGCAAATGGAAGTAAAGGGCAGGGATATGATAAGCGGTCTTCCTAAAACAATAACGGTTACAACAAACGAAGTGGTTAAGGCTGTGGAAGAAAGTCTTCAGGAGATTGTTAAGGCCGTAAAGACGGTGCTGCGTGATACGCCGCCGGAGCTTGCCAGTGATATAATAGACAAAGGAATGATTATGACTGGCGGCACGGCTCTTTTAAGGAATTTGGACTATTATATCGCGCAACAGGTGGGTGTACAGTCTTTTGTGGCGGAAGATGCGCTGCTTTGCGTGGCCAAAGGTACAGGAGTGGCTTTGGCTAATTTGGACAGTTATAAGAAAAGCATTTTGAGTTCCAAGTAGCAAAAATATGGCTCTCTGTCAATTAGTGTGGTGAAAAAGCATAAGGAAAGGCAGGAAGGCTAAGGTGTATGCGCCCACCCATCTTTGCACTCCTGAGGCAGCTGACTTACTGGTATGGATGCCATGAATTGTACCGGAGAAAATTTGTTTTTAAAAGCGTAATGCACCCGCCTGGTATTGTACCAAATCAGGTAGCCCATCAGATGCCGATTAAACTCTTC
>Ga0210057_1004335_pt1 | contig 18965 bp, 18 predicted proteins | sample CryGeyCG2114_010_2_FD_183968 | JGI IMG/M metagenome (GOLD analysis project Ga0210057, IMG submission 183968) | Groundwater microbial communities from aquifer - Crystal Geyser CG10_big_fil_rev_8/21/14_0.10 (SPAdes) (version 2) | ecosystem: Environmental > Aquatic > Deep subsurface > Groundwater ...
TAAGACTCCCTGTGTGTGTGTGTGTGTGTGTGTGTGTGTGTGAATATCTTTACCAGATTGCATAATATTTAAAATTGTATGAAGGCAGATGAATTAAAGTATAGCGATATTATAACAATTGAAAACCTATTTCAAGCATGGGATGAATTCAAACGGGAAAAAAGAAACAAAAAGGACGTACAACAGTTTGAAAGACATCTTGAAGACAATCTATTTGAATTATATACGCAGTTAAAAAAGAAAACGTATAGACATGGAACATATCAAGAATTTTATGTGACCGATCCCAAAAGACGGCACATTCATAAATCAATCGTCCGTGACCGTGTTCTACACCACTTACTTTACAAATATCTTTACGCACTGTTCGACAAGCATTTTATTCACGACTCCTATTCCTGCCGGAAAGACAAAGGAACACACAAATCTGTAAAAAGGCTTGAGAAATTTGCAAGAATAGTAAGTAAAAACTATACGAGAAACTGTTGGTCGCTGAAATGCGATATTAAAAAGTTCTTTGCCTCGGTTGACCACAGTATTTTGAAAGGTTTAATAGCAAGCAAAGTCAAAGATGAAGACATTAATTGGTTAATCAATAATGTAATAGATAGTTTTAATTCAGAAGGATGTTTTGGAAAAGGTATTCCTCTTGGTAATTTAACAAGTCAAATATTTTCAAATATATATTTAAACGAACTTGATCAACTTGTTAAGCATAAACTTAAAGAGAAATATTATTTACGTTATGCTGATGACTTCTTAATTCTGACCGCAGATAGCAAACGACATAAAGACTACCTTAAAACTATTCGTGAATTATTGGAGGATAATTTGAAACTTGAGTTGCACCCAAAGAAAATTTCAGCAAGAAAACTTACTTGGGGTATAGATTTCTGCGGATACATAGTTTTACCCCATTATATTTTACCTAGAACTAAAACAAAGAGGAGAATATTGATAAAGATTCTACAGGGCAGTGATTACCAAGCTTTACAAGCTTATCTTGGTTATATGTCTCACTCCAACGGTTTCCGACTATCGGAGAAAATTAAAAACGAGTACTGGTTAAATAAATGATTAACCGTTCAAGTTTCAGTCTATAGTACGTTAACAATAGCGCGTTCAGCAAATAACGCGCTTAATTTACTTGGCGTAATAAGTCCGGAAGGGCCTTATCTACTTATAAAGTACGGCAGCCAATGGTTTATACAGCTCCTTGACTTCAAAGATAGAGTTTGATATAAAGTGATAAAGTTATAGTATTATTTAAAGAGCTGCCTCCGGGTAGCTTTTTTTTGTACCAAATCTTATTAAGAAAGGAGGAGAAATTATGAAAAAGATCATTTTCGCTCAAGCACTTATTCTTACAAGTCTATTTGTTGCAGCCCCTGTTTTTGCTCAATCCGCTGACGTTTCTAAAATCCAAAACTTTATACAAAATATAATTCAGATATTTGTAACTCTTGCAGGACTTATTGCTGCAGGATTTTTCGTATGGGGAGGATTAAGATACATAACAAGCTCAGGTAATCCTGAAGCCTTGGATGGAGCTAAAAAAACAATTGTTTACTCATGTATCGGACTCGCAATAGTTCTGGGAGCATTTGTATTGAGTAATATTGTGACGAGCGTCTCAACAACTGCTTTTGGAGCAGGACAATAAAAATTGCACATGAAGTTATTAACAATTATTGCTTTTGTTACTGCGTTCTTTTTCTCAAGCGCTAACATTGTGCTTGCAGCTAGTAACGCTGAAATTGCCTCCTTTACAAACCAAACACTTAATGTCCTTTTTGTTATTGCCTCACTTTTTGCAACCCTCTTTCTTATAAAAGGAGGTTACGAATACATAACATCCTCTGGCAAACCGGAGCAAATTGAACAGGCAAAGTCAACAATACGAAATGCTATCTTAGGTCTTATTTTAATCTTAGGCGCATCAGTTATTTCCTCAGTTTTAAATAACGCGTTTACAACACCTTCCTCCTCATTTACCCAAACACAAATTGATTTAGAGCCTATTGTTCCTACAACTCCATCAGACGGCCTTACACAAGTACTAATTGATGCAATAGCTGGCTTTATGCAAAACATTGTTCAGAGCGCTACAAAGCCTATTATTGACGGAATAATATCATTTCTAACAACAACCCCCTCCTTAGTTTCAAACTCTGTAATTTTTAACTTCTGGCTTATCATTGTAGGGATTACCAACTCGCTACTTGTTTTAGTAGTAGCTCTTTTAGGATTTAATCTAATGAGCGCGTCAACATTCGGGTTTGAAGAGACGGACTTTAAAAAACTGCTTCCAAGAATAGGCCTTGCATTTTTAGGCGCAAACACTTCTATATTTCTTGCAGATTGGATTATTGGAGTATGCAATGCAATGGTAAACGCTTTACTTAATGTTACCGGAGGAATTTCAAATGCATGGATCTTAAATGCTTTTGATCCCGCGGTCATAACAACCTCCACATCAACAATTCTTACCTTAATTTTTATGCTCTTGTTTGTAATCCTTGCAATAGTACTCTTACTTTTTTATATCTCCCGCCTGATTATTATTGCCCTCGGAGCAGTACTTTCTCCCTTAATTTTTCTTCTTTGGATAACGCCAAAATTTGAGGATTTTGCAGAAATCGCGATTAAAGGATATTTAGTTACCGTTTTTTCCGTATTTGTTCATTTAGTAATTATTCAGTTGGCATCGTCCTTTCTTGCAATCCCCGGACAGCAGGGAACAAACTCATTTATCGCGATATTAATCGGTATTGGGTTATTGTTTACGCTTTTAAAGACCCCGTCAATTATGATGGAGTTTATTTACTACAATAGCGGGCGAAGTATTTTAAGAACTGTTGGCAAGCAAGTTATAAACGTTATGACGTTTAGCAAAACTGCACCGCCAGTAGCATCTTCTGCTGCTGTCAAAACTCCGAGAAAGGTGGTACAGGCATGAAAACAGTAGTAATACCTGCTCAAATTACAACAGTTGAGGATAAAATTGCCGGAAATTTTAATCTCACACAAATTATGCTACTTATGGCTCCTGTATTTTGGGCAGTTATTGTTTATACGACCCTAACTCCCCAGCTAAGTCTTTCATTGTATAAACTTCCTTTAATTTTTATAGTTACGGCAGTGTGCATTGCGCTTGCAGTTAGATATAAAGAAAAGGTGGTTTTAAACTGGGTTATGGTTTTACTGAAATATAACCTTCGTCCTAAATACTATCTATTAGATAAAAACGATTCTTACCTTAGAACAATTGACCATCCCAATTTTGAAAAAACAAAAAAAACTCTGCCTAAAATTGAGCTTTCAAAAATCCCCGCCGAAAAAAATGCTTTCCCTTTTTCAATAGCAGATTTAGTGCATCTAGAAAAATTACTAGAAACTCCTTCCAATTCGTTTTCATTAAGACTGCAAAAGAAAGGAGGGCTTCGTGTCGTTTTTGAACAAACAGGCAAATAGAAAAAGCTCTAGGCGCCAAATTCAAATAAAGGAGGTAAGAGACGGAATTTTAGTTCTTCCCAATAACCAATATAGGAGTGTAATAGAAACATCCTCTGTTAATTTCGAGTTAAAAAGCGAAGAAGAGCAGGACGTAATGCTGGATAGCTTCCAAAACTTTCTCAATTCCCTTGTTTCACCTCTTCAAATTTTAGTAAGGGTAAGAGAAATTGACATTGACTCGTATTTGACACAAATTAAACTAACAAAGGTAAACGAAAAAGAGAGGGTATATAAAACTCAAATTGATAATTACTGCTCATTTATTAAGGATTTGGTTTCAGGAAATAAGATACTATCCCGAAGATTTTATATAATTATTCCCTATAAGAATGAGGGTAAAAATAATGATTTTACACAAATAACAGAGCACATTAATTTACAGCGGTCATTAGTTGCCAGAGGTCTTGAAAAGTTAGGAATGAAAGCAAGAACTCTTGAAAGCCTTGAACTTTTAGATCTTTTCTACTCTTTTTACAATTCGGAAAGCAGCAAAGCCCAAGAGCTAAAAGGGCACACAATTGAAGTTCTTTTAAATAACTAATATGAAAAAAAGCTTTTTACCGCATATTCCAAACGACGCAGAGATTGCCAAATTCTTTAAAAAATTAAAAAAGAAGAAAAAACCTTCAAAAAAAGAGCTTATTAAAAAATCATTTGACTTTAATTTTGGAGAGCAAGACCAAGTAGATATTATTTCCTACTCAGGGCTTGAGGAAAGTTCTTCATACCTTCAAATTGGTAATAAATTTGTAAGAACTCTTTTTATCTCAGGTTATCCGTACGTTGCCTCAACGGGGTGGTTAAACATGCTTATTAACTTTAACCATAATATAGACATTTCATATCATATAGAGCAAATTGACCCGCTTTTGGCCCTTCCGAAACTGAAGAGAAAAATTACAGAGCTTGAGTCTACAAAGCGGGCAATGCTAAAAGAAGGCAAGGTATTAGGTTCTGAAATTACAGATCCTCTAGACTCAGCAATAACTCTAAAGGACAAGATACAGCGCGGACAGGAGAAACTGTTTCAGATTTCAATTTATATGGCGCTTAGCGCTGATTCTTTAGACCAGCTTAATAAAATTACAACAACTTTAGAAACTGTTATGTCTACGCGTCTTTTTTACATTAAGACTGCAACCTTTCAGCAAATTGAGGGCCTGCAGTCAACTCTACCTAGGGCAGAAAATCTGCTTAACCAAAGACGAAATCTTGACAGCTCATCAGCTTCACTCACCTTTCCATTTGTTTCCTCAGAACTCGTTCAGGAGAGTGGAATTTTATACGGCATCAATAAGTCTAATAACTCGCTTGTTATTTTTGATAGATTTTCACTAAATAACGCAAACAGCATTATATTTGCACAATCTGGCTCCGGTAAAAGCTATACGGCAAAAGTAGAGATATTGCGCCAGCTCATGCAGGGAATAAAGGTAATTGTAATTGATCCCGAACGGGAATATAAGCAACTAGCAAAGTCGGTAAACGGAACGTACATAAAGCTTTCTGCAAAGTCAAAAGAGAAAATTAACCCGTTTGATTTCTCTGTAAGTAGTTACAGTAACGGCAATAACCTTTCAGAGCATATCCAGGACTTAACAGAAATAATATCGCTTATGGTTGGAGGGCTTACCTCTGAGGAGATTGCAATAGTAGATAAGGCAATTATTCAAACCTACAAAGAACACGGCTTTAAGCTCAATAAGGTAAAGGTAAGCAACAAGACAAGAAAAAAAGAAAAACAATTTCCCATTCTAATTGACTTTTACAAAGTGTTAAAAGAAATGAAGCAAAAGGAGCTATGTAATAGGCTTGAACGGTTTGTAAAGGGGTCATTGTCCTCTGTTTTTGATTCCCAAACTAATATAGAGCTTGATAACAGACTGGTAGTTTTTGATATTAAGGATTTGAACGAGTCTCTGCGCCAAATTATGATGCTGTCAATTGCAAATTATGTTAATTCCCAAGTAAAAGCCCATCCGCAAAAAAGAGTCTTAGTAATTGATGAAGGGTGGCTTTTATTAGAGCACAAAGAAAGCGCGCGGTTTGTCTCAAACCTTGTAAGAAGAGCCAGAAAATACTATCTTGGCGTCACAATAATTTCCCAGCAGGCAAATGACTTTTTATCTTCCGAATACGGACGCGCGATAGCATCCCAATCCTCTCTTCGGATTTTAATGCGCCAGGACACAACAACTATTAAAAAGGTTGCAGAAGAGTTTAAACTAAGCGAGTATGAACAGCATTTTCTTTTAACGTGTGATAGAGGTGAAGCACTGATTATTGCTGACCAAAACCATGTCGCGTTAAAAGTCGTTGCATCAGAAAAAGAACATCCGCTTTTAACAACAGATCCTAAAGAAATTTATTTAAATGAATGAACCCGTCTTTAATTTTAAAAGTTGGAGCACTTTGGTCATCTCGTAAAGAGCTATACTACGTATCTTTTTCGTTTCTAATAGTCCTACTTCTTCCGATAATTGCAGTCATTATTTTAACGCAAACCGGAATAGATTTAGTGTCAGACAAGCTCGCAACAGTAAATGAGAGCACAAATGCTATTGAAATTCGTGATCCTGCAACAGGAGAGGTTATAAAGGAGTTGCAGTTAACAACAGCATGGCCCGCTAGAGGATATATTTCTTTGGAATTTGCAAAGTCCAGCGGATTTCAGGTATTTCATACAGGAATTGACATAGCAAACCCTAATGGACAAATAGGCGACCCTATAAATGCTTTTTTACCCGGCAAAGTAATTTACGAGGGAGAAATATTTTGGGGCTTTGGAAAACACATAATTATAGACCACGGAGACAACATCACTTCAGTCTATGCCCATTTGGATAAAATCTTTGTGATAAAAGGGCAGGAGATAGAAAATACGAGCCATGTAATAGGGCATATGGGAAGTACAGGCTGGTCAACAGGCCCGCACCTCCATTTTGAAACTAGAGTCTATGGAATACCCGTTAACCCGAGGACATTTTTGCAAGGAAATCCTTAGCTGATATAATTCTTGCATATGTATTCACTGAGAAGTAAATTTTGGCCTGCTTACACTTGGAAAATACAAACTACTTACTTAAATGAGTATAAAGATTCATTGACTAAGGAATCTAAAATATCTCAAGAGGAGTTTAAGCATAGACTTTCTGATATTTTCGAAAAAATAAATGCAAGTTTTTACCACTTAGAAAAACTAAAGGAGGACCAACAAGTTGCTGTAGACATGGGAAAGAAGTTAGCGAAAATAATAATGCCTGGTACGGAAAATCTTCCAGGAATTGCTGGAGCTCCCTATGAACCAATTGGTTACGAGTATGAATCTTTTTTAATAACTGTAAAGACGATGCTAGATCTAGTTGCTACTTTGATTACTAAGTGTGTTGGCAGAGGAGAAGATAACATTATATCTTTAATATCAAATATTGATCTTGAAAAATTAAGAGAGGAATCCTTGGAGAGAAAAATAATGACATTTGTAAAAAGCGATTACTTTAAAGAATTCCTAGAAGACTATAGAAATCCAAAAGACGATAAAAATAAAAGCACTAAGAGAAATTTTGCGGCTCATCATGGTTCTCTACCATTGGGGACTACTAATGTACCAATAAATAATCCTAGAGCTTCGGTAATTTTAGTTAAACCAATAGATCATAATGCAACCGATCCTGACCATTTTCCAAAAAACGCTCCAGATTTAGTAGATTACTGCGATGACCACTTCTATCAAGCATGTGATTTGTTTATTGGAGTTATCTCTATACTTTTGAATAATGAATTTAAGGCTGGGAGGAAATCTAGCGTTTACGAAGAAAGTCTCAAGAGAAAATCTTAATTAGAATAAACACCATAATTAAAGAAGTCAATCCTGCAACCCACCAAACATAGCTCCTCGAGCTTTTTCTCACCTCAATTACGGGTGTGATGAGGGACTGATTTTAAGTTTGTTTGAATAGTTTCATTTTTTAGATATCTCATTATATTTTTCGTAGATTTCTCTTAGTCGAAGATTTCTATGTTCAGCATAGAATATGCATATTTGGTTAGCAAGATCTTTAACATCATCATTGGATTCGCCTACTCCGTATAAATGTATAACGATTTCTACGACATCATCCCATTTATAATCAGGTGTTAGTTCTGTATACCCATTAAGCATTTCCAAGAAAAGTTTCCCAACATATATGGCACTTTGTTTTTTATCACCTTTATCTTTAAGCTTGTTTAAATACTCTATGAAGTAAGGTGAGTCAAAATCTACAGTTACGTAGGGTGCAGAAGCAAGTAGTCGCTTATATCCTATTTTATCAAGTTCAAGGAGGTAAATTGCGAGCTTACCTAGTTCACTCAAGATTTTTTTATCATCATTGCTTAACTTTTTCTTTTTTTCCAGTGTTTTAAGAACATAGTCCCAGAAAGTAATAACTCTGGTTTTAAATTCGGCTTTTTCCTTTTCAACTTTCTCATCGTCACTTTTTGCAGAAACTATATAATCCTTTTGATGCCACATGAACTCAACAATTTCCCGAATGTATTTAGAGTTATCAGTCTTAATGATTTTATTTATTAAACTATCATCCTCCAGTTCTTCATTACCCCTAACATATCCAACAGTAATATGCTGAATAAGACGTTCTTTAATCCTAACCTCTTTAAATTCTAAAGTTAAAGCCCTCCCATAAGCTTCACCTAAAATTTTATAAAGATGTTCATAAACTCTCCCACTAAAAAGATACCCGTCCATAAATGATTCAAGCTGTTTATCATCTTTGACCTTATGTATTTTCTTTGCTTGAGCTATAGCCCATTCTTTATCAATGTAATAAATATTATGAAGATATTCTCCAAGCAGGGTGTATGCTTCGTAAATACCCTTTTTCAAAGCACCTTCATAACTATTCTTTAGTGATTTACTCCACTTAGAATCTTTCCGTTCACTTTTTTTATCGCTTAACCTAGCCTCTCTTAATCCTAGATATATAAGAGCTGTAAGCAGTTTACCCCAACTCGAATTTAGTGCGTGGTCTATTCCTATCCCTTTATACGTTTCATCATCATAGGGTAGTTTATCTAACATAATTGCTATGATCTTTTCCACACTTTCATGTAAAGATTCATCAAATGCCCACTCATCTGTTTTGCACCCTTCTTGTAGAAGGTCTCCTATTGCAGATAGAGTCCAACTGAAGTAGTCATAGTGTTTATTTCGATCTTCTTCCGTTGGTTTCCAAAACCACTCTTCATGAAGTAATTCAATTGTAAATCTAACTACTTCTTTCCATAAGATATCCTTCTTTTGTTTCCAGGCTTCTTCTAGTCCGTTAAATAAGCTCGAAAGCAAATGATAGTTTTGAGTTTTAAATGAAGCTAAGTCTTGGGTAAATTTTTCTGGACTTAATTCAATTGCAGATTGGAATGTTCTATAAACTCCCTCAGGAGAGAAATTAGGAAAATCACCTTTGGGTTTATAACTATCGATGTAATTTAATATTTCTTTGTTTGTTTTCGTTAAAAACCCCTCTGCTGTAATTGGTGATTTGTCGAACTCGACTTCTCGAAATACTCCAACATCACCAAATTCGGGTAGTTTTACATCTTTTCTAGTTGTTTTTTTTATCTCTTCGTACTTTGCTTTAAATTCTGGATCTGTATCCAGAATTCTATACAAGCTCTGCTTCCAATGAAGTTTATATTCCTCTTTTTTGGTATCTGGAAGTTCTTCTGTTGGACCTTTCTCTATTATTTTCTCCAGCTTAGTCTTTTGTTCTTCGGTAAATTCTTGCACATTTTCCCTAAGAAGATGGGCAATTTCAGGAGCAAATGAATCATTCCCGAAGTAGTTTTCGGATTTATCTTCCAGAATTTGATCAAAGTATTTACTGTAACTATTCCACTCTGCTGAAATTAGTACAATCGCAAGACGTTTAAAGAGTGTGTGTGGATAAGTATCGCTCAAAAACTTTTCAATGATTTCCGTACCTTCCTTTTTGTTATGTTTTACTTTTTCAATCACAAGCTTGTGAAGTATTACAGCAAGAAAATATTCGGCATTGTATAGTGATTTAGTTTGCTCTCTTGTTAAGTCTCTAAGCCAGATAGAAGAATAATCTTGCTTTTCATGCTTTTTATTGAAGATTTCTCTAATTTTATCTGCAAGGTTAAATATGGGTGCATTTGTACATTTCTGAGCAATAAGACTTGCATTATTTTTAGCGATAAAGCTTTCTTCGAGCCAATGTGCATCAATCTTTGTTTGCACTTCAAGTGTTTCACCCAGAACACCTTTCTTTAACTTAATTTCTTTAATGCCTAGCAAAAGTTCAACAAGTTTTTCTACTTTTTTAATGTCGTCTTTACTTTCTATTTGTTTAAGAAATGCAGGAAGTAAATCGTCTGTAAGATCTGCACCTGGAAGAGTAATATCAAAAATTGATGTGAGCCATGTAGGCATCGCTTCGGTGAAAACCTCATAAGGAATTTTTGAAAGAGGGATATTAAGAAGTATTTTTACGAAATACCACCAAGTTCTATAGTTGTCTATGTGTTTCCCGTTACTATCTTTGTAAAGGGATACGTCTCTTATTATTTCTAATAATTGTTGATCATAACTTCTAGTCCGTTTTGAAATATTCCCAAGATATTGGAGAGCATTCCATTCTGGAATTTGATATCCATTTTTTACTTTAGTAGGCTTAGGATTATTGGTAGGTGAAAATAGTCCTTTGTCCAAGAACATTTTAAAGTATTTCGAATCGTTTGCGTTTCTGAAATAATATTCCCTAAAGAACTCATCTTTTAAAACGAGTTCTAGTGCCTCTTTCTTTTTTAAGTAATTTTTACTCATAGTAATTCATCTACTAACTTGAGCTTTGAAAGTTTATTTTTAGGACGTGCTTTTGATCCGACTTTTTTTGCTAAGTTACAAACCTCATCGTAAAGTTGGCGGTAACCAATTTCACTTATATCGTATTTGATAAGTTCTATGCCTAGATCTGCATAATATTTTTCTTGTATAGGAAAAAAGCTTTCTTCTTCCTTGCGAACTGCATATAACATAAAATGTCTAACATCACGAGACTGATTAGTTCCTTTTAGCATGTATTCCAGAATCTCATATTCCTCCAAGCCATAGCCAACAAATAGAACTACCTTTTCATTGAAAATATGATCTAGAAAACTAGGAAGTGGAGAAGCTTTGTCGTTATAAGCCTTAAAATAATCAGTTATTGTCAGTACTAGTTCTCTATTTTTTGGATCATTTATTGATCCATGTATATGAATAACATGTCCATTTTTTAAAATAGATGTGCTACTAATATCATCGTAATGATGAAATATCGGACCAGATGAACTAGTCGCCTGAGATTCACTATTTTCGTCATTCTTTATATCAGCCTTGTTAATTGCCTCCTTATCTATGTAGTCATCATAATTTGTCGTAACAAAAATAGAACTTAATTTATATAAGCAAGAAAAAATAGAAACACAATATTCAGTCTCAGGAGACACACTACGAGTTGATATCGCTTTTTTTATATCGAAAGGGGATTTGCCATTTAATTTTTCTATCTGTCTACATATAGAAAGCAGTTTTCTAGTACCTTCCTTAGAAAGATATTCATAAGTTGAATGGTTTATTGCGTTATTTGTATAGAGGTGTTTTAAATAAGTCTCGGCTAATCTTCTCCAAGATGGAGCACCGATTAATCTTGAGACGCCTGCACCTACAAAAATTACTAAGTCTTCCTGTTGGACTGCTTGGGTTAATTTTTCGATATAGTCTTTTTTGTTGCTCATTGTTTTAATCTAATCTAAGAAAAACAGACATGGTGTCTTGTTTCTGATCCCAATACTTCGGATATTTAGGAATAAGATTACCGTCTTTAGCTGAATAAGCAAAAAGTTCTTTTTCTATATCTTTAAGGTAAGTTAATTTTTCTTTCGCTAGTGTCTCTAGTTTTTGACGATCTTGCTCGATTCCTGGGTTGAGATGATGATAATTATTCCTTTCTTTCCAAATACTGATAAATAGGGCAGCAAGCTCGGGCGTGATCATGTTTCTAACTTTTAGCTGTTTGATATTTTCTTCGTAATCCTTATTAGGCTTCCATCCATTCTTTTGACAAAGAAACTTTGCTAATGCCTCGGCAACTGATTGAACGAGCGAGATTGTTCCATAAAAGTGACCATCTCTATAAAGTTCATGTGATTCTGCGGATACTGCTGCAAAGTGTGAGTTAGGAATCATCCCGTGAGGTCGTAGTTCAAAATATCGATTGGTTCTTTGGTCAAGAGTAAGTTTGAACAACTGTTCAAGAGTGTCTTTAATTTGGGCTTTTTCTAATGCCTTCTTTGTTTTATCATCCATTTTTTTCAATAGCTTCAATCTCTCCCGGCGTTAGGCAGTAGAGTTCATAAACTAACTGATTTCCTTTTTTGAATTCTAATTTTGATATTGATAATTTATTCATTGTCTAAAACTAAAATAATAGTCTGTTGAATTGACTAAAATCACCCCAAAGAGAAGATTTAAATTGAGTTTCGTCAGAGATAAAAATATTCCTTTCTTTAAGTTTATCCTTAAAGAAAAAGTCGCTGAAGGTTAAAAATTCCAACAAATTTTTAAGAATAATTTTTGTTTCTTTTTCAATTGTTTCAGGCTTAACCCAATTTTCCTTAACATCTCTCATTGCGAATATTTTATCTTTACGCATCTTAAAACCAGCTTCAGTCACAGCTTTCATCGATATAACATGAGGAGTTTGTAAACGATGAATAAAACTATGACGATCTGTATTTAGAACCTCATACCAAGCCTTTTCTGTTTTTACTGATTTATACCTTTTTGTTAAACCATCATGAATTTTATGCTTATTAAACCATCCGTCTAAATCGTTAAAAACGGGGCTTCGTTTTTTTCGGAAAGGTTCTTCGGATAGACCATAGAATAAAGGTACAAGAGTTGTAAATGAATCAAGCATAATTTGAGAGTAGATAATCAGACTTTCCCAATCTAGATGAAGATTCATAAAAAACCCATCCCCAGGCTTAGTTAAACGGTAAGAAATCGTTGATAAATAACCTAAGCAGGTTGAAATTCTTCCACTTGCGTCTTTGTGCTTTTGTTCAATAGGCAATTTAGATTCAGGAGTAATAATACTGATTCTTGAAAGAGCAAGGCGTCTATCTGCTAATTCTGTAAATAAACCTGATATAGGTACTGCAATACCACTATCCGAATGGGGTAATAGTAATAAGTACTTATATTTCTTTGCCATTTTTCTCCTCCACAACTGCTATTTTTTCCGGCGTTAGGTCGTAGAGTTTATGAGGCTAATTATACTGCTGAATTTTAGAATTCGCAAATGAGGCTAATTTTTTTTATTTTCAATGTATTTACTCCAATATTCAAAAAATGAACTATACGCCCATTGCACTAATTTCTTATCATCATTGTCAAGAGGGATTTTGTCTCCGTGGAAAAAATTACATCTTATTTGATAAATAACCTTCATATAATCTAAAAAAGTATTGTTTTCTGAATTAAAGTACTTACGGTAAGCTGTTTTTTTGGTTCTTACGTTTTCTACGAATTCCCTACCATCAGACCTTGTAGCCTTAAACTCGTTAATCAATTTTTTAATGTCAAAAGTTTCTTCGAATTGAATTATTGCTGAGGTGCCATTACTAAAATTTTCTACTTTGTCAAAATCTCTTTCAATCCCTGAATTTCTTTCATTTAAATACGCATTAAATGACAACCACAAAATGGCAAATTTTAAAAAAGGGGTATCCTCGCTATATATTCCATGTCTTAAAAAGTCTAGCCAATCTTTGTATTTATTCTGGTTCATGAGAGAATTTTACTCTCCTTAAACTCAAAAAGCCACTTGTAATGAAGTGTATAATAATCTGGAAGATCTTTAAAAAGCTGGCGAGGAAGTTTCCGGACTCAAATTTGGGTCAGATTATCTTACGCTTTCCCTCCTGAGGACATTTTGTGTTTTCAGGCGGGGGAACGTAATAAGATATTCCCCTAGGTTTTAGAAAGGAGGTGGTGAATATGATTCGTTTCGAAATTTTTCGAGATACAGCTGGAGAGTACAGATGGCGACTTGTCGCTGCAAACAACGAAACCGTTGGGTGGAGCGAAGGTTATACAACCAGGCAGGGAGCTATCAACTCAGCAAATTGGGTAAAAACCAACGCGCGAACAGCACCTATACATGACTTGACCTAAAAATCAAGTCACTCCTCGTCAGCTTTTTGAAGAGCATATATTTCAAGCGTCTCCCAGTTAGAGAAATCTTCGGGATTCAATTCAACTCCAGATCCTTTATAGACAATCCATCTTCCTGAGTAATCTCTTGAGTTTGTATTTGTTACTAGTCCACCAACCATTTTTTTGCCTTTATTATCTTGTTTAGAAATATATTTTTGTAATCCATCTGATTTAACTCTGGAATCCTGGAGATGCTGTCCATGAGGATCGAATATTCCAATTGTTCCATCTTTGAACATTACGATGAAATCCACGTAAAACGGCTTCTGCTCTCCATTTTCCTCATACGGAACAGCGAAATATGTACTGTCTCTATCACCATTCTTAAACCACCAGTCAACCTGATTGGATCTATCTAGGAATTTAATAAATGCTCCCTCAGTTTTCCACCTTGTATCGTAATAGAATGGCTTCAGCACTGATTTTTTAACATCAAGCTCTACATATTCACCGCCAAAGTTAAGCACTTTAGGTATTTCCCATTCCGAATCCTTTTGAAGCTCTGCCGCTTTTTTTTGAGTCTCAGCAATGTATTTTTCTTTGGTTAAATCTATGACATTTACAAAGTGCTCTCGATTATTCTCACTCAACACAATATTGATAATCTCGGAAAAGTATTCAGTGTATTGCATATTCAAGTCTGTTTTGAAGAAATGATATATGGCTTCTTTTACTCTTCCAATCGAGCGATCTTCAGGATAAAAAGGTGTAAGATTGTTGCGAACGAAATAGTCAAACAACTTTTGAAGATCCAATTCATTATCTGTGTCAATTTTCGTATCTCCTTGAATTGTCTCTTTGGCTAAAGTATCAACTCCCTCTGCTTGAAAATCTGAGATCAATTTAAGTTCAAGTTTTTGCCCTTTAACTTTAATTTTTTCTTCAAGTTTGTAATCTTGTGCTTCTTGTAAGAACAATTTAATAAACAAAGGACTCAGGCGTGTTTTTTCTCTTACTCTCAATCGATGAACTGAATTTAGTTTAAGAGGATTATACTCTTCAATTCTTTTACTTGTATAAATAGTAACATAGCTTCGTGCCATATCTTCTTTGATCTCAATATCACTTAGATTTGTGTACGCATATCCCATGTTCAAAATGTTATTTTCATAGTGACCTTTATCTGGTTCAGGCATTCTCATAATTCTTCCAACAGTTTGTACTGAAAATGTAAGACTCTGCCAGTCTCTGAACAGAACTAATATTTGCGCCCTTGGACAATCCCAACCCAATGCTATTGCTTGTTTGAAAATAAGTACTTCAACTTCATTATCATTCTTTGCGATATTTTCTAAATTCTCCTTCTCTTCTGATAGATAAATTGCAAGTTTTCCATTTTCAGTTGTCATTCCATGCTTGTCTTTTAAGATCTGAATAATCTCAGCTTTTAGTTGATCTTCCTGCTGTGTCCTCCTATCGGGTAATTGAATGAGAAGTAGTGGATTCACATTTATTCCTGCATCTTCGTAAGTTTTTGCGAGTTCTGCTCGCTTTTTTAGGCCTTCTTCAAGTACCATTGCATCTGTTCCATCTGCGAGTGCAGTTGTGAGAGTATCGCCAGATAAAATATTTTTGAAGTCAGGATTGAGAATGACAGATTTTTTAATCATACCTGCAAGCTTCACATCTTCTAAAGGAACTGAAACCATTTCGTCAGGATTTTGAATAACTGGTGTTGCTGATACTTCAATTGTTAATTTGGGAGCAATGTCGTTTATTAAATCTTGTGATATTTCAGATGTTGCATGATGGTGACTTTCATCAATAATAAGAATTATTTCTCTTCCAGCAGCTTTTGTTGTTTCGATGATCTTTCCTAGATAAAACTCCTTTTCGTTTTCTCTTACTATTGTGTTTCTATCTTGCTTGTTAATACTTTCCCAGTTGAGAAAAAGGATTTCGTTCTCTCCGATTTGTTTATCTGTTAGTTCTTCAAAATTTGAACATTCCAAAGCTCTTGAAATATCAAAGTACTTTTCGAGTTTATCCTTACTTTGAGTATGTAGCTTGCGAGGCGCTGTCCATACAAAAGAAAGAGGTTGCCTAATTTCTTGATCGCTAATAAGTTTCTTCAAGAATTCAGCAGTCATGATGGTTTTACCTGATCCTGTAGGTGATTTAAAGATTATCTTCTGTCCACTGGAACGCGATAACAATTTCTTGCTGGTTTCAACTAATTCCTCTATGGCTGTATGTTGATAGTCTTTTAATTGCATATATTTATTTAAAAATCCGTCTATACACCCTCAAAATCGCTTCAGGAATTGGTGAAAGTCTCACTTTGCTTTCAACATCTTCAAATTCCTCATAGAATGTGTCGTCACCAAGCGAAAAGACATAGACATTAATTCTTCCATTAAGTTCTTTTATTTCTTTTTTAAATTCAGGGATGGCGAGATGATCGAAAATAATTCCTGTGTGTCGTTTTTTGTTTCGAAATATTTTGAATTTTTCTTTAGATAAAACCTCCTCAAAAGTATCCTCCTTTATACAAAGCATTTCCGTCGCTTTTTTTGTTAATTTAATTTTGTTTTTGTCAGTAGGATCAGCTGGTACAAAAGAAGTTTTGAAATATCTAAGGTTTCCACCCAACGGTTTATATTCCTTTTTATCAACGATTCCCGTATATCCTTCTATTATTTTTTTAATTCTAGGGTAACAAATATCTGTAGCTATCTTTGTACCATCCCCATTATTATCCTCATTGTTCGTGCAGAGTATAAATTTTCGATTTCCTTCATCTATCTTATTAAGTTCTAGTACTGCATGACCTGTAGTACCGGAGCCAGCAAAGAAGTCTAGGATAGTAGCATTATTCTTATTGTGTATTACTGCTTTGATGCAATCTTCAACAGCATAAAGAGATTTTGGAAAAGTAAATTTTGCAGAAATAATATTATTTAATAATTTTGAACCGTAAATATTTGCATAGTATCTTTTATCATCCCATAGGGTTCTATATGTAAACTCATTTTTGCGACGCATAATAACTGTCTCCTTGCCTAATTTCTTAACGAAAAGTTGATCTTTTTTATCTTCTACACCCTTTCTTCCGAATACCCATTTCTTTTCGTCACCATGCTTGTCGACTGGGTAGACTAAGATACTTCCGTCTGATTGTTCGACATTTGATGTTTTAGGATGAAAATCAATTGGACAAACACTACCAAAACCTATTACCTCTCCGCCTTTTACAATAATTGGATAAAAACAATTCTTTGCTAACTTCCTAGCCGAAGTACCACCCCAATCTCTTAATGGAGATACCAACTCTTTATCTCTTGAAGTTTTTCCAATAAATAAGTCTTTTTTGGGATATACAAAATAAGCAAATTCGTGAACATAAGAAAAGTTTTTACCCTGTACGCCAGCAGGATTGTGAACGATGACAACGCCAACCATTTCTCTGTCAGGAAATAATTCTTGTAATAAAAGTCCAAGTGTTGCATTTTCATTGTCATCTATTGTACAAATCAGAACACCTTTTTTACTCAGTAGTCGTTTCGCTAATTTTAATCTATTGTTCATCATAGATACCCATTTGCTATGACGAAACATGTCATTTATATCTACGTAGTCATTGTTGTATTTCCAGTCTTTCGCTCCGGTGTTATATGGGGGATCAATATATATAATGTCCACCTTTTCTTTATGGGTATAATTCAAAACTGAAAGAGAATGGAAATTGTCGCCTTCAATGAGTAAGTTTGTTGGTTTGTTGGGATCATTAGAAATTGCCTTATCCTTTACTTCTTCAAGGACTGGTAGTTCTTTTTTACATTGTTCAACAACATCTTCGGGTTTGTCTTCCCAAACAATTCCATACTTTTTACGCCTTCGCAGTTGCTCGATCTCTCTTACAAGATCTTCTCGATCCCAATTTGTATAATCGATATGTTTCTTTGCCATAATTTAATATAACAGATTTGTTGTTTGGCTTGCTATTCTAGCACAAGCGTGGGGAATTTGTTACTTTCCTGAGGCTGGGAAATGTTACCGTGCGTTATTTAAACCAATAAGCACGGGTAAACTATCCGTAAAAGGTGTATAATTCAGATAAATCATTGTAAATTATGGGCTCAAAAGAAGAATTAGGCAAAAAAATTAAAAAAGAGAGGAAAAAAGCAAAGCTAACTCAAGTTCAAGTTGCTGAAAAAGCGGGAATTCACGTTAATTACTACGCTAGGGTAGAAAGGGGAGAAGTAAACGCTTCTATTGAAATAGTGGAAAATATAGCCAAAGCTCTGAAAGTAAAATCCTCGGATATACTACCATTTTAATTTGTATTAACCTTGTTCTCTTCAGATAAAGACTTAGCAAAATCTTTCGCAAAAGACTGCATTCCGTCCAGTAATTTAACTGCTTCTTCGCGGTTCGCTAGTGTAGGGTGATGCAGCTTAAGGTAATTTAGAGCTTTTCCAATATCCTCTTCTGAATGTTGTTCGTCCATAGCTTAGATTATAACAAAATTTACATAAATTTCCCGTATTTTAAAAAATTGAAGAGTTCTAGGGATAACTCTTCACTCTCTATCCTTCGCATTATTTCCCGGCTATTTGCTTGGGATAAAATATTCAGGCTTCCTTCCCACAATATCTTTCTGTCAATTATTGCCAGTTTCCTATGGTGGTTTCCCACGCATAACAAAGTTTGTACTCCAATTCTTTCAAAATTGGAGATTTCTGCCTCCGACTGAACGGACATAGGCAGTTCGTGCTCCCTCGGATCACGGGTAAATATATAAATCTTTACTCCCTTTTCTAAAATCTTTTTAAAGACCGATCGAAAGTCTTTCATTCTTTTGCTTGTAATAAAAGGGCTTTCGATAATTACTTCTTTCCGGCAAGCTTCCAAGTCATTTATAAACGAAGGATAAAACGTCTTTTCATCATAAAGAATTGAGTTCATGTCTTATCCTCCTCGTTTTGATGTTTTGTTAAAGATTTTCCGCTATAATATGAGGGGTGAATAATAGCCTGGAGCTTGTTGAAGGTGAGAAATAAACTATCGAAAATAGTGTTCCACCCAAGGACTTCTAGGCGCGCGGGCGACTAGCTCAATTGGTAGAGCAATTCCCTCTTAAGGAATCGGTTCAGGGTTCGAGCCCCTGGTCGCTCACACTTCGGCAGACCCAGTGCAAGCAGACTTAGGTTTTGCTACAAAC
>Ga0210057_1004336_pt1 | contig 18958 bp, 18 predicted proteins | sample CryGeyCG2114_010_2_FD_183968 | JGI IMG/M metagenome (GOLD analysis project Ga0210057, IMG submission 183968) | Groundwater microbial communities from aquifer - Crystal Geyser CG10_big_fil_rev_8/21/14_0.10 (SPAdes) (version 2) | ecosystem: Environmental > Aquatic > Deep subsurface > Groundwater ...
AAGAATATCGAAATTAGTGCTAAAATAAATTGCCCTAGTTGCGGTGCAAAACTTTTCAAGAAAAATACTCGCAAAGGTAAAACTTTCTGGGGCTGCGCTAATTTTCCAAAATGTAAAACTGCTTTTTGGGATGAACCACAAGAGAAGAAATGTCCGAAGTGTAGGTCACTGGTAACTTTAAATCATATAAACAAAGTATTAAAATGTAGTCAGTGTGATTACCAAGAAAATAGTTAAAGGAAAACAGAAAATAGTATAGAAAACAGAAAGTGGAGAATAGTTGAACTAATTTCTGATTTCTAATTTCCAAACCAATTTCCATTTTCTTTTAACCAATTTCCATGACAAATATCTTGCCCCAATCTGTCTCTAAACTTATCGAGGAATTTTCCAAGCTTCCAGGGATCGGACCCAAAACAGCCTCAAGGTTGACATTTTATCTTTTGAGCAAATCGCCCAAAGATGTTGAGAGTTTAGGCGAGGCAGTAGCGGGCTTGCGCAAAAACCTTAAATATTGCGAGAATTGTTTTAATATCACCGAAGAATCGCCATGCGCTATTTGCAACGATCCCAAAAGAGATCAGAAAACGGTGATGATTGTTGAAGAGCCTTTAGATATTGTGGCGATGGAAAAAACCGGCTTTTCTGGCATTTATCATGTTTTAGGAGGCGTGATCTCTCCAATTGAAGGAATTGGTCCCGAAAACTTGCGTATTTCCGAAATTTTAGCAAAAATAAAGAAAGGGGACTTTCAAAAGAAAGATTGTATTAAAGAAATCATTTTGGCAACTGACCCATCGCTCGAGGGCGAAGCGACGGCAATGTATCTGGCCAGAGAAATCAATAAATTAGCGAGAAAAGGATTGATTGTTACACGAATAGCCAGGGGGCTTCCAGTCGGTAGCGACCTCGAGTATGCTGACGAGATTACTTTAACCAGAGCTTTGGAAGGAAGGAGAGAATATTAGCGTCCCAGCACATTTCCTTACTGCAAAACGGACTGCGTCCTGTTATTGCAGTGCGTCATATGCGGGACTTCCTGAACTTCTTTCCTGCTTTCGCAGGAGCAGAATTCAGGAGCGGAGGAAAAATTGAAGCAGACTTTAGAATCATTTTGCACTGCTTGTGAGTGGCACGGTGATGGCAAAGGTTTAACTGGCTGCCCAATATGTGGCCAACCAATTACCACTCTTAATTTAAGCTCGGAAGTCTCAAGTGAGGATCCAGAAGAGTATCCTGAAGAGATGATTAAAGAAGCTCGTGATGAAGATGAATTCGATGAAAATTTACAATAGTTTGGGCAAAAAAATTGAGGAGTTTAAACCACTTAAAGATAATAAAGTGGGTATTTATGTTTGTGGTCCAACTGTTTACGGCCCTGATCATCTGGGTCACGCTCGCACTTGGATCTTTTTTGATTGGCTACGCCGTTTCTTGCTTGAAAAAGACTACAAGGTTAAATACGTTCAAAATATTACCGATGTTGGCCATTTGATTGGGGATGAGGAAGAAGGGGAAGATAAAATCGAGAAAATCGCCAAAGAACAAAACAAATCTCCCCAAGAAATCGCCCGTTTTTATGAAGAACGATATTTTCAGGATTTGATTGGTTTAAATATTCTCAAACCTGATTTCTCGCCAAGAGCAACCGAATATATCGCCGATATTATTGAATATATTAAAAAACTTATTGAGCTAAAACACGCCTATGAAGCAAATGGTAGCGTTTATTTTGATGTAGCATCCTGCAAAGAGTACGGAAAACTATCCGGACGGAAAATAGACCAAACTCTTGAAGACACTCGGGTTAAGCCAAACCCTGAAAAGAAAAATCAAGCTGATTTTGCTTTATGGAAAAACGCCGATAAAACCCATTTACAAACTTGGGAGTCGCCATGGGGCAGGGGATACCCGGGTTGGCACATTGAATGTTCTCTGATGTCGGAACGCCTTTTGGGCCAACCTTTTGATATTCATGGGAGCGCTTCCGAACATATTTTTCCCCATCACGAAAATGAAATTGCCCAGTCCGAGGCCCGTTTTGGAAGGATGCTTGCCAAATATTGGATCCATGGAGGAATGCTTTTGGTGGGTGGACAAAAGATGTCGAAATCAAAGAAAAATTATATTACGATTGAAGATATCTTAGCCAAATTTAGTGCTGATACGGTTAAACTGGCGTTTATGACGACACATTACCGTAAGCCGTTCAATTGGGAAGAAAACACCCTTAAAGAGGCGGAAAAAACGAAGATCAAACTGGTCAGGGCTAAAAATGAAGCCCAGCCGATTAAAACCGGATATCCGACAGAAATTGACCAAGCGCTCGAAGAGGATTTGAACGTGCCAAAGGCCTTAAGCGTAATCTTAAAAAACATCGGTCGCCTGTCAAGAGATGACTTCGCCTATGTTGAGAAAATTTTTGGCTTGCGCTTGAGTTCGGAGTCGAAATTAACTCCAAATCAAGAGGACTTATTTAAGGAGAGAAATAAGGCGCGCGAACAAGGGGACTACAAAAAGGCGGACCAAATCCGTAAACAACTTGAAAAAGAGGGGATTATGCTCGAGGACGGTCCAACCGGAACTAAATTTTGGAAGCGAATTTAGCTAAATCGTACTCTTAGCTCTTGACATTTTACTATTTTTATGGTATAGTTTTAGGTTACAATTATTCCTGTAAGTTAAAAAACAAGGAACCCCATAAAGCTTCTTACTGGCTTACAGAACTCCGTTCTGTCACGCCGTGCGAAGTTTACGGGGCAAGAGGAGGCCTGGAAGGGCCTTTTTAATACCTATTGAGTTTACACCGAGCCCGCTTACGGGCGAGGTGTCAGCTGAGACTTGTGGAGAGAAGACTTTCAAACAAAATTTAAAGTCTGCCCCTCCTTCCCTTGTCTTGGCTGACACTTTGTCCATAAGCACAGAGCTTGTCCCGAGCCATCCTGGCCGATGGTCGAGGGGCTGGCCCTCTGGCTTTGGCAAAAGATACGCATATGATGTCTCCCCAAGGAGGAGAGATTCCCATGACGAACATGCGTCGTACCTTCGCAATCGTTTTGCTCCTGGCCCTCGTGGCGGGAACAGCCTCAGCATCGTTACTGACCGAACTCGTGTTCGGCAAGCACAGCGAGCAAGTCCGAGCCGGTTTCACCTACGGGATCGACGAGAGGGTCCCGGCAGCATGGGTCAATGATCCGGCACTCTCGACTCGCTACTGGAAGGCCGGACAGAAGACCTTCGCGGGAACAGTGATGGACATCGGCGCGCTCGTCATGAATGAGGCGCCGACCGGCCGGGTCTTCACCATCTACGTTTCTGATCCGCAGAGCGTCCTGGACTACAACCCCGATGCCAAACGGACCACAGAGATGCAGACAGGCGGTCTTCGCGCGCTCGGCAAGTTCGTCGGGAAGTACGGTAAGGTGTCACTGGATACGACCAATATGGCGCCGGGAACCTACTTCATCTACGTCGGGGCCGACCGTGATGGCAAGCACCAGTTGTATTCAGAGAGTGCCTTGGCCATCCAGATCGCCCCGTCGCTGACGGCGATGATCCACGCGCTCAAGAACGCCTCGGATGCCACCTTGGCCTCATGGGGGTTGGAAGCAACGCTCCAAGAGGTCATCGGTAATCCGGAGCAGGAGGTCTGCAAGGGTGATGTCTATTTCGCTGACGGCGGCTATATGAAGGGGATCGAGTTCCCTTCGGCGCCGGAAGTGGGGAAGACACTGGTGGTCATAGACCGGAACACGCGAACTCGCGTTCGCACCGCCATCGGTTGGTGCGATATCGAGAGAGTGAGCGGCAACACTGCCTACACCTCGAGTCCCTCTTGGTTCCTGAAGAAGTACATGGGACAGGAGGGGAGTTGCGAGTTCCGTTGGGGCATCAAGACTGCCCTCCTCACCGCTGGCCCTGTCCGGGCCCTGGATGCGGCCGAGGAGCGGATCCTGGCGACCTTCCCCGATGGGCCCGCCGGCAGCCCGGTTCACGGTCTGCGCGGCATGGTCCGGGCAATGGCAACCGCCGAGCACCCGCTCGTGCACCTCAAGTCGCTGCCCGGTGGCCGTTATCAGAAGAATACGTCCGCGGAATATCAGCGGATGTTCCAGAACTGGTCAGCGGTCCGTTACGGCATCACCTTGGAGGAGGTGCCGGCGCGGATCGCCAAGAACGTACGTGTCATCGGCTTCGCGGGCAGCACGGTCATCATCGATGTCTCCCGCGCAACCATTTCGCGCATTGACACCAACGGCCTGATGGGGTTCACGTTCCTCATCAAGAGAGCCGATCGTCACACAACGAACGTGTCTAACGACACGAACGTCGATGTCGACCAGCAGACGGATGTAGTCACCGACGTCGACCAGAGCGTCGACGTGGACCAACAGCAGCAACAGGAGCAACAGCTCCTGTACAACTAGGTGCTCGCTGGCCAGAACGAGTCTAGGCCGCCCGTCCCGCCGAATGGCGGGACGGGCTTCGCCCCGAGCCCACTTAACAAAAGTCGGCTCGGGAACGAACAAATTAAAAAAATCTAAAGGTCGATTAACTTTTCTTTCCAAGAGAAAGGACTAAGATGAAAAAATTATTAATTATTCTAGGCGCCGCCGTGGTAGCCTTAGCAACACCCGCTATGGCCAAGGCAACAGTTGTTGCTCAACAACAGCAACAGCAGCAACAAAGCGTTAGCGCTTCAAATAGCGCCTCGTCTTATGTTAGCACCTCTAATCGAGTATCAACTAGCTCGGTAAGTAATGTGAGCGTTCATCAATCAACCAATGTTGCTACCAGCGCCAATCAGACTGTGAATGTTGCTCAACAACAGCAACAACAACAGCAAATTGTGATTGGTGAAGATGTCGAAGCCAATCAAGAACAACAGCAAGAGCAAGGCAAAGACGGTCAGAAGCAACAGCAACAGCAACGTGTGAAAGTCACCAAGGCTGAACCTAAAGGAAAAGAATTACCAAATACTGGTGCTGATGCCGTTGTTCCTTCAGCTTTAGCCTCATTAGCGGTTTCAATTGCCGCTTATGTCGGCCAAAAGCGAAAATTGGCTTCCTTAGCCTTTATGTCGAAGTAAAATCGCACCTTTGAAAAGATAGATAATGGAGTGAGCGCAAGCTTATCTTCATTAAAAAGCAAGAAAACCCGTCTAAATGGCGGGTTTTCTTGCATATAGGAGACTCATATGTCTAACTCGATCAGTTTAACATCCGATGTGTAATTATTGATGTTAATAGGTGTTACAGGTTTGATTTCTTTGATCTCATTCAAGGGTTAATTTCTTTATGTATTCAAGGGATCTAGCGTAATCCTTATAATCGTCAACAAAGCTTTTGTAATGAACAGGATCGCCGATCATATCCAAAATCTTTTCGCTGCTGCAGAGTCTGTTAGATTTTTCTTTCAAGTACTGGCGGTAGGATGACCAAGTATAATTTTCTGGTTTCTCGGTTAAATTATTTAAAAATGGATTCAAATGGACATAACGAGAGACATTTAATAAATATTCATCCGAGCTAATATGAGTTGCTTTAAATTTGCCTTGAAAAAGAGGTCCGACTCGTTGATATTTTACATTATAATACCTAGTGTAGCTGTCGATTGCCCGGCGAATAAAGGTTGAAATACCATTGGTTAAGAGCTGCTCGATAATCAAGTGAAAGTGGTTAGGAATTAAACAATAAACGTGGATTTTAACAAGCGGGTCGATCGGAAAAGTATTGAGTACTTCTTTTAAATTAGTGCTATTGGAAAAACTGCGTAGATTATTCTTTTCGAGATAGAAGCTACAAGTGTCTAAAAAACGTTGATAATCACTCGCACAATCGAAAATAGGAGCCTTATTGACGCCGCGATTATAGATATGATAAAACTGATTGTTGGCAAAAGTAGGTTTAATATACATGTTTACATTATTACACTTATAATAGTTTATTTCAGCCAACATTACCAGTTTAACATCGGATGTTAAAATAGGGAGATGTTAAAATAGGGAAGTTGATAGGTTTGGCAGGGAAGATATTTTTGTATAGTATTTTTTGTTAGGAAATTTGCTAACAAGTAATTCATAAGGTATAATTTATTCATGGCCAACAAGGAAGAATTGAAAAATTTGTTAAAAATCGACGAAAAGAAATCACAGATTGCCCAAATCCAAAAGGAAATGCAAGATCCTTCTTTTTGGGCTGACCAGGAAAAATCCAGAAACGCGACTCAAGAAATGGCCAATCTGCAAAAGATTATCAATGAATATGAAAAAGCCGAAGCGCCCGAGGAATTGCATAAATTAGAGCTCGAAGCAACGTTGGCCGGTCAATATGATTTTAACAATGCGATTTTATCTTTGCACGCCGGCGCCGGGGGAACAGAAGCTCAAGACTGGGCAGAGATGCTTTTACGGATGTTTGAACGGTTTGCCGAAAGACGCGGATTTAGCTACCAAATTTTAGAAATTTCACCCGGCGAAGAAGCGGGGATTAAATCAGCCACAATAAAAATTAACGGACCATACGCCTATGGTTTTTTAAAATCGGAAGCCGGTGTCCATCGTTTAGTGAGAATCAGTCCTTTCGATTCGGACAAAGCCCGTCATACTAGTTTTGCCTTAGTCGAAGTTATTCCCGAGATAGAACAAGCAAATGAAATCAATATTGACGAAAAGGATTTACGAATAGATGTTTACCGCTCTCGCGGTCATGGCGGTCAGGGTGTCAACACCACTGATTCGGCGGTTCGTATCACCCATACTCCGACTGGCATTGTTGTGGCGGTTCAAAATGAGCGATCGCAACTGCAAAACAAAAACACAGCCTTAAAAATTTTACAATCAAAGCTTTTAGCTTTAAAATTGAAAGAGCGAAAAGAAGAAACTAACAAAATTCGCGGTGAGCATATGGCAGCAGCTTGGGGAAATCAAATACGCTCGTATGTGCTTCATCCTTATAAACAAGTTAAAGATCACCGCACAGAAGTTGTCTCTAATGATCCCAACGAAGTTTTAAATGGTAATTTAGATCAATTCATAGAAAGTTTTCTAAAGAAAGGAATTTAATGGGAACTTTTGGCAAAGCCAAACAACTTTGGGATTTACAAAAAAAAGCCAGAGCGATCCAAAAAGAATTAAAAGAAACCGAAGTCGAAGCGAAAGCTGCCGAAGGAAAAGTTATCGTTGTTTTTAATGGTGAACAACATATTCAATCAGTCGAAATCGCCGAAGAGATGCTTATCCCGGAAAAGAAAAGGGATCTTGAAAAGGCGTTACAGCAGGCAATCGCCGAGGCTGTCTCGCGGGTTCAGGCTTATGCGGCCGATAAGATGAAAGCAATCGCCGGGGATCTTAATATCCCGGGGATGTAAACACCGTCAAAACCTGGTTATTAGTATGACAAATGTAATTTTTTACGGGATTTTATCAGTTGTACCACTAATTTTCGGCGCTTTCGCCGGCGCCTATTTGAATGTTAAAGAAAAATATCTCGGGGCAATTTCTGCTTTTGGGGCAGGCGCTCTCATTGCGGCTTTAACCTTCGGCCTGATGGAAGAGTCATTCAGGCTTGGTGGTCTAGATAATTCTATCATTGGTTTTATTGTCGGTGGATTCGTCTTTGTTATTGGGGACTTAATTATTATCAAGATTGGTGGTCGCGGACATAGACGTTTTTATACGAGCGAAAGTTCGACAGGGTGGGGGATTGTCCTAGGCGCGGTTTTAGATGGCATTCCCGAATCGATCGCTTTGGGAATTGGTTTACTTTTGAATAAAACAGTTGGCTTATTAGTTTTGGTGGCCATAATCTTGGCCAATTTACCTGAAGCGTTATCCTCATCATTCGATCTTAAAAGAGTAAAAAAATCTAAACAAGAAATAATTATAACTTGGTTTTTAGTCGCTGTTGCCGGATTTATTTTCGTTATTTTGGGCTATACAATTTTTGCTCAAATTTCCGAATCAGTAACCGCCACTTTTGAATCATTTGCTGCCGGCGCAATCCTGGCGATGTTGGCCGTGACGATGATGCCAGAAGCATACAAGGAAAGTGGCATCGATGCCTCATTGGCAACGGTTTTGGGATTTTTAGTCATATTTATCTTATCGAAAGCAGGCATATGAGGCTTATTGTCGGTCTCGGCAATCCGGGTGAAAAATATAAGAAAACCCGTCATAATATTGGTTTTATGATTTTGGATAAAGTCGCTCGCAACCGGGTAACTGTTTTTCGTTTGGAACCACACTATGAATCGCGTTTTGCTGAAATGGGGGATTTAGAGCATCGAATAAAGCTTGTCGAGCCGCAAACATTTATGAATGAATCGGGTCGGGCAATTAAAAAGTGTAAAGATTATTGGAAAGTTGATAGTGTTGATATTTGGGTTATCTACGACGATGTTGATTTGGAGCTCGGCAAAGTGCGGATTAATTTGGGGGGATCCTCGGCGGGACATCGGGGAGTGCAGTCAATTATAGATCAAATAGGGGAAAGCTTTTGGCGCATTCGTATCGGGGTGGGAAAGTCAGATCGGATTCCAACAGATGACTGGGTTTTGATGAATTTTCCCGGAAGAGATCTAGAGAGACTTTCTAAGATTATTGACGAGGTTGCTCAATATGTGTTAGAATCTTTAGACAAGGGGATTAAAGAAGAAACAATAAATATTGTGGAAGAGCGATAATATCGTTCGCTAAAACCACGAGAGGATTTAAATGGGCACACAAAAACCAGTCGCGATCGGCGAAGAACCCGAAGAAATAGTTGGCGGGCCGATTGCCGAGCATCACGGCAAGAAAAAAGAAAAAAAGTCGGCCAAAGGCCGATCCGCCTCTGGCGGAAAAAAAGTCGTAGAAGAAATTAAGGCCAAGAAATTTCAGAAAGAAAAGACCAAAACTGTCGAGGAAGTAGAAGAAAAAGAAGAAGCAAAGACAGAGGAAAAAGCCGAAGAAAAAGCAAAGCCAAAGAAAAAAGTTAAAGCTGGAAAAGCTAAAGTCCGTTCTAAAAAATATCAAGCTGCCAGTGCGCTCATTGATCATGCCCAAAAATATAATTTGGTTGAAGCCTTAGATTTAGTCAAAAAGACAACGCTTACGAAGTTTGACGGCAATGTCGAAGTTCATATTAGATTGTTATCAAAAACCGGCAAACCAGAAATTTTTCGTGGCATGATTAAATATCCCCAGGCGACGGGTAAATCACTTAAGGCGATTATTTTGGATGAAAAAAATGCCTTAGAGATCGAAAAGACGGGCAAGGCCGAAGCGGATATCTACGTAACCACACCGGCAATGATGCCGAAGATCGCTAAACTGGCCAAGATATTAGGTCCGAAAGGCAAAATGCCCAATCCAAAATCAGGGACAATCAGCGATAATCCGGAAAAAGTCCAGAAAGAACTTGAGGCCGGGCAAGTGGAATACAAATCAGATCAATACGGCAATATCCATCAAATTATTGGTAAGGTTTCGGCTGATTCAAAAAAGCTCGAGGAAAATTTCAGTGCCTTGCTGTATGTTTTACCGAAAGAAAAAATTGCCTCCATCACCATTTGTGCCACCATGGGTCCAGGCGTTAAAGTCCAAAGTTGACAAGATAAATAAAATATATTATAGTATAAAAGCCGTAGAAAATAGGCCCCTCGACAAGCTCGGGGTGAACTAATAAGACCTATCGAGGCAAAATTAAGTACGAAGAAATAAGAAGTCGTATTTAATAATTGTCTCACACGGTTGTGAGATTTTTTTAAAGAGAGCAACATGAAATTAACAAGGGAACAAAAAGAACAATTAGTTGAAAAAGCAGTTAAGGATTTGGATCAAGCAAAATCCGTAATTCTCGTAAATTACCAGGGTTTAAGAGTTAATGAAATCCAAGAACTAAAGAAAAAATTACGAGAGCAGGGGATCGGTTTTCAGGTGATCAAAAACACTTTATTTAAAATCGCCTTAAAAAAAGAGGGGATTAGCTTTGACGAAAAACTGCTCGATCAACCAGTAGCAATTGTTTGGGGCGCTCAAGATGAAGTTGTTCCTGCCAAAATAACTTTTGAATTCAAGAAAGAGGCAGAGAAATTAGAAATTATTGGAGGATTGATAAATCGTGATTTTGTTGACGTAAGCTTAATTAAGCAATTAGCTGCTCTTCCTTCGCGAGATGAGCTTTATGCCAGACTTATTGGTAGTCTTAACGCACCGATGCATCGTTTGGTCAACGTCCTACAGGGCAATTTACGATCATTGGTTTACATATTGAAACAGTATCAAGAACAAAAAGCATAATTTATCCTCCTACCTGCTTACTGTCCAACCTACTACGTAGTGTACGGACAGTGCGCACTTCGGAGGACTTCCTGGCAACGCTTCGCGTTGGCAGGAGCGGAAAGGGACAATATGGCAGATGAAGATGTAAAAAAAGAAGAAAAAAAGACGGAAAAAGAAGCGGAAGTGGAAGCGAAATTAGAAAAAGAACCAAGCGAAGAAGAAGCTGGTTCAAGCGCTGACGAAGAAGCGCAACCAGAAGCTGTTGCCGAAGAGGCAACTCAAACTTCCGAAGAAATCCCCGCTGAAGTCGAAGCGGTCAATGTCGATAACGAGACCGCCGAAGAGAAAACCAAGACAGCCTCTAAAGAAGAGGCAAAAGAAGAAAAGGCTGAAGAGAAAAAAGAGATCAAGAAACCCGAGCCTCAGCCAAAGGCTGATCGGCCTCTGGCCGAAACTGGTAAATTCAAAGATCTGATTAAGGAAATTGAAGGCTTGACCACAATCGAATTGGCAGAATTAGTTAAAGTTCTTGAGGGGCGTTTTGGCGTTTCTGCGGCTGCCCCGGTTGTGGCCGCTTCAATCTCGGGTGCCGCAGGTGTTGGTGCTGCTCCCGAAGAGGAAGAAAAGGCCATCTACACCGTTGTTTTGACTGACGCTGGTGCCCAAAAAATCGCCGTCATTAAGGCACTTCGCGAGATTAATCAGGAATTAGGCCTTAAAGAAGCCAAAGACATCGCCGATGCGCCGCCAAAAGAGATCCTTGAAGAAGCGCCCAAAGAAAAAGCTGAAGAAGCCAAGAAAAAACTAGAAGCCGCCGGGGCCAAGGTTGAGCTCAAATGAGAACACTTGGCTCGCTCTTATTCGTGTTAATTTGTGAATAAAGATTTATCGGATTATATCGGCCCAAATAAACACGCAAAAACCGCCCATCCTATGTAGATTTAAGGGCGGTTTTTGCGTAGATTGGACAAACCATAAAAATTAGTCTATAATATGGCTATTCTTGGTTCTCGGACCAGAAAGGGGTAAAGTGGATGCTGAAATGTCAAGCAAGCCCGCGGCGTTTGGTCCACATTCCAGCCCCAGTAGTGAAGGCCAGTAGTCCCAACACCAGCGACATTGGGCGAGGGGTAAACGCCCTTGAAGCAGAAGAAGCCAGACTTACCCAAGAGATTACCTCTCGACGAGAGCAACTGGCGGTCTTGGGTGAAGCATATCTGGAATTGCAGCAAAAGAGGCAGGCCGCCCTTCGAGACCCGAAGTCGCCGACTAAGGCCATTTCCGAGATTACTCGTCTGATGGGCGAGAATCTTCGGGAATGTCACCGGCTCCAACAAGAGATCATCGCCCTCACCGAAGCCCGGGACCGACTTGGCTGGCGGCTGGCAGCCGAACAATGCCGCAATCACAACAGTCCTGATTAAGTTCAGGTGTCTGACTCAAGAGGCCGCCCGCAGTCCGAGATGGGCGGCCTCTTCTTATTCTTCAAAATATGTTAGAATATGGCAAAATGTTTAAATTCCAAATTATCAAACAATCTAAAAATTCTTTATTGAGGCGTGGAGAAATTGAGACTTCCCACGGCAAGATCCAAACCCCTGTTTTTATGCCTTGCGCTACGGTCGGCGCGGTTAAAGGTGTTTCTGCTGAAGAACTTCAAGAAATCGGTTTTGAAATTATTTTAGCGAATACTTATCACCTGTACTTACGGCCAGGCGAAAAAGCGATTCAAAGGATGGGCGGACTGCATTCTTTTATGAATTGGAAGAGATCAATTCTAACGGACTCCGGTGGCTATCAAGTTTTCTCACTTGGGCAAAATTTCCGAGACTATTCGGAAGAAATTCAAAAGACCTCTCTTGTTAATGTCAACAAAGATGGTGCCTGGTTTAAATCTCATCTCGACGGCTCGAAACATTTTTTTACCCCGGAAAAGGTAATTGAGATTCAAAAAGATCTAGGTAGTGATATCATCATGGTTTTAGATGAATGTACCGAATATCCAGCCACCAGGAAACGTGCCCAGGACTCAATGAGAATGACTCACACCTGGGCTAAACGCTCGATTGAATATTGGCAAAGATTCGGCAATAAGAAACAGGCAATTTTTGGCATTATCCAAGGCTCGGTCTATAGCAAGCTACGCGAAGAATCAGTAAAATATATTTCTTCATTAAGCTTCGATGGAATAGCGGTTGGCGGGGTTTCGGTCGGCGAGGGAAAATCTAATATGTATAAAGTAATCCGAGCCGTAGGACCGTTATTGCCCAAAGATAAACCCCATTATTTAATGGGAGTAGGGGAGCCCGAAGACATTATTTTTGCTCATAAATACGGTTTTGATATGTTCGATTGCGTTTTACCAACCAGGCTCGGCCGCCACGGAACTTGCTGGGTAACTAAAAATTGGACTAAATTTAACAGAATCGATCTTAGAAAATCAGAATATGCTCAAGATAAACAACCGATCATGAAAGGATGCGGATGCCAGGCTTGTCGTAGCGATAGCGAAGATCCCGAGCGTCAGTCGAGGGACCAGAGTGGTTACTCAAGGGCCTATCTTGGTCATTTAATTAAAAATAATGAAATGTTAGGGATGCGTTTGGCCTCTTTGCATAATTTGTGGATTTTAAATGAACTCATGCAGAAAATTCGAAAAGGTATCTAAAGTTATATCTTATTGACTCCAGATAGATCTAGCGGTATACTCGTATCAATACTGCCGAACCTCAGGGAGAGCTTCATGCCGAAATGGATAGGCGTCTGTTGCTTGCTTGTGGGGATCCTGGCCCTAACTTGGTTGGCGGCGCCAGTCTGGATCGCGCTGACTCATGACAGGATGGCTTGGGATCCCTGGACAACGTTTCTCTACCAGGCCTGCGGACCAACCTGGTTCCGGGTGCTAGGGATCGTTTGTTCAGCTGTCTTAGCGACAGTGTTGATAGTAGGCATCCCATGGCTCTGGCCAAACAGTCCTGCTCCTTCCGGCAATCAGAAGAACAGAGGAGGGAAGAAACATGACTAAGGAGGTGAATGGCACCTAGCGCCGCCCCGAGGGGCGGCGCCTCGCATTTAATATTAATAGTGCTATAATGTATTTAGAGATATTTAAACGCAGCTAAATGCGTTAGTTTTCAGTTAGGATAACTAAGGAGAATAAATGAATCAACCTCGTCGAAGAGAGGGGGCGCCAGTTGCTCATCCAGAGGAAAAGGGGATTGGTAGAGAAGTAGCTTCTCCAGTTACGCCCGAAGGACCTCCAGGACAAGAAGTTAAGCCACAGCCAATTGTCACCGGAACTCCTGAAGCGGCCGAAGTTGTTCACCCGGCCGTAGAGCCAGCAGTAGCGCCGACGAAAATAAATGTTGCTACTCCCGCTGCTACCACTATTGATCTTGAGGCTGTTTCTGAAAGAGGACCGAATGATTCAGAGGGGGCTTCAGCTTTGGTTCGAGGATTAAACGCTGGCCTTGAGAAGGGGCCTGAAGAAGGCAAGGGGCGAGAATAGAAGAATTTAGATAAAAAGCCAGGTAGTGAAACTTTGACCAATGCTTTCAGCATTTCGAAGAAATGTCAAAGTTCTACTACCTGGAAGGAGGAGGGTTGGATAGCGGTCTCATTAGTATTATGGTTACAATAGCCTTTATTATTGTTGTCGCGATGATTTTCTATCTCATAAATTTGATTTATCGCTCAAATAAGGTAAGACACGAACTCCAAAGGGTAAAGAGCTTAAGAATTTTTGAAGTTAGTATCCCTAAGCAGGTAACTCAGCCACAAACCAAGCCCAATGAACCGCCAAAAGATTTTCGGGAAGTGATGTCTGTGGCTGATCAATTCTTCTCGTCGCTCTCTCAACTTTACGAAAAAAGCCTTGCCAAAAGCATGTACCAGATCAATACCCAAATTTCTCTAGAAATTGTGGCGATCGAGGGCAGAATTGAGTTTTATTGTGCTTGCCCGGAAGATTTAGAAACGATTGTTGAAAAACAGATTAATTCGTTCTGGCCAACCGCTCATGTCAAAAAAACCCTTTTTCCGGATATTTTTCAGGCGGAAAATGCCCAAATGGCTGTTTGCAATTTTCGCTTGAGTAAGAAATTTGTTTTACCGATTAAAACCTATAAATATCTTGAAGCTGATCCCTTAAATGCCATGACCAATGCGCTCTCGAAATTATCTCCTGGTTCCGCCATTGCCATTCAAATAATCGTCAAACCGATTAGCGATGATTGGCGCCGGGCAGTCGGGATGGCGGCGTTCAAGGTCCAAGAGGGTAAATCAGTTGAAGCCCAAAAATGGTATATGAAGGTGACTAATTTTATTTTTGAGCTTCTCACTGGAGTTTTTCATGGGGCAAAAAGCAATAATCCCAACAAAAACCTTGCCGGTGATATTAAGCAGCCGGTGCAACTGACGCCAATGCAGGAGCAAACCATGAAGTTCTTAAATGAGAAAGCTTCCAAGACCGGTTTAGCGACAAACATCAGAATTGTCACCGTTGCGCCAACCGAGCAAGAGGCGACCTTGAACCTGAAAAATATTACCACCGCTTTTGGCCAATATTCCACCCCAGAACTTAATGGTTTTAAGGCAAAAACAGGCGATAGCCGAGCAGTCAAGGATTACATTTTGCGACGCTTTGTTGGGAAAGGGATGATCTTAAATTCTGAAGAACTCGCTTCAATCTTTCATTTCCCGAGTCATTATGTTGAAACACCGAATATTGAGTGGATGATGGCTAAAGAGATGCCGCCGCCAACGAATTTACCCCAAGACGGCATAGTTTTGGGGGAAAGTATTTATCGCGGCGAGAAAAAACCCGTTAAAATTCGTCTCGATGATCGCCGCCGCCACATCTTTATGATCGGTAAAACTGGTGTTGGTAAAACAACCCTTTATACTAATATGATCGAACAAGACATGACCGAAGGTCGTGGCTGTTGTTTTATTGATCCTTTAGGTGATGCCATTGAAGATTTACTGGGGAAAGTGCCAGAAAATCGTCTTGGCGATGTAATCCTTTTTGACCCTTCAGATATGGATTATCCTATGGGACTTAATCTGCTTGAATGGCATAGCCTTGATGAAAGAGATTTTCTCATTCAAGAAGCCATCCAAATCTTTTATAAGTTATTCGACCCAGGGCAGACCGGCATTGTTGGTCCGCAGTGGGAACACTGGTTTCGGAATGCCGCCCTAACGATCATGGCCCAACCTGGTGGCGGGACCCTAATCGATGTCCCACGAATTTTTACTGATGATGCTTTTCGCAGTCGTTTGCTCGGCTATGTTCAGGACCCGATTGTTAAAGCTTTTTGGGAACAACAGTTGGCTAAAACTGCTGATTTCCACAAGTCGGAAATGTATAATTATTTTATTTCCAAATTTGGCCGTTTTACGACCAATGAATTAATGCGTAACATTATTGGTCAGAAGAAATCGGCTTTTGATCTAAGACGGGCGATGGATGAAGGTAAAATTCTTTTAATTAACTTAAGCAAGGGCAAAATTGGCGAAGTCAACTCAAATCTTTTAGGCATGATTTTAGTCAGTAAAATTCAAATGGCTGCTTTTTCGAGAGCCGATACGCCGGAAGATAACCGTAAAGACTTTTATTTATTTGTTGACGAGTTCCAAAACTTTACCACCGATTCATTCGCGACGATTTTATCAGAAGCAAGAAAATATCGCCTCAATTTAGCGGTGGCTAACCAATATATTGCCCAATTGACGGAAAAGATCCGCGATGCTGTTATTGGCAACGTCGGCACCATGATTTGTTATCGTATCGGTGCGGCTGACGCCGAATTTATGGTCAAAGAATTTCCTGGAGCCTCAATCGATGATTTAGCCAACTTAGACAAATTTAATACTTATACAAAATTGTTAATCGATGGAACCCCCTCTAAACCATTTAGTATGAAGAACCTTAAATCAGCCATTCCTTCGCGAGCAGAAATTCGAGAAAAAGCGAGAACCCTTTCACGGAAACTCGCTAGACCCAAAACCGAAGTTGATGCGGAAATTAAGGAAGGGATTATGGCGATGGCTCGGCCAGAAGTGCCTCCGCCAGCAGGCGTCAATGAACCAATTAAGAAATTTTAATTGTCAAAACACTCAAAATGTGGTACAATGCGGCAAGATCTTCTAACACCAATGGAAGGCTTAAAACAAAGATTAAAAGCCAGGTAGTGAAACTTTGCTAAATGCTAGCGCATTTTCGAAGAAAATAGCAAAGTTCTACTACCTGGGAAAGAAAGGTAACAATGCAACCATCAGACAGGAGCTTAAAAGAACTCAAAAATCTCTTAGATGAGGCAGAAAGTAAAGTCGCTGCTGCTAAAAGGATTCTTTTTGAACAAGTCTATAAAGAACAAGCGCAAATCCTCAATCATGACGAAGAACTTGGTCCGAATACGATTGTCGAGGGAGTTTTTGATGGCGAAGAAATGATTGATGGCAGCGGCAAAAAATATCCTATTCCGCCAAACTATGCTTCAAAATCGAAACTTGTCCCGGGCGATAAACTAAAATTAACAATCGCTGCCGATGGCACCTTTATTTTCAAACAAATCGGCCCAAGTGACCGCAAAAGAATTATCGGTACATTAGCTGAACATGGCGGTCGCTGGCAGGTTGACTCTGAGGGCAAAAAATACAATGTTTTACAAGCTTCGGTCACGTATTTTCATGCCAAATCAGGAGATGAGGTCACGATTATTATTCCTAAAGTAGGGGAGAGTGAGTGGGCAGCCTTAGAAAATTGTCTGGCAAGAAAAGATAAAAAGGTAAAGGATAAAATTTGACAGAAATATTTTCTGGCGTAATTTATAAAGTTATTTTTTATCTCATCTTAATTGGTGTGCCAATTATTATTATCGCTCTAGCTCTAAAGGCGCGGCACAGAGCCCAAATGATGAGATGGTTCGCGGGTTTAAAATTCGTCACTTTAAAAATTTTAGTGCCCAAGAATAATGAGAAAACGCCATTGGCGGCCGAGCAGATGTTCGCCGCCTTGCACGGTATTTTCCGACCAGAGAATAAGTTTCAGGATTTTTTGTCATTTGAAATTGCCTCCCGTGAAAAATATATCCAGTTTTATGCCCACATTCCCGTCCATTTGAAGGAATTTGTCGAGGGGCAAATTTATTCGCAGTATCCAACTGCTGAAATTTCCGAAGTCGACGATTACACTATCGAGGAAAAAGAAAGCATCCAATCAGGAAGAATAAAATTTGCGGGGACAGAACTTCGGCCGACAAACTTAGATGTTTATCCAATTAAGACTTTTCTTAATTTCGATGTCGATCCTTTAGCGGGGTTGACGGGTGTTTTCTCAAGCGTTGCCAAGGGAGAGGAAATCTGGGCCGAGATTTTAATCAAACCCGTCGGCGATGATTGGCAATTAAAAAGCCAGAATCATGTCAGGGGTATGAAAATGGGAGCGATAGGAAAAGGAGGATTCTTTAAAGGTGCCATTTCAGTCTTCTTTAGATTTCTAAACGATATGTTTTTTTCCGTTTTAGTTGAGCCCAGAGATGAGCCAACCAGCCGAGCCATTACTCGAGCGCTTAAGAAAGAAGAAGCAAAACTGCCTGGCACAGTTGAAGAGGGTTTAAAGGGCGTGGAGCTTAAATCAACCAAACTTGGTTTTGAGTCCAAAATAAGAATCCTTGCTTTGGCGCACGATGAGAATGTTGCCAGAACGAAACTGGCCGCCGTGGTTGCTGGTTTTAAACAATATAATATTCTTAACCTCAACGGTTTTCAGGCCGGTCCCGTGGAAGTGGGATTAGATTTCTATGACAAATATCGCTGGCGAGTTTTTCTAGATGAGGGTTATGTTTTAAATATTGAAGAATTGGCCTCAATTTTTCACCTGCCGAATGTTTCGGTGGAAACGCCAAGCATTGTTTGGGCTGGCTCTAAAAAAGGAGAACCGCCAGCAGACCTGCCCATTGAAGAAAATGTTGAAGATTATCAATTAACAGTTTTTGCCCAAACTGACTTTCGTCATGTGATGCATAAATTTGGGATCAAATTGCCGGATAGGCGATACCATATGTATGCGATAGGTAAAACTGGTACTGGCAAATCAACGATGCTGGAAAATATGATCATTGACGATATGCGTGAGGGCAGGGGAATTGCTGTTGTTGACCCGCACGGCGACCTAATCAAGCATCTTTTAAATTATGTGCCTGATGACCGCGTCCAAGATGTCATTGTTTTTTCGCCGGCAGATCGTCTCTATCCAATCGGATTTAATCTTTTGGAGAATGTTGACCCGGATTTAAAAAATATTGTTGCCTCAGGCGTTGTCGGGATTTTTAAAAAAATTTTTGGCGAATCCTGGGGCCCAAGATTAGAATATATTTTAAGGAATACCTTGCTGGCTTTACTTGATTATCCTAACGCGACAATGCTTGGAGTGACCAAGATTTTAGTTGATCAAGACTTTCGTAACCGCGTGGTTGACAAAGTCCAAGACCCAGTTATTAAGGAATTCTTTGTCAGCGAATACGAAAAGTATGATCAAAAATTCCGCACCGAAGCCATCGCGCCAATCCAAAATAAAGTTGGCCAATTTCTTTCATCATCGACAATCCGCAATATTATTGGCCAGCCGAAATCGACGATCAATATCGAAGATATTATGAATAATGGCAAAATTTTATTTTTAGATTTATCTAT
>Ga0210057_1004338_pt1 | contig 18952 bp, 19 predicted proteins | sample CryGeyCG2114_010_2_FD_183968 | JGI IMG/M metagenome (GOLD analysis project Ga0210057, IMG submission 183968) | Groundwater microbial communities from aquifer - Crystal Geyser CG10_big_fil_rev_8/21/14_0.10 (SPAdes) (version 2) | ecosystem: Environmental > Aquatic > Deep subsurface > Groundwater ...
AAGTGGGGTGGAGCAGAACGGGTGTTGTTGGCCTTGCATAAAATTTGGCCGGAAGCGTCGCTTTTTACGGCTGTTTATAATACCCAAAGTGCTTTTTGGGCTAAAGAATTCAAAATCATTCCTTCTTTTTTAAATAAGTTTCCTTTGGCTAAAATTCACCATGAGTTTTATGCTCCGCTTATGCCTTTGGCTTTAGAGAGTTTTAATTTTGATAATTATGATTTAGTTATCTCAGTGACCAGTGCGATGGCTAAGGGGATTATTACTAAGCCGGAGACACGACATATTTGCTATTGCCTCACGCCGACCCGCTTTCTTTGGAGTGGCTATAAAGATTATTTTGACGGAAGAATTTTGAGGAGGCTGACACCACCTGCTGTTGCCTATTTGCGTTGCTGGGATAAGATTGCTGCTCAGCGGCCGGATACTTTTGTAGCGATTTCCAAAAATGTTCAAAAAAGAATTAAAAAATATTATCACCGCGACGCAGCCGTTATTTACCCGCCCCTAGATACAAAAACATTCGTGATAGGTGATACGGAAGACGTGATACGGAAGAATTATTTTTTGGTGGTTTCGAGACTGGTGAAATACAAAAAAACAGATTTGGCTATCAGGGCTTTTAATCGATTAAAATTGCCTTTAAAAATTGTTGGTGTGGGACGAGAGATGAATAAATTGAAGAAAATAGCGAATAAAAACATTGAGTTTTTAGGCCAGTTGACAGATAATCAACTTTTAAGTTACTATCAAAAATGCCGTGCGGTAATCTTTCCGCAAGAAGAAGATTTTGGTTTAGTACCTTTAGAAGCTCAAAGTTGTGGTCGGCCAATAGTTGCCTGCAAGGCCGGCGGTGCTTTGGAAACAGTTATAGAGAACAAAACCGGCTTGTTTTTTGAAAAGCAGAACGAGGAAGAGTTAATAGCAGCGATTAAGAAATTTGAGAAATTAAAGTTTGATCCTAAAGACTGCCGCCAAAACGCCTTGCGTTTTAATCAGAAAGAATTTGAAAAAAAATGGAGCAAGATAATCTAAAAAAACATTTGTATGCGGTGATTATTTGCGGCGGCGGCGGCACCAGACTTTGGCCTCGTTCTCGTAATAAAACTCCGAAACAATTTTCCCGGCTTTTTGGTCAAAAAACTCTTTTTCAGAAAACTGTTAGCCGTTTAAAAGGCTTAGTGTCTCCCCAAAAAATGATAACGGTGACAGTGAGCCAGGATTACGCTAGAGAAATTAAAAAAGAAGCTCCGGCCATTCCTCGAGCCAATATTGTCTGGGAGCCAATGCGCCGCAACACCGCTATTGCCTGCGGCTTAGGCACTTTAATGGCCAAAAAAAGAGACCCTCAGGCGGTGGTGATGAATTTTTGGGCTGACCACTTGATTCAAAAAGAAAAAATTTTTCAAAAAGTTGAATTGACAGCTGCTCAATTAGCTTTTGAAAACCAAACGTTAGTGGCGATTGGCATTAAACCAACCCGAATTCACACCGGTTTGGGTCATATTCACGCCAAAAAAATTCTTAAAAAAATCAACGGCGTGCCGGTATTTAAATTGGAGAAATTTATCGAAAAACCGGATTTTAAAACAGCTGAAAAATTTATGGCTACGGGAGAATATTATTGGAATTCAGGTTTGTATGTTTGGCCAGCTCAGTTTTTCCTAGATGCCTTAAAAAAGCATTCTCCAGCTACTTTTCAGGCATTAAACAAAATTGAGAAAGTTTTGGAGACTAGCCGGCAACAGATGGTGATGAAAACAGCTTACGAAAAAGCGCCGGATATTTCAGTTGATATTGCCGTTTCTGAAAAATTGAAAAACGCTTTAATGATTCCCGCTCAAATGGGTTGGAATGATATTGGTGACTGGAGCGTCATTTATGACATTTCAGCTAAAAACAAAGACGGCAATGTGGTGATTAAATTTGGCAAAAAAGGTGAATTTGTTGGTTTTAATGCCAAAAACAATTTAATTCAATTTGATGACCAGCTAATTGCTTTAATTGATGTTGAAAATTTGGTGGTCGTTGATACCACCGATGCGGTTTTGATTTGCCGCCGGGATAAAGCCCAAAATGTTAAAAAACTGGTTGAATACTTGAAAAAAAATAAGAAAATAGAGTATCTTTAAAAATATGCTTTACGGCACTGCCAAAAGATTATTGGACCTTATTGTTGCCATTGTTATTTTGGTTGTTTTTTCTCCATTTTTTTTAATCATTCCGATTTTAATTAAATTTGATTCCCCAGGTCCGGTTTTTGCTGATATTCCTATGCGGGTGGGTAAAGGCAGAAAACTTTTCCGGATGTATAAATTTCGTTCAATGATTATCAATGCCCATAAACTTCTAAAAACTGACCCCAAATTTCGTAAACTTCATCAGCAATATAAAAAAAACAGTTACAAATTAAAAAAAGACCCGCGCATCACCAGCATAGGTCATTTTTTGAGGCGTTTCTCTTTGGATGAACTGCCTCAGATTTTTAATGTTTTAAAAGGAGAGATGAGCATTGTCGGACCAAGGGCTTATTATCCTGATGAAATAAAAGCCCAACAGGAAGTTTATCCTCAAACCCAAAAACATGTTAAAGAGCTTTTGAGAGTTAAACCGGGAATTACTGGTTTTTGGCAGGTAACCGGTCGCAGTGAGGTCAATTTTGACAAAAGGGTTAAAATGGATGCAGAATATGCTAACTGCCAATCTATTTGGCAGGATTTAATTATTATTTTAAAAACGCCTTGGGCAATGATTTCGGGAAAAGGAGCGCTTTGAATGAAAAAAATAGAGCTTGTTTCTTCTGAAAAACCAGAAATAGAAAAGGAAGAAATTAAACCAAAAAAGAATAAAAAAATAGTCAAAAAATTGGCGATTATTGGGGGAATAATTGTTTTATTAGGCACTTTGCTGACTTTTTTTCTTGTTTTGCCCTCACTGCAGATGAAGGATGAAGCTCTTTTGCTAACTAATGAAGCTAAACAAATGTCTGAGAGCCTTCAGGCTCAAGATTTGAACAAGACAATAGAGAAACTGCAAGCAACAAAAGAACAATTTAGCACTCTTAATGCAAGTTATCGAAAATTGGCTTGGTTAAGAATAATTCCTCTTGTTAGCAATTTTTATAAAGACGGCGAACATTTATTTGCCGGCGGCGGCTATTTATTGGAAGCGGCTGATGTGACGGTTGAGTCGCTTGAACCTTATGCCGATATTTTGGGTTTTGAAAGAGAAAAAAATGAGGAAAAAAAGGAAGGAGAAACCAAGAAAGAAATGACGGCCGAAGAACGGTTAATTTTGATGCTTGATACTCTGGAAAAAATTCAGCCTAATTTGGACAAAATTGGCGAGAAATTAGAACTGGCTCGCCAGGAAATTGACCAGATTGATTCCCAGCGCTATCCTGAAAAAATTCGCGACAAAAAAATAAGAGAGAAAATAGCCACTTTGATCCAAACAATTGATGGGGTGGCGGAAATAATGATTGAGGCAAAGCCAATTATTGGCTACATCCGGCCATTGCTGGGTGTTCCAGACCAGAAAAAATATCTTTTGCTTTTTCAAAATGATGCTGAACTGAGACCGACAGGCGGATTTTTGACGGCCTACGCGATTTTGACAGTTCATAATGGTAATTTTGAAACCCTTGGCTCTTATGATATTTACAGTTTGGATGCCCGTTTTGGTAATCGTTTACAGCCGCCGGAGCCGATTAAAAAATATCACAAAAATGTTTATTATTGGCATTTGCGTGATATGAATCTTTCACCTGATTTTAAAGATTCAATGGAAACTTTTTGGGAAAATTACAAAAAAGCAGGCGGGCCGGATGTGGACGGCATTATTGCCATTGACACTAATTTTCTGATTGATATTTTGAAAGTTTTAGGACCGATTGGGGTGGCTGATTGGGGTAATTTTTCGGCTGAAATTGACAAACGCTGCAATTGTCCCCAAGTTTTTTATGAACTCGAACGCTATGCGGATAAACCGGTAGGGGAATTAAAAACAGACAGAAAGGCAGTCATTGGTCCCTTGGTGCATTCGGTTCTTTTAAATGTTATGCAGTCGCCGCGAAAAAAATGGCCGGAATTTTTCAATGTTTTTTTTGCTAACGTTCAGCAAAAACACCTCTTGCTTTACTTTTTTGATGAAGAACTGCAAAAATCAATCGAAGCTTTAAATGCTGGCGGCAGAATTAAAGATTATGATGGTGATTATTTGCACATCAATGACTGCAATTTTGCCGGGGCTAAATCAAATATGTTTATTCGGGTTAATGTTGACCAAAAGGTTGAAGTAAATTCCAGCGGCGAGGCAATTAAGACAGTCACCATTGATTACCGCAATCCTGAACCGGCTTCAGATTGTAATTTGGAAAGAGGTGAACTTTGCTTGAATGCTCTTTACCGGGACTGGGTAAGGCTTTATGTGCCTAAAGGCAGCGAATTGATTGAAGCTTCAGGTTCTGAAACTGAAGTAGAAACTTATGAAGATTTAGGAAAAACTGTTTTCGAGGCCTTTTATGGTGACAAATCACCTTTAAGGCCGGAAGGGAAAGCCCAACTGACTTTTAAATACAAATTACCTTTTAAGGTAGAAGGGGATAAGGGTTATAAACTGCTTATTCAAAAACAACCGGGTACTTATGGTTATGAGTACTCAGTAAGTGTCGATGGCAAGCAGGAAACTTTCGAACTTAAGACTGACCGCGAGTTGAGATTTTAAAACTTCATGAACCGCACCTATAGGACGGAGGGAATAATTCTCAAAAGAGTTAATTTTGGCGAGGCTGATAAGATTTTAACTATTTACACCAAACACTACGGAAAAATTCGAGCCATTGCCAAAGGGGTGAGGAAAATTACCAGCCGCAAAGCTGGCAATGTTGAGCTTTTTAATCAAACAGTTATCTTTTTGGCAAAAGGGAAAAATTTAGATATTCTTACTGAAATTCAGGTGCTCAATAGCTTCAAAATCTGGCGGAAAGATTTAAAAAAAGTGGCTGCCGCTTATTATTTTTGTGAACTGGTAGATAAGCTGACGCCTGATAATCAAACCAGCCAGTCTGTTTATCAACTCTTAGTTCAGACTTTATCGAAAATCAGTCATGAAAGCCTGCCAGACCTTGCCAGAAGCTTTGAAGAACAGCTTCTGGATGAATTAGGCTTTGGCGTTCCACCTCAACTCAGACAAAGCTCAAAAAGCCTCAAATCTTATATCGAACAAATCACCGAAAGAGAAATCAATAGTCAAAAAGTTTTTGATTGACTTGGTGGATTAAGTTAGGCTATTATTGAGAAAATGGCTGATTTAATGGTCGCGTCAAACGTGATGGAAAAAATTGTCAGTTTATGCAAAAGAAGGGGATTTGTTTTCCCTTCTTCTGAAATTTATGGAGGCATTGGCGGCTTTTGGGATTTTGGTCCTTTAGGAGTGGAATTAAAGCACAATATTAAAAACTATTGGTGGCAGACAATGGTGCGGAATCGCGATGAGGTTTATGGTTTGGATTCAACGATTATTCACAATCCTAAAGTTTGGCAGGCCTCTGGCCACACTCTTTCTTTTACTGACCCCTTAAGAGAATGCAAATCTTGTCATAAACGCTTTCGGGCCGACCATGTCAAAAATAATCAATGTCCGGAATGCAGTGGTAAATTAGCTGAAGTAAAGCAATTTAATTTGATGTTTGAAACCTATGTTGGCCCGGCTAAAGAAACTGCTAATAAAGCTTATCTTCGACCCGAAACTTGCCAGGGAATTTTTACTAATTTTAGCAACGTAGTTGATACTGTCCAACCTAAACTTCCTTTTGGTATCGCCCAAATTGGTAAAGGGTTTCGAAATGAAATCACCACCGGCAATTTTATTTTCCGGGATCGGGAATTTGAGATGATGGAGTTGGAATATTTTGTTAAACCGGGCGAGGATGAAAAATGGTTTGATTATTGGCTTAAAGAGCGATTAAAATGGTATACTGATTTGGGAATAAATAAGAAAAAACTTCGCTTTTTTGAGCACCCCAAAAAGAGTTTGGCTCATTATTCAAAGCGAACAGTTGATATTGAGTACCAGTTTCCTTTTGGTTGGGCAGAACTTGAAGGAATTGCCAATCGAACTGATTTTGATTTAAAGAACCACTCCAAATTTTCAAAAAAAGATTTACGCTTCCAAGATGAAACGGGTAAAAAATTTTATCCTTTTGTAGTTGAACCATCATTAGGAGTTGAACGAATTGCTTTAGTACTATTATTAGATGCTTATCACGAGGAAAGGGACAACAAAGGTGTTCGAGTAGTTTTGCAACTCAATCCTAAGATTTCTCCTTATAAAATCGCTGTTTTTCCTCTATTAGCCAATAAGCCTGATTTAGTGAAAAAAGCACGGTTGGTCTTCGACAAGCTCAGACCGGTGTTTCACACCGCTTGGGATGATATTGGCAACATTGGCAAACGTTACCGCCGCCAAGATGAAATTGGAACTTTTTGGTCTATTACCTGCGATTTTCAAACCCTAGAAGACAAGACAGTTACCATTCGTGATCGGGATACGATGAAACAAGAAAGATTGGCTATTGACAAACTAACAAAGTATTTTGAAAATAAACTATCGAGTTAGAAATGAAGAAAAATTGGTGGCTTTTTTTAATTTTGGCGGTTTTATTTCTCTTGGGAGGTTTTTTTGTTGTTAAAAAAGTCAAAAAATCCCAAGAAGGACCTACACCTACACCTACTCCAGAGGGTGTTTTGATAGAGTCCACTTTAGAGGAGCGGCCTTATGTGACTTTAACGCCCCGGGTTGATGGCCGGGAGATGACTTTGTCAATTTCTCAAATTAAAAACGCTGACAGTATTGAATATGAATTGGTTTATTTGTCAAATGATTTGTCTCGAGGGGTAATTGGCACGATTCATCTTAATTCAAATGAAAAAAACATTTCTCGAAACTTGCTTTTGGGCACTTGCTCTCGCAATGTCTGCAAATATGATGAGAATGTGACCGAAGGGACTTTGACTTTGCGTTTTCGAGATTCAGACGGCGTGAGAAAATTTATTACTGATTTCCACCTTCAGCAAGGCGATGAAATTTTAAGTTCAAAGGATGGTCATTTCCAAGTTGAAGGTAAATTTTCGCCCACCGTTTTTTACCTCACTATGTCAACAATGGGTTTGCCCGAAGAAATTGAAGGTCAAACTGCTAGTGAAATATACGGCGTTTTTACTGTGGGTAACAAAACAATTAAAAATGGCGTCGTCACCCTGGCTCTGGTCGAGGAGAGCCCAACTGCCAGTCTTTATTCTTGGGATGGTAAAGTCTGGCAATCCGAAAAGAAAAATTTTGAAACCGATGGTAAAACTCTTTCCGCCTCAACGGCTCAATTGGCCACTTTTTTGGCAGTGATTCCTAAATAATTTTCCCTCTTGGCCCCCCGCATAACTTTACCGTTTGCTTTTAGTGCCTGTCCGCCTTTCTAAAATCACGTTTTACTACCTAGTTAATATTCCAATTTGGCATATTCTATTATGGAATATATCATAAAAACAAAAATATTGTCAAACTATGAGCAGAACAATTTATTCAAAAGAACACAGATACATTGTCAAGCAACTTAAAAAAGCCCGAAAAGAAGCAAGCCTATCACAAAAACAAGTTGCTAAAATTTTGCGTAGAACTCAATCTTATATTTCCAAATGCGAATCAGGCCAACGCAAGATTGACGTTATTCAATTAAAAGATTTTGCCAAGATTTATAAAAAAAATTTAAATTACTTTGTAAGATAATATGTCAAATTTGATTATCAAGAATAATAAAATTTTTTGTGCTATTCCAATTACCGGAGCCACGAGCAAAATTAGAGTAAAGAGAAGAAGAGATAATTTTGGCAATCCAATTTCTGTGAAGAATAATCCATTTATGAAAGAGGATTATATAGAGTGGCAAATTTCTTATTTCCTGCCATTAGATACAATATGGGACAATTTTAGAAAGGCTAAAAATTCGGTTGGAAGGTTGAAAATTTTTGATGACCTATTTTCGAGTTATAAAGATGAAAGGGCTATCTCTGCATTGAAAAAATTTGCGCAAAGTCACCAATCAGTTGGTAAAAAAGATTTTAAAGATTCTCTTGAAAAGATTTTCAAGACCTACCAAGAGACAATAATTGTTAAAGAGCACAAAGATAACAAAGCTTACGTTCGCTATGAGTTGTCCGATTTATTCAAGTTAGCGCTAGAAAAAGAATTAGTTAGTAAAGAGGAAATCAAAGAGTTAATCAATTTTAATCAAAGTGATAAATTTGATATTGAGGGGCAATATAAAATCACTAGGGCTTTTACAAACAAAACACTCTACGGTAAGTTTGAATATTACGAGGAGAAATCACCTCTATTTATAAACAGAATTAACGAGAAAAAATTTGTAGAGATAATTCTTCGACACAAACAAAGAGCCGTCGGTTATCAAAGCATGATTTATTTTTGCTGTTTTGCTGATAATGTTCTAGATAGTGTAGGTAAATCCATTATTGGTAGAACCGCAAACTCTAACGAGATTATATATCTGCCTATCGCTAAAGAAGATTTAATAGCCGTTGCGGAAAGTTTTATAGTTGCTTCAAAAGATCACGCTTGGGATATGAAGACAATTTTAACCGATATTATTAAAGATTAACCCTAAAATTATAAATATCCTCTTTTTTAATTGATTTACTTCCAACTCTGCAGGTAATATTTCTGAAGTAATCTAAGTTGTTATTGATTTGTTTACAGATAGATTCTTTTATCTGCTTATTTTTTTTAAACTTATTCCGGACATCAAAGACATAAAACATATCGTTTAAAATATTCTTCTTAATGCTTATAAGTCCACATTTACCTACGCTGGCATTGCCAACTCTAACTATTGCTAGTTTATAATCTTCTATTCTTTTGTTTTTAGGAATCTTTGATTTTTCCAGGATATTACTAGCGGATACATTGTTTTCTTTGTAAGATTTCTTAACGCGAACAATTTTTGTGTCTAGAAATTCTTCAAGCAGGGTCCCTTTATTATCCTTAATATAATTGTTTTTATGAAAAACTACCTGTGGTATTAATTCTTCATGGATATTCTCTATCCCAAAAACCTCTTTATTTTTCTCACTATTTTCAAAAATTAATATTATATGGTCGTTTAGTTTTTTTATATTTGCGAAGATTGCAAAACAACAAGGGATATGACGATCAAACCAAACTTTGTCGTTTTGGTATATAATTATTGTAGAAAAATATTTTAAAATTTCATTTTTAACCGATTTATTTTTATTTTTAATAAAAAAGGATATTGGTAGGACAAAACTTATTGAGGAATTTCTATTTTTCAGATGTTTAAGTGATTTTAATATAAAGACATTTTCAATTTTTTCTTTACTTTTGTTAAATTCTTCTTTGGTGAGATAATCCGAAGGTTGGCAGGAAGATTTAAGATATTTGTTTTTAAAATAATAACTTTCTTTAATGTTGTATTTACTAAAAGGGGGATTGCCAATTATCAAGTCGTATTTATTTTCTATAGGCAAATTAAAGAAATCAGAGGGGGTATTTGTAAGTTTGTCATCTATCTCGCAACCTTCGAGGTTATAAAACTCTCTTTCGTTTAAAACTTTAATGAAATTACCAGTCCCAAAGGAGGGTTCTAATATTTTTATTTGTTTGTTGTATTTTTTGTAGGCAAATAATAAATCTAACAGTTTCTCAACTACTTCTATTTTTGTAAAATACTGACCTAGTATTTCTTGCTTATTTTCCATATTAAAATTTTTTTAATCTTTCTTGGGCTAATTTGCAATAGTCTTTATTGATTTCAAATCCAATAAAATTTCTTCTAGTTTGCTTACAGGCAACAGCGGTACTTCCGCTTCCAAGGAATGGATCCAAAATAATATCACCTTTTTTTGAGAACATCATTATCATTTCTTTAATAAATGTTTTTGGTTTTGGAGTTGGGTGGTTTATAAAACCTTCGTCAGGTTCTACTAGCCTTCCCGGCGTATCAATAAATATATCCTTCCCTCTTTTGATCATTCTTGGGTTACCCTTTTTAAAAACTATACAAGACATGTATTTCGTAAAACCTATTGGAGAACGAACTCTACCGTTTGGGCAGTAAAGAATAAAATTCCAGAAATATTCAAAGGGGTTATCTTTGAATATCTGTGGCAAGAATTTTGTGCTGAAAAAAGTTATAAAAAATGAATTATCTTTTAGAACCCGATAACTTTCGGGTAGAATCGAATAGAATAGATCTAGGTTGTCATCATTTTCAACCCCTCTTTTCTTTAATCCGTAAGGAGGATCAGTAAGTATTAAATCAATTGATTTATCTAAGAGTTTTTTAAGACCTTCGATGCAATCAATGTTTTGAATTGTGTTGAGCCAATTTTTAAGAATGTTTTTTGAGGAACTTCCTTTTGCTTTAAGTTTTGCCTTTTTTTCTGAAGCTACTTTTCTCTTTAATTGCTCAAATGTTCGTATGACACTTACAACTTTTCCCTGGACAATTAACTCCTTGGCGAAGATTGATTTCGCGTTAGGATTAGCTGGTTGCAATCGGAATCCATTTTTCTCTCTATAAATTTTCTTTAAAGTTATCTCGTTGTCATTTATTAGGGCGACTACCGTTTCGCCGTTCTCTGCCACCGGCTGTTTTCTAATTATTACAATATCTCCATCAAAAATTCCTTCGTCAATCATACTATTGCCACGAACCTGTAAGGCGTAATGCTTACCTGATTTAGGTAGCTGAGATTTGGATATTTTAATTATTTCTGGTTCTTCTACGGCCTCGATTGGTTCGCCGGCCGCAATAGTACCCACAAGAGAAATTTTAATTAGTTCTTCTTTTTTCTCTTCTTTCAAGTCAATAGCCCTCGGTTCATTTTTTCTTCTTTTGAGGCGACCCTCTTTTTCTAGTTTTGCAACATGATAGTGGGCGGTTGAGACAGAAGAAAGCCCGAGGTGCTTCTTAATCTCCTCCAGGGAAGGGGGGTAGCCATTTTTACCTTTAAAGGATTTTATAAAATCTAGAACCTGTTTTTGGCGCTTTGTGAGCATGTCTTAAATATTGACTTTCGATTTATTTTCGATTACACTTTCATTGTATGAAATATGTTTGTTGATTGTCAATAACTAATTTGTTCACGGTCTGATTTATGGACCTTAATCAAAGTTCCCAAGAAATAATAAAGCTTCACCCGGCTGTATCAAATAGAGTCATATCTAGGGAAAGTAACTCTTTGGAGTTTAAAGAGACCTTTAATTGGAATTCAAAAGATAAGTACGCAAAGAGCATTGCTGCGTTTGCAAACAACAAAGGAGGATTTTTAATTTTTGGAATTAAAAGTAATCCAAGAGATTTAGTGGTCTTGAAAAGTAAAAATTTTGAGAACCTGGACGAAGCTAAAATCACTGAATATCTTAATAGTGTTTTTTCTCCGGAAATTTTATGGGAAAAATTTATCTTCAAGATAAAAAGAAATATTGAGCTTGGTGTGATTTCTGTTCAGAAAAGCCTAAATAAACCAATTGTCTGCATAAAAAACAATGGTGTATTAAAAGAGGCAGAAATCTATTATCGTTATAATGCAAGAAGTGAGAAAATTAAATATCCTGAATTGGCAAAATTAATTTCTGAAATTAGGGAGACAGAGCGGAGAGGATGGAGAGAGCTTATTAAAAAGATAGCAAAGATAGGCCCCCCCAAAATACTGCCATCTTAGATACAACTGAGAGAAGAATCGAGGGAGCGGGAGGTTCCTTGATTATGGACGAGAAATTAATTTCAAAGTTAAGTTTTATTCGCGAGGGGAAGTTTGGAAGGAAAGGAGCTCCAACATTAAGATTGTTAGGAGATATTAAGGACGCACCAATTATTGGGTACAAAACGCGGAAGATTAGCGAAGAAAAGCTTTATAGATATTCATTCACTAATTTTTGCCAGAAACTGGGGATCACTTCATATATTTTGACTTGTCTATTTTGGAAATTCCCCGAATTAAAGAAAGATGAAAAATATTGCCATCGCTTTTTCATGACGCCATCTAACACTCCAATAAAGTATAGCGAAAGAACTTTAACCTTTTTAAGAGAAAAATTATTTGAGTTAGATATTGAGGAATTGAAAAAAGGATATAGAGGGCGCAAAAGAACATCTTATTAAATTTACTTCTGTGAGGGTGGTTGTTTTTAGTTTTCTCCAATTTTGGGGCTTTTTGATTTTACCTGTTTTGAAGTAAAGAAAAGTGCAGGTGCAAGCCGAATTTCATTCAATAGATGGAGCAGTTTGGCGGGGTCGGCGTATCAAAATTGATACTTGACAAGTGGTTTCAAAATACATCAAAATGGATGGAAATGGTGAATATTGGATGAAAGAGGCTCAAAATGTTGCTTGGTGAATATGAACACAGTTTAACTAAAGGTAACCGTTTAACTTTGCCGAGTAAAATAAGAAATGAAATTGGTGGCAATGAAGTTGTTTTGGCCAAAGGGTTTGAGGCTTGCATTTTAGGTTATCAAAAATCTGTTTGGGAAGAAATGGCCAAAACTGAATTGGTTAAACCCCTTTCTGAAGCCGAAGGAAGAAAAATCAGAAGGCAACTTTTTTCAGGTGCAGTTTTAGCTGAAATTGATCAGCAAGGAAGATTGGTAATTCCAGCTAATCTTTTAAAACACGCAGGCATTAAGGCAGAAGGATTGATTATTGGTGCTGGTGATCATTTTGAAGTTTGGGAAAATGAACGGTGGCAAGAATACTTTAAAAAAATAAGTAAAGAAAATGCGTGAATTTCACACGCCTGTTCTTTTAAAAGAGACTATTAAATATTTATCGATTAAACCGGGTGAAAAATATATTGATGCCACTGTTGGTGGCGGAGGGCATACTAAAGAAATTTTGAAATTAGGAGGAAAAGTTTTAGGTATTGATTGCGACCCTGAAGCGATTGAAGCTGCCAGGAAGAGTCTTCAAGCCTGCCCTAATTCTTCTTGGCAGCTCGCTCAGGACAAAGCCATGTGCCGACTGGTGCGTGGCGAAGTCCTGCACCGACTGGTGCGGGGAAATTTTGTTCATTTAAAAAAAATTGGTCAAGAAAACGGCTTTTCTCAAGTAGGGGGAATTCTTTTTGATTTAGGAGTTTCCAGTTATCAATTAGAAACGTCCCGGCGAGGCTTTTCTTTTAGCCTTGAAGCACCTCTCGATATGAGAATGGATTCTGGTCTGACAGTAACCGCAGCTGATTTGATAAACGGCTTGAACAGAGGGGAATTAGAAAAGCTTTTTGCCAAATACGGCGAAGAGCCCGATGCTCGTCGGATTGCCAAAACTATTTGTCAAGCACGGCAAACAAAAAAAATTGAGACCACTCAACAGTTGGCAGAAATAATTGTTGGAGCGAAGTCAAAAAGGAGGCAGGGCAGGCACCCGGCAACGCGTTGTTTTCAGGCTTTAAGAATTGCTGTTAATGATGAACTTAATAATTTAAAAGAGGCTTTGCCTCAGACATTGACGCTTTTGAAGCCAAGAGGCCGATTGGTAGTCATTAGTTTTCATTCGGGGGAGGATAGAATTGTCAAGCAATTTTTTAAGGAAGCAGAAAAAAACGGCAAGATGAATATTTTAACCAAAAAACCAATTGGGCCAAGTCAAGAGGAAAAAATTCAAAATCCTCGGAGTCGAAGCGCCAAATTAAGATCAGGAGAAAAAAATGAAAAATAAAACTCGGACCAAAGCTTCAAAATTGGTATTGGTGGTCATCGCTTTGGTTTTTATTCTAGCCTGCGCCCAGTTGATTATTTCCCATCAATTGGCGACGACTGGTGGAAAAATTCGCCAACTGGAACAAGAAACTGATCGTTTGGAAGAAGAAAGCCGATTTTTAAGTGAGCAAATCAGCCGGGTAGCTTCATTGAGTAAGATTGCTGTTAGGGCTGAAGATTTGGGTTTGGTCAGAACGACCCATGTGGTTCATTTGGCACCTCAAGTTTCTGTCGCTTTAAGATGAGTAGCAATGCTCGAATAAATTTTCTTCTAATTGGTTTTTTTTTAATAGGAATCTTAATTGCCAGCCGCCTTTTCTACTGGCAGGTTTTGGCAGCTGAAGAATTGGCTCTTGTTGGTGAAAAACAGTATTGGATATCTTTTGAAATCCCAGCTAAAAGAGGTGAAATTTTGGCTCAAGATGGTTTTCCATTGGCCGCTAATAAAGAAGCCTTTTTAATTTTTGCTTCAATACCGGATTTACGCCAGGCACCTGAGAAAATTGCTGCTAAAATTGCCCCCTTTTTGGTTGCTGAAAAAGATGACTCTCAAGAAGGAAAACAAGGTCAATTGGAGGAGACAGAGGAAATAATTAAAGAACGATTAAACCGTCAGGATTTGGTTTGGGTGCCTCTTAAACATAGAGTTTCCCGGGAAACAAAGAAAATTTTAGAAAATCTTGAGATCGAAGGAATTGGCTTTGAAGAGGAGCAGACAAGAAATTATCCCGAGGGATCCAGCGCTGCTCATCTGCTTGGATTTGTCGGCTCGGATGTTAATGGCCAAGACAAGGGTTATTTTGGTTTGGAAGGATATTATGATTTGGAATTAAAAGGCCGACCAGGTGTCGTTCGCCGGGAAAAAGACGCTTCCGGGAAGCCTATTTTGGTTGGAGAAATAAGCGGTCAGGAGCAGAAAGACGGTCGGACTTTGGTAACAACGATTGACAGGACAGTTCAATTTATTATTGAGGAAAAACTTAAAGCTGGACTGGAGCGTTATGGAGCTGTCAGTGGTTCAGTCACACTTATGGACCCCAAAACAGGTGCTATTTTAGGGATGATTTCTCTGCCAGTTTACAACCCCGAAAGTTTTTTTGATTTTAATAAAGAACTTTTTCCTAATCCAGTAATTGCTTCTTCTTACGAACCAGGATCGACTTTTAAAGTTTTAGTCATGGCGGCCGCTTTGGATGCAGAGGTGGTTAAGCCGGATACCCGTTGTGACCAATGTTCAGGTCCGCGGCAAATTGCTGATTACAGCATTAAGACTTATAATAATCAGTATTATCCACAATCAACCATGACTGAAGTGATTGGGCACTCTGATAATGTAGGTATGGTTTTTGTGACCGAAAAACTAGGTTTAGAAAAATCATTTTTCTATCTTGAGAAGTTTGGCCTTGGTCAACCAACAGGTATCGATCTCGAGGGAGAAATAACACCTGCCTTGAGGCCAAAAAACCAATGGCGAAAAATTGATTTGGCCACCGTTTCTTTTGGTCAGGGAATTGCCGCCACGCCTTTGCAAATGGTGAGAGCAGTTGGGGCAATTGCTAATGGTGGTTATTTGGTCAAGCCATTTGTCGTTAAAAAAGTAATTGATAAAAAAGGGGAAACTGAAATTTTTCCTCGAGAGACCGAAAAAGTGATTAAGCCATCCACTGCCCGAATAATGACGGAAATGATGGTTAACGCCACTGAAAAAGCTTGGTTCGACCAACTGAAGCCTAAGGGTTTTAAAATTGCCACTAAAACAGGTACAGCCCAGATTCCAATTGCTGGTCATTATGATGAAGAAAAGACAATTGCCTCGTGTATTGGTTTTGCTCCGGCTGATAATTCGAGATTCGTGATGTTAGTTACTTTGCAAGAGCCAACCTCATCACCTTGGGGAGCTAACACGGCTGCACCGCTTTGGATTGAAATTGCCAAGGAGTTAATTGTCTATTATGGCATTATGCCCGATTTATAGTAAAATATATTCTTAATGACACGCCGGCTGAAGAACATTTATCACTGGTTAATCGCTTTTTTGGCGACAGTTTATTATCATTTCCCCAGTAAAAAATTAAAAATAATCGGCGTTACCGGTACAGACGGCAAAACAACCACCGTCACTTTGATTGCTCATATTCTTTCGAAGGCTGGTTTTAATGCCGACTCAATCTCGACTGTTTCTGCACCTGGTTTGCATACAACCACACCTAATTCATTTGCTGTCCAGCGCTTTTTACGAAAAGCAGTTAATCAAAAGAAAAAATATATTGTTCTTGAAACAACTTCTCATGGTTTAGACCAGCATCGTTTGGCGGGAATTAATTTTCTGGCAGCAGTCATTACTAATATTACCCATGAACATCTTGATTATCATCAAACTTTTCAAAATTATCTGGCGGTTAAAGCAAAACTTTTTAAGAAAGTAAAAATTGCCGTTTTAAACAGAGATGATGAATCGTATAAATACTTAGATACAAAGATACAAAGATACAAAGATACAAAGATAGTTACTTATGGAATTAAAAAAGAAGCTGATTTTACGCCTCAGAAGTTTAAATTTACAACCTCACTTCCCGGAGATTATAATCAATATAATTGTTTAGCGGCGATTGCTGTTTGTGCTTTTTTAGGCATTTCTGCTGCCGAAATTAAGAAAGCTGTGGCTTCATTTAAAGGTGTTAAAGGCAGAATGGAGGAAATAAAAGAAGGCCAAGATTTTAAAGTTTTTGTTGATTTTGCCCATACCCCAGCTGCTTTTGAAAAAGTTATTCCTACGGTTCGAAAAATGACCCGGGGTGAGGTAATTCATGTTTTTGGTTGTACAGGCAATCGGGATAAAAGCAAACGGTCTATTATGGGAAGAATTGCGGCTCAATTGGACGACAAAGTCATTTTGACCCATGAAGATACTTATCGAGAAGACCCAGAAAAAATTATTGCCGAAATTGAGCCGGGAGTGGAAAAAGAAGGCAAAATTTTAGGTAAAACTTATTGGAAAATTTCAAACCGCCACCAGGCAATCAAAAAAGCGATTAGCATGGCTGAAAAAGGCGATGCGGTTTTAATCACCGGTGTTGGCCATCAAACAAGTTTAAATCTTGGTGGTCATGAAGTTTCTTGGTCAGATCAAAAAGAGGTGAAGGAAGCAATTAAGGAGAAACGAAGTGCTTAAAAAAACAAAAACAGGTTATTATGTTTCGGAAAAATTTGCTCATCAGAAGGATTTAATTCATAGTTTTTCCACCCGTCAGTTTGGCGATTTAAGGTCAACGCCTGATTGTTTACCCATTCTGTTTTATGATCCAATTGCCAAAATTATTGGTGTTGCCCATGCGGGCTGGCAGGGAATTTTAAAGCTTATTGTTCAACAAATGATAGAATTAATGGTAAAAATGGGCGCTATTCCGGAAAATATTTTAGTGGCAGTTGGACCTCACATTGGCGGATGTTGTTATAATATTGATTCTTCTTCTCTCTGCACTTCTTGCCAAAATAATGAGTTTTTTTCTTACCGAAAAAATAGAGAAAAAAATTTTGGCGAGATGTTGTCAGTAATTAGTTTAACTAAATGAAAAAACCAGATTTTTTAAAAAAAGCTAAACACATTCATTTTGTGGGCATCAAAGGGGTGGGAATGACTGCCTTGGCTTTGTGTGCCCAAGATTTAGGAATCAAAGTCGGTGGTTGTGATATTGGGGAAGTATTTGTTACCGATAGAATTTTAAAGGAACGAAAAATTAAATGGAATGTTGGTTTTGATCCTGTTCATCTTCAGCCGAAACCAGACTTAGTGATTACTACTGGCGCTCACGGAGGCTTAAAAAATCCTGAAGTGCTAGTAGCAAAAAAAATGAGTATTCCTATACTCACTCAAGCTCAAGCTTTTGGTAAATTTATGAGTGAGAAGGATGGTATTTCCGTTTGCGGCGTTGGTGGAAAAAGTACAACAGCTTCGATGATAGCCACTGTTTTTTCTCATGCTCAGAGAAAGCCTAGTTATGCTATTGGTGTGGCTGAGATTAAACCGCTAGGAGTAGCAGGCAAATATACTTCAGGCAAGGAATTTATTGCTGAGGCTGATGAGTATGTCAATTCGCTAGGGGTTGATAACCGGGTCAAGTTTTTCTTTCAACACCCCAAGGTTATTGTGGTTACCAATATCGAACATGATCATCCCGATGTTTATCCCTCGATAAAAGAGACAAAAAAGACATTTAAAAAATTTTTTGAGACAATTCCTTCTGGTGGTTTGCTAGTTGCCTGTGTTGATAATTCTAATGTTGAAGATGTTGTTCAAAAATTCCCTAGACCTTTGCAAACTTATGGTTGTTCTTCTCAAGCCAACTGGCAGGTTAAGAAAATAGATTCTGCCCCCGGCCAATTTAGTTTTAAACTTTTATACCGAGGTGAGATTTTTGATCAGATAGAAATTAAGGTCCCAGGCAAGTTTAATGTTTTAAACGCTACCGCCACTTTTATAGTGGCTAGATTTTTCGGTATTAGTCCTAAATTAATCAAAGAAGGCTTAGCTAAATTTGGGGGGACTAAGAGGCGGTTTGAATTTATCGGTGAAACAGGCAAGGTAAAACTTTATGACGATTATGCTCACCATCCTAAAGAAATTAAAGCTACACTCGAGGCAGCCAAAACTTGGTTTCCTCAAAATCGAATAGCAGTTATTTTTCAGCCCCATACTTATAGCCGTACCAAAGCGCTTTTTAATGAATTTGCTCGCACTTTTTCTTTAGCTGATCTAGTGATAATAACGGATATTTATGCTTCAGCTCGAGAAAAAGATGACTTGGGTATTAACAGCCAAGTTTTAGTTAAAGAGGCTAGTAAATATCATCCTCAAGTGATTTACAAACGAGGAAAAAAAGAAGTAATTGAATTTTTAAAAAAGAAAATAAAATTTGGTGATATTATTTTTACCATGGGTGCAGGAGATATATTTTTATGGCACCAAAATATTCTGAAATCATTGAAAAATTAGGTCGGAATCGGGTGAAACTGGACGAGCCAATGAACCAACATACCACTTTTAAGATTGGTGGACCGGCTGATTTGTTTTATGAAGCCAAAACCATCGATGATTTAATTAAGGCAGTCAAATTGGCTTGGGAATTGAAAATTCCTTATTTTATTTTAGGCGGTGGATCAA
>Ga0210057_1004339_pt1 | contig 18951 bp, 13 predicted proteins | sample CryGeyCG2114_010_2_FD_183968 | JGI IMG/M metagenome (GOLD analysis project Ga0210057, IMG submission 183968) | Groundwater microbial communities from aquifer - Crystal Geyser CG10_big_fil_rev_8/21/14_0.10 (SPAdes) (version 2) | ecosystem: Environmental > Aquatic > Deep subsurface > Groundwater ...
CCTCTGAAAATCTTGCGGCGGGGAAAAGGGGTTTAAGGGGAAAAGGAATCGCCGCAGCCGCCTTCGCTAACAATTTTCAGGAATTTTTGATAAAATATATTCGAGCAGAGTTGTATAATTGCACCAAAACCAGACTTTCCGATTTTGGCGCGATTACTTGACTAAATCCGCCTGTCCGCCTATGGAGGGAACCTATTTTGAGCAAAATCCAGAGGATTTTGTGGATTTAGAGAACGACATTTAAACCTATGGAATTTTGTCATCCTGAACTTGTTTCAGGATCTAATACCCAGTAAGATTCCGAAATGAATTCGGAATGACAAACTACATACTTTTAAACTGCGATGTCTATTGCTAGTTGACACCTATTAAAGGCTTTGTTAAAGTAATCATTACTTGTCTGTATTGTTTGAAGCTCTGGCGGATCAAATCGTCCATCTTCTTTTCCAATTTTTAATTTAATAGAGTTTGGTTTGGCAGTTAGTTGTTTGATTTTGGCCGCGATTTTTCGCGGTTGGCAATCAGACAATTAGTAGGAAAGTTTCGCCCTTTGACATCTGAATAGAATCGTAAGGAAGGCCGCTGTTAGGTAACAGCCTAACAGCAAAGAAAGTTTTTGGAATATTCGAATAAGAGCACAGGGTGGATGCCTTGGGTCTTTGAGCCGATGAAGGGCGTACTAAGCTACGAAAAGCCTCGAGAAGGCGCTATGAGCCGTTATAACTCGGGGGTTCCCGAATGGGGAAACCCGACTGGGCGTAAATTCCCAGTCACTGCAAGCTGAAATTCGGAACACTTATGGGGTCTTGTCCGTAGGATAAGGAAATTCTGAGCACTAATCTTTAAACTCTAAATTCTAATCTCTAAATTCTAAACACCTGCCTGCCCGCCGCAGGCGGGATATTGTTTAGTATTTAGTATTTTGAATTTAGGATTTTTAGACATCAGGATTTGCTAACGCACGAGGTTCTGTATGTGTTCCGATATAGGTTTGTGGAGGATACCCGGTGAATTGAAACATCTTAGTAACCGGAGGAAACAAAATTAAATTAAATATTCCCCAAGTAGTGGCGAGCGAACGGGGAGAAGTCTAAACCGCGCAAGCGGGGTTGCAAGGAGCAGCTTCCTTTAATGGAAAGAAGTTACAAATTCAATCTTTAGCGGAACTGGCTGGAAAGCCAGACCATAGAGCGTGATAGTCGTGTAGGCGAAAGAGATTGAACTTCTGTTGTTTGTCCGCTTTTGGCGGACCTGGCGTTGGCTTTGCCAACGCTGCGCTTAAGTACCGCGGGGCACGCTAATCCTGCGGGAATCAACCAGGACCAACTGGTAAGACTAAATACTCAAAGACACCGATAGTGAACAAGTACCGTGAGGGAAAGGTGAAAAGTACCCCGAATAGGGGAGTGAAATAGTTACTGAAACCTTGTGCTTACAAACACAGAGAGGAGGTGGGAGTTGGGAGGTATGAAGTGCGAGAAATACACATAAAAATGATATTTCCAACTTCTCACATCCCATCTCTCACTTCTAATCTGGTGCCTATTGAAAAATGAGTCGACGAGTTACTATTTGTCGCGTTAGGTTAAGCCGCGTCGCGGCGAAGCCGTAGGGAAACCGAGTCTTAATAGGGCGATTAGTGGCAAGTAGTAGACCCGAAGCCGGGTGAGCTAACCATGACCAGGGTGAACTTTAAGGAAACTTAAAGGGAGGCCCGAACTCGTTGTCGGTGCAAAGACATGAGATGAGTTGTGGTTAGGGGTAATATGCTTAACGAACCCGGCGATAGCTGGCTCTCCCCGATATATATTTAGGTATAGCCTTAGTTTAGTTGGCCGCGGGGGTAGAGATACTGAAAGGAACGCGGGCCTCGCGAGAGGTACCGCTTCCTACCAAACTCCGAATACCGCGGTTTCAAGAACTAGGAGTCAGTATGCGGGAGCGAAGTTCCGTGTACGTGAGGGAAACAACCCAGACCGTCAGCTAAGGTCCCTAAATCCAAGCTTAGTGGTAAAGGAAGTCTTCTACCATAGACACATAGGAGGTTGGCTTAGAGGCAGCCATCCTTTAAAGAAAGCGTAATAGCTCACTATCCGATGGTAGAAGGCGCCGAAGATTTAACGGGGCTCAAGCTTGGTACCGAAGCTACGGACTTGTGCGAAGCACAAGGAAATTCTAAGCACTAATTTCTAAATTCTAAACACCTGTCTGCCGACAGGCAGTAATTCAAATGTTCAAAATCCCTGCCCGCCGCAGGCGGGATATTGTTTAGTATTTAGTATTTTGAATTTAGGATTTTCTCGTGCTTCGTACGAGTGGTAGGGGAGCGTTCCCGGGGCAATGAAGGCCGCTCGTAAGAGCGACTGGAGCGCCGGGAAGTGAGAATGTCGACACGAGTAACGAGAGGGCGGTGAGAACCCGCCCCGCCGGAAGCCAAAGGTTTCCTGTCCTATGTCAGTCAAGGCAGGGTTAGTCGGGCCTAAGCTAAGGCCGAAAGGCGTAGGCGATGGACAAACGGTTAATATTCCGTTACCACCAAGATTTCGTTATTTACCCGCCTTTGGCGGGTGACCGATGGGGGGACGGAGCTTGATAAGTTGAGCCGCTGTATGGTTGGCGGTCTAAGTGACAAACCAGGTGTGATTGGAAAATCCGTCGCGCCGTTACGGTGAGTCATGGGAAAGTCCGCAAGGGCAATTCAACTGCGTTAAGCTTCCAGGAAAATCCTCTAGGCAGAAATCAGGGTGTCCGTACCGCAAACCGACACAGGTTGGCAAGATGAGTATTCCAAGGCGAACGGGAGAACGATGGTTGAGGAATTCGGCAAATTAACCCCATAACTTCGGGAGAAGGGGTGGCTCTCTTGTCCTTCGGACAAGTAAATTCTAACTACAGCCAAATTCTAAAAACTAAATCCTAAATCCTAAACAATATTAGAGAACGACATTTAAACCTATGGAATTTTGTCATCCTGAACTTGTTTCAGGATCTAATACCCAGTAAGATTCCGAAATGAATTCGGAATGACAAACTACATACTTTTAAACTGCGATGTCTAATTAAAATCAAAATTTACAAAATTCAAAACTTTAGAACTAATGTTTGGAGCATTTGAATTTTTGTCATTTGAAATTGTTTAGATTTTAGATATTAGGATTTGGTATTTATTCAGGATTTACTCGTCCGGAGGGCGAGAAGCTCGCAGAGAAATGGTTCAGGCGACTGTTTAACAAAAACACAGGTCCGTGCGAACGCGTAAGCGGAAGTATACGGGCTGATGCCTGCCCAGTGCTGGCCTATTAAAAACGGAGGTGCGAGGTGGGAGTTGGGAGGTGGGTTAGAAGTGTAATCACACTTCCCACTTCACATCTCCCACTTCAAGCTTCAGTTATAAGTACCAGTGAACGGCAGCAGTAACTATAACTGTTCTAAGGTAGCGAAGTCCCTAGTCGGGTAAGTTCCGACCTGCACGAATGGCATAACGACCTGAACGCTCTCTTGACCATCGACCCGGTGAAACTACAATGGCTGTTAAAATGCGGCCTTCCCGCAGCAGGACAAAAAGACCCCGTGGAGCTTTACTGTAGCTTGGCACTGGCGTTGTTGATTAGATTGTGTAGCATAGGTGGGAGCCCCGCTTTTAGCGGGGCGACAATGAAATACCACTCTTTTTATTTAGCAACCCTAACCCGCGGCCGTGAATCCGGTCGGGGGACAATGCCTGGCAGACAGTTTAACTGGGGCGGTTATTCCGAAAAAGGTATCCGGAATGCCCAAAGGTTCCCTTGCTCTGGATGGAAATCAGAGTGTAAGCGTAAAGGCATAAGGGAGCTTGACTGCAAGACCTACAAGTCGAGCAGGTGCGAAAGCAGGGCTTAGTGATCCTCCGATGGCGATGTGGAAGCCACGGTGCTTAACGAATAAAAGCTACCCCGGGGATAACAGAGTGGTCGCGCCCGATAGTCCGTATTGCCGGCGCGGTTCGCTACGTCGATGTCGGCTCATGGTATCCTGGGGCTGGAGAAGGTCCCAAGGGTTGGTCTGTTCGCCCATTAAAACCATTCGCGAGCTGGGTTCAGAACGTCGTGAGACAGTAGAACTATGAGATCAAAGTTGAGCTGTCTATAAAATTGGCTATATGCTGGAAACTCCGTTCAATTTCTGTTTAAATGAAGTTGTTTAAGTATCTTAGACTACCGGTGTGTGTTTTACACAATTGGTGAAAATGTCTTAAGTGCGGACAATCAGCAGGAAAGGCCTGTTACATTCGAAGCTGGAGACTTGAGAATAGAAACTAGATAAAGAAGCTTGAGATTTGATACTAGATTAATGTAGTATTTGTTAATGATACAGAGCTTTCGTGATCTTGAAGTATATAAAGGATCTTATCAGCTAATGCTTGATATTAATCAGATGGTTATTAAATTACCAAAATCAGAGAAATTCACATTAGCTGATCAGATGATACGAGCTTCAAGAGGGATTCCTCCTAAAATTGCTGAAGGTTATGCAAAAAGGCATTACCTCGCTGAATTTAAAAAGCAGCTTATTTCAGCTTTAGGCGAATCTAATGAGTTAGAGGTTCATCTTCAGACCGCTGAAGATTTAAGTCTTCTACCCAAAGATAAATGTGATAATCTTTTGAATAGATATCAGATCTTAGGGCGTAAGCTTAACAAACTAATTCAAAATTGGAAAAAGTATTAATCCAGTATCTATCTTCTAGCCTCATTTCTAGTTTCCAGACTCAAGCTTCCAGCTTCCTTAACAGGAATCCTCAGAGACTATATGCCAATGCTTGTTTACCTTATCAAATAACAAGTAAGATATAGTCCGATCTGCATGGCGACATGCAGCAACTGGTAGAAATATCAGTTCTAGTAACATAATGTCGGTCTCTATCCGCTGCGGGCGTTCGATTCTTGAGAGGGGATCTTGATAGTACGAGAGGACCTCAAGGTGCTAACCTCTGGTGTACCAGTTGTCCTACCAAGGGCATCGCTGGGTAGCTATGTTGGTTTGGGATAACCACTGAAAGCATCTAAGTGGGAAGCCCACCTCAAGATTAGGAATCGTTGCCTGCCTTCGGGCAGGCGAGAGGTCTCTGGGAGACTACCAGATTGATAGGCGGCAAGTGTAAGCGCCGAAAGGCGCGGTCCAAAAGACTATTTAAGCTTTCTTTTTTTAATGCTTCTACGCCGCAAGGCGAAAAGGCAGAGAAAACAGATAAGCTTAAATAAGCTAAGCCGTACTAATCGACCAAAAGAATAACAAAAACTTATTACGGCCTTACTATGATTCTATTCAGATTTTAGAGAGCGGAGCTTTAAAACTCAAATGTCAAAAAGCAAAACTCAAAACTGCAACTAAAATGTAAAAACTAAAGTAGTTTTAAGTTTTAAAATTTAGTTTTGAGATTTGAACTTTGAGTTTTGAGATTTAAAGCACACTCTTATATTTTCTGATTAATGATTGTTCTAATTGCTACAGTTGTACTAGCATATTAGAGTCAATAATGCCTAGGTGATTATAGCGGCGTGGTCCCACCTCTTCCCATTCCGAACAGAGAAGTGAAACGCGCCTGCGCCGAAGATACTTGTCTCGCAAGGGACTGGGAAAATAGGTCATCGCCCGGGCATTTTTGGTTTTTACAGGATTTTACTGACAAAAAATAACCAGAAACTCGTGTGGTCACGGTGTTTCTGGTTATGATACTAAACTACGGTTCCAAAAAATACATCCCCATGCCGTTAAAAGACTGCGCTACAGTGTCACTATTTGGGACGATTTTTGTTTTAATCTTGCACTTTTTCGTTATTCACCTTAAAATGTTCAATGAAGTCAGAAACAGATGATATCGGAGAGTAGCGCAACTGGCTAGCGCACTGGTTTTGGGTACCAGGGGTTCCGGGTTCAAATCCCGGCTCTCCGACCATCCTTCGTTCCGCCAAAGGCGGAACTACGGAATGGCAAGCCACCTTTTAAGTACAAGGTTTTCAAATCCTTGGTAAGCCGTAGCTTCAAGCGAAGGCTACCCGGCTCTCCGACCATCCTTCGTTCCGCCAAAGGCGGAACTACGGAATGGCAAGCCACCTTTTAAGTACAAGGTTTTCAAATCCTTGGTAAGCCGTAGCTTCAAGCGAAGGCTACCCGGCTCTCCGACCAGATAAGACTTGTAAAAATGAGCAAAGCGAATTTTTACTTAGTCGCTTCTGGTCCGTCCGTAGTCCCGCAGTTTGCGGGACGGAGGAGGACCATGCCAGTGGACCACGGAATGGCAGGCCATGGTTTTCTACCTTACCATTTCAGTTTGTCGCTTCTGGCTCCGCCGAAGCTCTGAAAGAGCGAAGGAGAGCCATGTTTAACCGCTGAATTCACAAACAAAAATAAAAATCGAAAGGAGCAGAAAATGAGTAACTTTGTTTCCATCCCTGTTTGCAGTGATCCCACTGCCCGTCCTTTAGTAGTGGTGCGGGTTGAGGAGGACAATGTTCGTTTTGAATGCGGTCCGGTCGGCGACCCCGCTAAAACATTTCGTTTTAGCGCTTTGATTGAGGTAATAAGGGAGCATGTTTCTGCTCGTGAGGATTTTAAGCAGGATACTGGTTTGGGGTTTGAATTTTGGTATGCCGGTCCCGGATATGTATTTGTTTTTTTGAGTACTCGCGAAGTTTTACCCGGCGCTTGTGTTATGGTCAGCTTGCTAGATTTCTTAAGGGCTTTAAAGACTCTGGGCGTGATTTAGTTCTTTTAGGTTCAGTTGAATCAAAGGGCAATTTGGCTTATGCCAAGATGCCCTTTTTCATTCTGGTACCATTCTCTATCACTAATAACTTCATGTCTTGCAACTTACCCTCTTTGATCGCCAATTTTCTATCAGCGCTAATAAATAAATCGCAATCGGTAATCAAGGCAGTGGCTAAGTGGATTGCATCTGGCGCGCGGATAGTTTTATATTCGCGCCTGATTTTTGCCGCATATTCTGCTATGGCAGTATCAACATTTTTAAATTTGAATTTTTTATAACCAGAAAAAAAGCTCTTAAACAAGGCGATTTCTGTATTGCTAATTGTTGAATACGACAAGAGCTCATGCCAGACCAGAGCCGAAGCCAAAACTTCTATTTTATTCTTTTGTATTTCTTTAATAACTTCTTTTACTTTAGTTATGAATCGGGGAGTTTCATTAAACAAGCAGATATAAATATTCGTATCAAGGTATATTCTCTTGGCTTTACTAAAATTCATAAGTAGTATCCCAACTATCACGGGAGCTGTCTAATTCTTTTAGTGGGTCTTTATTGCCATATATCTTTTTGCCAATGCCCACTCCCAAGGTAATCCAGTCTTTCTCGGCTGGTCGTACAATTGCGATGTCCTCTACCTGCGAAATAATAACATGGTATTTTTTCTTGTTGTTAAGCATCCCCCATTTGCTGCGTATTGCTTTTGGCAGGGTAATTTGCCCTTTTGGACTGATCGGAGAAAGTTTTACATTATTCATATATTCTTTACTTTTGCACAAAAAGTTTTACTTGTCAAACATCTACCCACTTTTATTCCTATATTGTGGTATAATCACTTTCACAATCGCAAAAGGAGGGAAGAAATGTTGGATCTTAGTAGTGACTGTCGACAAATAACTGCTCAAGTGAACGCCGAGATTCTTGAAAACGGGTATCTCGAGATTACAGAAGTGCTTGTTAGTAAAGGGCTCCGACAAGTCGTTTCGCAAGATGTTGTGTTTCTGGAAAGAGCATTAATAGAAAGCGGCCTGTGGAGAACGCCAGGCAAAAGCGATCTTACATCGGGGACAAGTGTCTTGGGAATTCAGTATTTATATGATCTTTGGAAGTCTGAGGGGACAATCACTATTGCGGTTTTAGACTTGGGGAAAAGGACCCCTCGGTTGAGGTACTACCTGCGGATGTTGATAAAACGCCTTCGCGGCCTTTTCGAATACGGCAACTTTTTGCCGATTTACTGGAAAAATACTTCCGCTGTCTGGACCAATAATCGGACCAAGTCGGATAAAGTGTGGTGGTGGACTATTATTAGAGAGATGGATCTTCTCGCCACGCTGGATAAAGCTTCGCAGTCTGTTAATGCGTTGGAAGTGTTGGAACCATGCATCTACTTGATTAAAAAATAGCTTCTTTTAGGATCGGCTTTTCTTTCTTGCGCCGGTCCTTTTTTTCGTTTTTCTGGAGCTCGTTACCTCATATTTTTCTCCCGCTCTAGCTTCCCGTCTCATCTTTTTACAGCATGCTTAAGGGGTTTATGCACCTTCGCACAACTGTCGGTTATGCCAGAAATCCCTCGAAAAATTGTGATACAATTGTCTCGGGACTTCGCATAACCGCCGCCCATTATATGAAATAATTTAAAATAAAATTTCTTTCAGAAATTTTAGTATTTGGGAAAATTTATTTTGAATTTTTGACCAAACGAGTTATAATTTAATCATTGATTATTAATTTTTTAAGGAACAAAAATATGGAAAAATCGACACAAGGATCTCAAGAATTTAACGATTTTTTATCATCTTTCCCCAAAGCAGAGATTATTAATCTAAATCCAGAGCAGCAGCAATTATATTTTGATCTTGTAACTAAAAATTTTATTCCAGAAATCGTAAAGCTTAGTACAGATGTCGCCCATAAGGGTGAGGAATTACCTTATTATGGAGAAAAAAATCGGTATGGTGTTGATGTTAAAGTGGGAACTCCAAAAAAATGGGGAGATAGCGATTATTTGTCAGTGAGTATAGATCGATTCATCCAACCAAAACCGTTAGAACTAAATGGAGAATTAATAGGTAATATAACCTGTCAAATATCAGTTTCTGATGGTCAAAGAAATATACGGTTTGTTGTTTTAGATGATGAATGTCTGGCTTTTATAAATGATGATCAACCAGAAGGGAAACCGTTAGTAATAAGGACTAAGGAAGACTTATTCGGAACAGAAGTGAAATCACACCCTTTATTTTCAGTTGGTACTCCAGCTGGTTGGACTAACAAGATATTGCGAAGAAATATTATTCCTGAATTTAGCAACAAATTGTCCAAATTGCAACCAAAGCGGTAAATGAATTTAAGATAATTTATTGTGTTCAAGAATTATAGTAAATTTCCCCAAATACTAGCCTCCCGTTGGTCGGCCTTGTTTTTAATTACATCACATAACACGGTATATGCGGTTTGCTCATCTTGCAGGTTTCTTCACCCAAATCGCTTCGACTGATGTAAAATAAAGCATATCAGTCGGCGACTTCGCCCATACTGAAACGTTGTGCAAAATTTCGCTTCGCTCTATTTATAGATTATTTAAGGTAATTTTGCGCAATGGGCGGCGGCTTCGGCAAGTCAGACTTGCCTTTGCCTTGTTAGCCGATTAGCTCGCAAAGCTCGCCACATCCCTCCGGAGGTGGGCAGGCGTCTAACTGCGGTATATCCCAACATTCTTTCAAATTGTGTTACAATTTTCCCAGAACGTCGGATGATACCGCCGCCCATTATGTGACATAATCACAACATTTTCTAAGACAGTATTTTATGAAAGTCATCAGCAGAAACAAAGTTAAATCCATAAAGGACGTTTGCGGAACTATTAAGGAGCTATATTCTTCAACTGATTTGAGTCTTTCAATTGCCACGATAACAGGTAAATCTACTCCCCATATGCACAAAAAGATGGAGGAAATTTATTTTGTTCTTAAGGGTAAGGGGGAAATCTTTATTGGTGACGAGTCGAAAATAATCCGAGAAGGAAATTTAGTGGCAATTCCGAAAAATAAATTTCACTATGTGCAAACCGAGGAGGATGGAACTATTGAAGTTATCGTGGCAACGCATCCAGCTTTCGATAAGAATGACGTGATCAAGAAAATGTCGTGATTATGTCTCCTCCGCCAGTTGGCGGATTCGACCCCGTTGTACTTTCGCTTCACTGCGTTTCGTTCAGGTCGCTTAACACAGTATATGCGGTTTGCTCATTGCACTTCGCTTACCCAAACCCGTCCCTCCTTGAGTTTGGTTAAAAATCAAATTCGAGACAATCTTTACTAATTGGAGCAAAATACAGTTAATCTTAAAACGCAGAGGGTTGGACATCGCATATTCTGAAACATTACGCAAAATTTTACTTTTCTTTTTCTTTAATTATAGAAGGGTAAAAGGTGTTTTCTCTCTGCCAGCCGATGAGGTTGGAAAGCTTCAGCTTTTTAGGCTGGAGATGCCTTACTACGCCGAATCAGACTCGGCTTCGGGGGGTAAAAATAGCGTTAGGAAGAGTCTGCCCTTACAAAGCCCATGGCGAAGTAGGGTTATAGCAAACTTAACGGATTAACATACTGCCCATTATATTGAATAACAAAATGGACATGAGTGCCAAAGGAACGGCCGGTGTTGCCCATTAAACCAATTACCTGCCCTTGAGTAACATTTTGACCAACACTAACATTGATTTGGCTCATATGGGCATAGGTGGTGGCATAACCGTTGCCATGATCAATCTGTACCGCGTAGCCGTACCCGCCCGGCCACCAGCCAGCGCGAATCACTGTGCCAGTATCAGAAGCGTATAAAGGGCTGTAGGGGGCAATATCAATAGCGGGATGCCAGTAGCTAAAGTACTGGGTAACCACTCTAAAGTTAGTCGGCCATACAAATGTTCCCGTGCCGCGAGCGGCGTTTGGCGCGTAAGGGATGTCAACATAGGCGTCCAACGTGTAACTAGGTGAGGTATTATTACTGGCATAGCTAGGAGCGATCGGGGCGGTTGGGGCGACCGGTTGGGGAATTGCCCCATTGGGGATAATAAGCTCTTGACCGGCCACAATAGTAAACGGTTCGTTGAGGTAATTGAAGTCCACTATTGCCTGCGGGGCAACCTCGTATTTTTCGGCTAGTGATTCTACCGTGTCGCCGCTTTTTACTTTAATCTTTAAGCCGTTGACTGGAAGAATGTTCAACTCCTGTCCGGGTTTGATGTAATCGGTATTGTTAAGGTTATTAGAGTAACGAATGGTATCGACTGTGATATTAAAGTAGGCGCCAATACTGGAAAGAGTATCGCCTTCTTGTACGGTGTAGGTAAAAGCCTGATCCGAGGGGCGATTGGCGGGTAGTTGTGTTTCGGTTCGGATTGGTTCCGGAATTACTTCATCGGCGGAAGCCAGCACCTCCCCAATATTGTAGCGTCCGCCTTTTATTAATGTGGGCATGGAAGAGGTAGTATTGATGGAGAAAACGGCTAGCGATAGGGTGGCGATGGTGGCGTGCGCCACCGGTCTAGCTAGTCGACCACGGTTCCAGAGCAGTTTTCTTAAGAGAATGTCTTTTGTCTCTCTTGTCCATGTATATATCTTCTTGTATAAAAGGAAAGATTTTTTGGCAACCGCCCTCGGCTTTTTTATTATGTAATCGACCAAGGATTTAAGGTACAAAAATACATCCTTGATTAAAGATGGGGGGCGGTTAAACATTGATTGGGGCGGCTGGCTGTTAGCAGACATAAAGTCTAGACTGCCACTGCGCGACTAAAACCCTGCTTTTGAGACCTTAATTGGAACTAGGTTTCTCTATTGTATCATCGTTGCCGTTAGAGGGCAAACTTCTAGTCCTTTTTTTGATGAATACGCCGGCGGCAGTAGTCGTCAGACCCCCAATTGCCATAATCCAATTGATCTGACTGCCTGTTTCGGGCAGTTTTTGAGTTGAGGCGGCCAGAATTCTTTCTGTTTTACAGATTTGGCTATCCACATTTGCCTCTTTGGCGGTGGGAAGTTCTTTGGCAGTGGCGTAGGCGGTATTGATTATTTTGTGTTCGGGAGATACCGAACTTTTAATTCGCATCCGCCAGTTTATCTCAATTTTCTGCGCCGGGTTCAATTGTCCAAAAGTTACGCCATCAGCCATCCAGTTGTCGCTAATTGGGTAAGTTTGTCCATCACCAACTTTGGCGCTGCCGCTGCCCTGAATATAGACGGTTTGGTCGTTAGGAGTATCGGTTACCCTTATATCACTTAATATCTGATCACTAGTATTAGTGACGGTAATTCTGTAGGATAACTCCTCCTCGGGATTTCCGCATTCCTTGTCTACCCACTTGACGATTGTGTAGTTATAATTTGCTTCCGGTGTAGGAGTAGGGGAAGGTGTTGGGCTAGGTGTCACCGTTGGGGTAGGAGTAGGAGTCGGTGTTGGGGTAACGGTTGGCGTGGGTGTGGGAGTTGGGGTAGGCGTTGGTTCCACGCCAACTTCCACCTGTTGTCGGCAAATCGTTTCTCTTATTTGCTGTCCATTAACTGTTACTAACACCAGCTGCGACAAAAAAATACCGGTGTCGCTGTATTGATGATTTACATTTGTTGGGTTTAGCAAAGTGTCGCTGGTTTGGCCGTCACCCCATTCTATTAGGGTATAACTGACCTGTTGATCTTTATCTTTAAAAGAGCCGTTACCCACCACTGTTAAGGGAGCGTTGCCTTGAGCAGGTTCTACCGCCCAAGCGGCGCATTCGGGTGTTTCTGGTTCTGGCTTGCAAGCATCAGCTTGGGTGGAAAAAACAGAAATTCCGGCGACAAAAGGGTAAGCCAAAAGGCTTATAAAAGAGGTTAAAACAGCAAGGCTGATAGTCTGTCCCAAAGGTTGATGTTGAATTTGATACATAGCTGCAAGATTAACGCCAAAGGCTGTCAAGTTAGTCTTGACAGCTTCCCGCTCAATCTTTTAAGTTAAATAAAGACCAACCTGCCGAGGTTGATTGCCCAGAACCCGGCTTGGTCTAAATACAAATTAAACTGCGCTTCTTGATGGAACAAACTCCTGTGTTTACAGACAATAGGATTTGCAAAACCCATCCGGTGGCGCGGTTTTTTATTGCGACGCTTGTATTATAGCACGCCAGCCCCTTTGTGTCAACTGATAGTTGAGGGGTGTTGACAATAACCTGTATACATAGTATCTTTGCGCGTAGAAGTATTGCTTCACTGGCGAATTGCAAAATCAGCCGCCCACAATTTATCAATATCTAAACAAAAAATTACAAATTTCAGGATTAGACATCGCAGTTTAAAAGTATGTAGTTTGTCATTATGACAAAATTCCATAGGTTTAAATGTCGTTCTCTATTCCCTGCCTCGCCGGCAGGTAGGCAAACAAATCTCAAATAAATTCAAGACTGTAACCTCCCACTTCTCATCTCTCCTCTTTATGGGTATAATGTTTTTACATTTATGGTTGATCTTTTAAAACTTTCTGTCAGCGGCGGTAAGGGCGGAGATGGTATTGTTTCATTTCACCGGGAAAAATTTAAACCAAAAGGCGGACCGGATGGCGGCGATGGCGGTTCAGGCGGCGGCGTGGTATTTGTGGCCGATCGGAATTTAGCGACTTTATCTGATTATTCCCATTTAAAACATCTCACTGCTCAAAATGGGCAAAGAGGCGGTTCCAGTTGGCAGCAGGGCGCTAATGCCGATAATCTAACTATCAAATTACCGGTGGGAACACTTGTTAAGGTTTTACCGTCTGGTTCAACGGAGAAGATTATTACCAAGGAATTTTTGGAATCGCTTCCGGTTTTGGCCGATTTATCAGTCCCTGGCCAGCAAGCGGTAGTGGTCCGCGGCGGCCGGGGCGGCCAAGGTAATAGCCGTTTTAAAAGCTCCATCAATCGCGCGCCCCGTGAATGTACTCTCGGCACTCCGGGAGAATCAAAGGAATTAATACTTGAACTCAAGCTGCTGGCGGATGTTGGATTGGTTGGGTTCCCCAACGCTGGGAAATCAACTCTTCTCTCTGTATCAACCAAAGCTTCTCCCAAAATTGCCGATTATCCTTTTACCACCATTTCTCCAAACTTGGGAGTTACTTCTCAAGGGATAGTTTTGGCGGATATACCTGGACTAATTGAAAAGGCTAGTCAGGGAAAAGGTTTGGGTGATGATTTTCTTCGCCATATTCAACGGACACGAGTTTTGGTCCATGTGGTTGATCCACTTTCCTGCTCTCAATTTTTAACCGAGTCTGGGGTGCCGGATTTGCCTTTACCAGAGGCGGTAACTAAAGCATACCGCGCTTTAAGGCACGAGCTGTCTGAATACGATCCTTCTTTGGCGGTTAGGCCGGAGATAGTGGTAATCAACAAAATGGATATTACCGAAGTGAACCAAGCTTTTGACGCGATTGTTGCCGCTCTAGCAGAAGCTGGCGTAAATCGCGATTTTATTTTAGGCATTTCTTGTCCTCTGAAGCAGGGTTTGAACGAATTGTCTTCATTAATGTCACAGCTTCTTTCGCAAACATCCCGTCTTGATTTTAATGCCGCCTCCTCGGTGAATCGTGTCAAACCGACCTACAACATAGAAGATTTGCCTAACAGAAGGATAGTGTTTAATCGGTAATCTTTTTACTGCTCTGCCGCAACTCCATCTTTACTAATTTAACTTTTTCTTTATAATAAGGTTGCTAGGTTTTCTGGAGTTACTGTGTAAATCCAGTTGGCCTAGGCAAGAAAGAAGGTGAATTCTCCATGTCTGTTTCCATGAAAAATAAAAAAACCTCCGCCTCTTTAAAAAGAGAGGACTTGTTTGTCGCCCCCAGTTCCATGGAATCTCTCTTAGCTAAAAATAGTAATATTCCTCCAAGACGATTTATTTATGGAGAGTTAACGGAAGGGACCGTTGTTGCCAAGGGTCGCAACGAATTGCTGCTGGATGTGGGCGGCAAGTCCGAAGGTATTATATATGGTAAAGGTATTCCTGATGATCGGGATACATTTGGCAAATCTAAAATTGGCGATAAAGTTTTGGCTACAATTACCCAGACCGAGAACGATCAGGGTTACTTGGTGCTTTCTTTAAGCCGCGCCGTTCCTTCAAGGCGTTGGCGTGAGCTGGCCGACCTTTTTGCCAGCGACGGAACTCTGGATGTTAAAGTTTTGGACTATCATAAAGGTGGTCTTTTGGTTGACGCTATTCCTCAATGCGAGGATTTTTACTTGCGCGGATTTATTCCGTTATCCCACCTTGATCCCTCTAAAGTTCCCGCTCGGTTGACCAATGTGGCTCGGGGCAGCGCCGTTAATCTAAAAGATCAATTAGCTCCGTTGATGGGGCAAATTCTCAAGGTGAAGGTGATAGAAATTGATCGGGCGAGGAATCGTCTGGTGTTTTCGGAAAAGAATGCTATTGAAGATACCTTTAAAGACGTTCGCGAGCAGGTTATGGCCGACTTAACCACCGGGCAGGTTTTTGACGCGACCGTTACCGGAGTAATGCCCTTTGGCTACTTTGCCAGACTCCATGATTCCAAGGGTGAATATCTTGGTTTGGATGGGTTAATTCATATCTCCGAGGTTACTTGGGAAAAAGTGGACAATCCTTTGCAGGTTTACCAAGTTGGGAGCCAAGTAAAAGTGGTAATTTTGGAAAAATCAACTTCTGGTAATAAGCTGGCTCTCTCGGTAAAAAAAGCGATGAGCGATCCTTGGAAAGATATTGATCAAAAATACGCGCTCGGCGCCCTTGTTCGCGGAAAAGTTACCAAAATTGTTGACTTTGGAGCTTTTGTTAATCTAGACAGCGGCATCGACGGGTTGATTCATGTTTCCGAAACTACTGGTCCTTTGGCTGTTGGCGATGATGTGACTGCCAAAGTGATTAATCTTGATCCAATCAGCCGCCGCTTGGGTTTAAGTGTTAAAGCTTTAACAGCTGGTTCAAACGAACTAGCAAAAGAAACTTTGGGGCAAGAAGAATAACGAACAAGCCCGCCTTTGGCGGGCCTGTGGTTAGTTTTTTTGCTTTTATGACTTTAAACAAGCTTTCCGGTCGAGCTAAGGCGGTGCTTATTTTAATTAAAGAAGCTCTCGACGATCAGCAAAGGGTTAATTGGGTGAACCTAAAAAAATTTCTGTCTCAATCGGGCGGGATCGGTTCTTTGGCGATCGGGTCGGGGATAGATCTAAAAATTGGTGAAAATGATACCGCTGACATAGCAGTTTGGCTGGAGGAGTCGTACGCGCAGGCTTTGGCGCTTTCCCATTTTTATGTTGGCACGGAGCATTTGCTATTAGGGTTTTTATCAGCTATTAAACATCCCCAGCTTGGGCAGGTGCGTGAGTTTATTTTAGGTCTCGGTGACTATCCAAAAGAAGAAAATGGATTTGCAAAGAGCGTGGATACCGATTTAATAGCCGAAAAGGTTACTTCGAGCGGCTCAAGGCCGCCTTTTTGCGTTAACTTAACCGACAAAGCGGTACTGGGCGAGCTGCCGGTTCTTTTTGATCGCGTCGCTCTTCAAGACCAAATTATTTCCGTTTTGTTAAAGCAAGTTCGCTGCCATCCTTTGCTGGTTGGGCCAGCCGGTTCGGGCAAAACTAGTTTGATTGAATCACTAGCCTATCGAATGATTTCTTACCGAATGCCCCGTTCTTTGCTAGGTACTTCTTTGCTGCGTTTTAGTTGGGGAGAGTTCTTGGCTTCTGGCGCCGCGCAACACAACCCGTTGGGCGCTTTTTCCTCGATCTTACAGGTAATCTCTCACCAACAAAGTACAATTCTGGTTTTGGACGACCTTCATTTGGTGAGCTCGCTTACCGGAAGCGGCGGTCGAGGCTCTTCTTTGTTTTTGTTATTGCTTAAGGAGAGCTTGGAAAAAGGTTTGCGGTTAATCGGTTCGGTAGACAATCGTGGCGTGGAAAGCATAATGGATAGTGGACTAGGTTTGGAGCAGTATCTTCAGCCGGTGGATGTGGGCGCTTGGTCTAAAGACGAGCTATCGGTGTGTTTGGAGCAAGCTCTGCCAATGTATGAGCAGTATCACCAGATTAAATTAGATAAAACTCAATTAAATGAATTGCTTGGTACTTTTGAGCGATACTTGCCGGAAGGAGGTTCTTTGAGCAAAATTTTAGATGTAGTGGATCAGGCGGGAGCCAGCCTTAATTTGGCGCGCGGGGGACTGTCAGATAGTTTTAAGAAGAATATCCGTCTTTTTGAAGATTTATCGGATCAGTGCGGAAAGGCTTTAGATCAAAGAGATTTGGACAAAGCCTTGTTTTTGAGGCAAAAAAGAGACAAGCTAGGAGTGCGTTTAGCTCGCTGGCAAGCTCGTCCCGCACGGAAAAACGCCATTCTTACTAAAGCAGATCTGCTATCCTCTTTGTCCGCTCTTTCCGGTGTGCCGGTTACTCAACTTAGTCAAAGCGAAGCTAAACGGTATCTTCGTTTGGAGTCGGAATTGTCCCGCTATATCGTCGGCCAGTCGGAGGCAGTTGCTTTTGTTAGTCAAGCCTTAAAAAAAGCTAGGCTTCGCCTCCACTGCCAACATCGTCCCATCGGCAACTTTTTGTTTTTGGGTCCTACTGGCGTTGGCAAAACATATTTGGCGAGAACAGTAGCCAAAACCTTGTTTGGGCAAGAGAATTTTTTAAAGTTAGATATGAGCTCATTTGGCGAAAAACATACTGTTTCTCGTCTAATTGGCGCTCCGCCAGGATATGTGGGTTATGAGGAGGGAGGAGAGTTGGTTGACTTCGCCGCCAATCATCCTTATAGTGTTATTTTATTGGATGAAGTCGATAAAGCCCATCCCGATGTGCTTAATATTCTTTTGCAGGTAATGGAGGATGGGGTGCTGGCCGACGGGCAGGGGCAAAATGCCGATTTTAGCAATTGTATTTTGATTATGACCAGCAACTATGGTTCCGAGTTGATGGGTAAAGGCGCGCTTGGTTTTGCCGGTGTTAGCGATCAGCCAATGTCTTCCGTGGAATATGGCCAAACCAAGGCTCGGTTGATGGATAACCTTAAAAAAGTTCTCAAACCGGAATTCCTAAACCGGTTGGATCAGGCAATTGTATTTAGTTCTTTGAGCCAAACCGACCTTTACAGAATCTGTTCCTTGGAAGCCGCTGACTTGTCACAGCGTTTTAAGCAGCATCAGCTTACTATCAAGGTTCTACCTACCGCTAAACATTGGCTGGTGGGGCAGGGTACCAGCGCCGAATATGGCGCCCGACCTCTGCGCCGGATGTTGGAGGAGAAGGTAGTTGGTCCGCTTTCCCAAATGCTGTTGGAGCAAAAAGTTCCTCACGGTTCTAAAGTGAGGGTAGGGGCTAAAGATTCAGAATTGATTTTCAAAATTTCGGCGCCGGTTAAAAAAGTTGGCCGTCCGAAAAAAATATCATAAAAGGAGAGGATAATGGGTAGAGTTTGCGAACAGTTGCTAGCTGGTTCGGCCCGTGCTTTTAACAATGTTGAGCCATACCGCTGTATGCTAATGTGGCGCAGTTTTGGAATTCATGATGGCTTGGTAATGTTCTTTGGCGAAACTATTTCTCCTGCCTATAATACCGAGTTCTCCGCTTGGTTGAATAAAGCCAGCTTAGCTTTTTATGATTTAGTTTCAGCTCGATACACACCTCCTTTAAATTTCAGCATTACTAGGGAAGTTGTATCAAAGACATTGTTCGCATATTCCAATATTCTTGGATCTTCCATTGTCCGCCAGTATTTAGAGGATCAACTTAGAACAGGCAGAAGCGAAGCAGGGGAAATAATAGATTTTATGCACCTTCGCAGAATACCACGGGCTTGCCCGTGGATGAATGCGATACTCGTAACTTACAAGTATTTACATTAGTTTACTTAGTGCTGCGGCGCATGCCTGCCTGCCGGCGAGGCAGGTCGTACCACTAAGTTCCACCGCCGAAGGCGGTGTCACCAAGTGGTACCACGCGCTTGCCCGCCTTCGGCAGGCTTGCGCGTGGGGCTCCATAGTATTTGTGGTATGATTGTGACCAACTAATAAAGATTGTGTTAAGCGGGAGGGAACTAAAATGTCCAATGCGGCTCTTGATTCACTAGACCCAAATGGGTGGCTGCGTCATTTAGATGCAGAGTTGACCATGTTGTGCTCGTCAGATTTTCGGTTTATTGAAG
>Ga0210057_1004340_pt1 | contig 18948 bp, 20 predicted proteins | sample CryGeyCG2114_010_2_FD_183968 | JGI IMG/M metagenome (GOLD analysis project Ga0210057, IMG submission 183968) | Groundwater microbial communities from aquifer - Crystal Geyser CG10_big_fil_rev_8/21/14_0.10 (SPAdes) (version 2) | ecosystem: Environmental > Aquatic > Deep subsurface > Groundwater ...
TCCAAGCATAAAAATTTGACCTTTGGGCAACATTTCCAAGAGAGATTTTTTTTCAGACATATAGTATATTGTTGTGACTAAAGAAATTTTTCAATAAAAAAACGAGTATGCTAAAAAACATACACGCTCCATGTCACACTACCAAGTTTTTGAATGCAAAATGCCTGATGAAAAGAGATGAGAAAAAAATAATGCAAAGTATGCCCTTTGTTCCTGCCATTGCTTCATATACAGACGACACCGTTCATAGGTTTTGGTGAAAACAATTGCGAGGAGAGCAAACGTGAAACTAACAAACAAGAGTACAACCAACAACATATCAAATGATACCAGAGTGGCAGGAATACTTGTGTGATGATTTACAAAAAAATTTCCTTCAGACGCATCATTGCTGGTAGACAATCCACAGCAGACGTGTGTCACTCCCATCTGCGATGCACTCATCACTGAAGTATTATGCATAGACATCTCTTCACCCAGCATCCCAAAATTCAACCCAAAACATGACCACGCAAGGGCAAACAGCACGCTATATGCAACAAATTGTCGTATGTGTACTATCATGTACAAGAGTATATCACAGATCATTTCTGAATGAAATGAAGGGTGAACTGAATAAAAAATCGCGCAATAGCTGATTTTTTATTGCCCTGATACAACTATAAATCCCAAGCAACTGGCAATTTGCCTGTAATGGGCTTCACTCCGAAAAGTACATCAGCCACGCCACCCCCTTCACTCCCAGGAAGCCAAGCAGCGATAGTGGCATCCCAGTTTTTCATTTCATTTTTTATATCCAAAGGACGTCCAGACATGATGATAATTATAATTTTTTTCGCATGTTGTTTTAGTTTGTGTATAGTCTCCAAATCGGTATTACTTACAGACACATTCTCGGTATCACCCCATCCTTCTGCATACGGTTTTTCTCCGACAACCATAATACCAACGTCAGCTACCCCATTTGTATCGTCAAAATTTCCATCCTGATTGTACACTATATCATCCTGAGGAGATGCTACTTCTAGAATGCCGTCTAGAATGGTAGTGCCTGGTGTCCAATTTCCGTCTATTCCTTGCCATTCAACAGACCACCCCCCCAATTGCATACCCAGATTATCTGCAGCGACTCCTGCAATGTATATTTTTTTAGAAAATCGAGAAATTGGAAGTACCTGTTTTTCATTTTTCAAAACGACGATTGATTTACTCACTGCTTCTCTGGCTATCTCACGATGTTCTTTGGAACCTATGGTTTGGATAGATTCAGGATTATTTTCAATGGTATCAAACAACCCAATCTGAAATTTTACTTTTAAGATTCTAGCGACAGCATCATCTATTCTTTCCTGGCTTATATCTCCTTTCTTTACTGCCGTTTGCATATCATTCATAAATCCTTTGTATTCGAAAGGAAGCATAACCATATCAATCCCCGCGTTTACCGCGGTTACAGTGGCATTGTATGTATCTTTTTCAATCTTATACACACCATACCAATCAGAAACGACAAAACCGCTAAAGCCGAGTTCTTCTTTTAACACATCGGTAATAAGATATGTGTTTGCGGAAATTTTTTTGTTTTGCCAACTATTGAGACCGACCATAACGGTAGACACACTGGCATCGATCGCGGCCTTAAATGGTGGGAGGTGTCGTTGTCGAAGCTCTTCTAGGGTCATGTCCGACTCCCCCTGATCAATATGAAAGTTCTTATTGTACGATGTTCCCCAAGCCATTGCTCCTGCCCCGATAAAATGCTTTGCTGTGCCGATAGGATGATACGGGCTGGAATTATATGATGCAATCCCCTCCAGATATGCCGTCCCAAGCTTTGCCACCAAAGACGGATCAGACCCAAATGATTCAAAAAATCTTCCCCACCGAGGATCTCCCAAAACATCGACATTTGGTGAAAAATTCCAATAAATACCGGTTGCAGCTAGTTCCTCAGTAGTTGCCAAAGCAACCTTTTTCACGAGCTCAGAATCGCCAGTAGCACCCAATCCAATAAAATGAGGGAAAACAGTAGCTGTTTCAATATTTGTGTGTCCGTGTATTGCGTCAGCGCCATATAGGATAGGTATTCCAAGTCTAGTAGTTTTGCTTATGCGCGTGTATTCATTTACCATCGATAACCATCCTTCTGGCGTATTTATATCAGGTTTTGAACCCATACCGCTCAGTAAGCCACCAAGTCCGTACAATGCTATGTCAGTATCATTCTTTAGGCTATTTCTTTCGATAAGCATCATCTGGCCAATTTTTTCCTGAAGAGTCATCCTACTCAGTAAGTCCTTTATTCTACCATCTACTGGAATAGTTGAGTTCGTATAAGAAAATTGAGAGATGGGACATTCACTCGTATCACGATGTTGACACATAGCAACAAGCTCAGAAACGTCACTTTTCTTTTCAACAACATAGAATACACCAAGTAATGCTACTCCAAGAATTGCTATGTAATAATATTTCATACATTATTTTCTATATACGTAGAGTATATCATAAAAACAAAAAAAACAGCTCAAAAAGCTGATTTTTTCTGCTCGACGGGTGGGAATCGAACCCACGACCAATTGGTTACACGTCATCCACAATTTTCATTGCGGCGTGGACTATATCATCACCCTCGTCTATTTCCGATCATGTCGAAATCGTTAGGGTGCGAAGCGCTTCCCGTGCTGTCCATTGTCTTTCTTATACAGAGATACAATTTTCAGCAAAGTACTCCCCGAAAGGATAGTCTCTGAACCTTTTTTCATACATGGACATGCATACGTTTCTCTCTCAAGGAGAGTGCTCTTATGCACACCGATAATGAGTCATCTATGAAAACTTGGCTGCGAATTACCATACAGTCCCACGAGGGGTCTGCGAAGGTTTCTCGCAATTCACTTCGTTGGCATCCTTTCATTACTGAAAGGAGCTGCTAGTGTACCTGGATTGCTCCAAGCATCTATTTACAGCCAACTGCTCTACCGCTGAGCTACCGTCGAATATATTGTAATCGAGCACTAGTGTACTCGACATGGAAGAGCCTGTAAAGACTCATGCTCGGGGACAGGGATTCGAACCCCGATAGTCAGGATCAAAACCTGAAGTCCTACCTTTAGACGATCCCCGAATAGTACTCCGCTCCTCACGTTTTGAGGTAGCGTCGCATTGCCAGCATACTCGATACCAGTGTCAAGAAAAAGACAATAGCGAACTGGATACCAGCGAGGGAGAGTATATGGGAAAAATAGTAATTTGTCAAGAATTGTGAATCTCCCAAGACAACCCCCAAATATGGGTCGAGAAACCCAGTGCTTGCGTATACCAATATAATAGCTATGCCAACACTTATAATACTAAAAAAGACAGAGGTGACAACATAGGGACCTCTGACAAACCAATTTGTGGCACCGACAAGTTTTTTGATACTAATTTCAATTCGTTGGGTGTATATAGCCACACGAATAGTATTGAAAATAATAAGAAAAGCAATAATGGCAAAAAAGGCAGTCAAGGCAAAAGAAAAATGTTCCACATTGGTAGTAATAACATCAATTTTTTGGATAGCTCCCTGTGTATCAGTAAACGTTTTTGATTCTACAATTGTTTCATATTCAGGGACACTCAAATCATCAATCACTTTTGAGTAATCTGCTGGATTTTTTGTTTTTATGACAATTGTTGCTCCAAGAGGATTGTCGCTGAGCTCGTCGAGCGATGAAAGAATATTTTCGTTGTCCTTGTACAATGTACGAAAATTCTGAAGCACTTCTTCTTGAGAAAAAAAGGTTGCTTGCGTTACTTCAGGAAGCGAACCAATGTATGTATATACTTCATCTACTTCGTCTGCAGTAGCGTCTGGTGACAAATAAATACTGACATCGATTTGATCTCGTATAGAGGTCGTTGCTTCATTGGTAACCAGACGTATGAAAAGAAGTGTATTGACCGACAAAAGCATGAGGACCAACACAAACACCGTCATGAATGAAAGACCTATATTTCTTACGATATCCTGTAACGCAAATCGAATGATTCGAAAAAAAGAATACATACTACGTCGCACTTAAATGATATTTTCCGTGTCGTTCATCTGAAATGATTTTTCCATCTTGAAGCACCACAACACGTTTACGAAGCTGATTGACAATATCTCGGTTGTGAGTGACAAGCACAATCGTAGTCCCAAACTCATTTATTTTTTTTAAAATTTCCATGATCTCTTCTGTGTTAATACTATCCAAATTACCAGTTGGTTCATCAGCAACAATAATTTTCGGGCGATGCACAAGAGAACGTGCGATCACCACACGTTGTTGTTCTCCGCCAGAGAGTTGGTGTGGATATCTATCCATTTTGTGTTTCAAACCCACAATTTCAACCACACGAGGAACAATATCCCTAATACGTTTATAGGGCTCCCCTGCTACTTGCAACGCAAAAGCAACATTTTCTTGTACCGTTTTTTTTGAAAGTAACTTAAAATCTTGAAAAATAACTCCTATCTGACGACGAAGTAACGGAATATCTGCCTGACGAATACGAGAAATATCCCAGCCTCCAATTTCAATCGTTCCGCTGGTAGGTTTTTCTTCTGCAATAAGCAATTTGATAAGAGTTGTCTTGCCAGTACCGCTTTGTCCCACAATAGATACAAACTCTCCTGCCTCGATAGACAAATCAACATCCGCAAGGCCTACACTATCAGCACTATATTGTTTTGATACAGAGGAAAGATGAATCATACTGATACGCAGTATATCACATTTTTTTTTGAAGCAGTAGAACGATCTGTGAGTTAATAACGTATGTATTGACAAAAAAAATTTTTCATGTACAATTTTTAAGCTCATGCAATGGAGGAGCAAAATGGTAACGACGATGTTCGAGCGATGGATCAGTGGCAAGTGCGGAAACCCCAAAAGGGGGCGTATGCAACAGCTAGAGGTGCCCGCGAAGGCCCAAGTGACCTGCCCAAGATGCAACGCCACGGTGACGCTCGTAGGCATCACGAAGCGACAGCCGGAGGGAGACATGGTGGTCATCCATATCGGAGGGGAACCCACCGTCTGCGGGACCGTCCTGGCGCAGAAGCCGATCGACCGGCACTGGGGTGACTTCATCACCATCGAGTCGCTGCGGGGGGATCCCACGCCGACGAACTGACCGCTCGAGCAAACGCAAAGACCCCGGCTCACGCAACGCGCGAGCCGGGGTCTTCTTCATTTCTAATTATTTTTGAGCCACCTCGGGGAATCGAACCCCGGACCTATTCGTTACGAGTGAATCGCTCTACCAACTGAGCTAAGGCGGCATACAATGAACCGCCATATTCTAACTCAAAACGAGTCGTATTGTCAATCTAGTTCAGTACGCATGTTTCTTAGTTGACGCTACGAAATTTGTTTTTGCAATTCTTCCTGCCACCAACGGTCCATAAGTTCTTCTATCTTTTCTATTGCTTTTGTTGCATTTCTTTTACTAAAGATTTTTGCTTTTATCTCTGACAACTCACCATTTCTTTCGGAAAATTCATCATCAAACCTTCTCGCAAAATGCTCAGCAAAATATATCTCTTCTGGTAACACAATACTTGGTTGTCCAATAGCATTTTTCTTTATCTCTTCACGATGCTTCGCGATAATATATTCCATGGCAATCATTTGAATCAATTTTCTGATATCACGATCATCAAGAACATCACCTGAATCTATGAGAGCCGTAAATCTTTCTTTTCCCAATCGAGCATACTCAGAACTTTCTTGCTGCAGTGCTGTCATGGATTCAGGCCTGTCTCCTCTTGAACCTAACTGATCTGACATATAATTACTATCACGTCTCATTAATGCTAATTGTTGGTGTCTTCACCTGTGGAGGTATCTGTAGTTACCTCTTCGTCAGTTACTGTAGTATTCGTGTCTGGTGAAACAGGAGTAAGAGATGCATCATCAGTTTTATCAAAAGGATTTGCGATATCAGTATAGATTTTGACATCCGCCGCACTCAATTGATCTTGATAGAATAATGCAAAGTCATTGACCGTACGCACATCCTCAACCTCTACGATATGTAGCCCAAATTCTGTTTCAAGAACAGAATCGTACAATTGACCAGGCTGTAAATCAAAAATAACATTTTCAAAAGATGGAACGGTCATCCCCCTATCGATCCATCCGAGATCTCCACCAGCGTCTGCTGTGCCGTCTTTCCCATATTTTTTTGCAAGAGTAGCAAAATCTTCTCCATCTTGAATTCTTTTGAGGACACCTTGTGCTTCTTTGAGGGCAGATGCTTTTTCCTTATCATCAGTATACGTGAAAAGAATATGACGTGCCTTTACTTGCGTTGTTTTGTATGTATCAGAAATGCTTTCATCCTTTCCAAAAGCATCAGCAACTTTTTGTTCAATCACAATAGGACGAATAACCCGTTCAGTAAAGGTATCAAGAGACCAACCAAACGTAGTCTGAATTTGTGTTGCCGCCGTATCCTCATCAGGAAATTGTGCGAGTAATTCCGTTTTTGCGGCATCAATATCACTTTGTTCTACCGTGACATCATACTTCTTTGCGTAGGTTTCCATGAGAGTATTGATGAGCAGACGACTAATAACTTGCTTAGAGATATCAGCATCAGTCACAGGTTCTGCACTATTTTCCTGTTGTGCATAAAAACTTTTGAGTGACGAGTAGTCAACCATAAAGTCTGTATACGCGATATTCTTTCCTTCAATTTTTGCAATAGGAATGTGAAACATCTGTGCAACAGACATTACAAATGGAGCATCAGAGAGAACCGCAATCCGCGATTTTGTATATGCATAAACTCCCACACAGGCGATGAGAACAACGATAAAAATACCCGCCAAAAATTGCATAAAATTGCTTTTCTTTTTTGGTGATTCCATAGGTGCGACTTCTTGTGGTTCATGTTGGGATTCTTGTAGTTCTTGTTCTTGTGTATCCATACAAAAGGAATTAATAAATTATTGAGAGATAGGTATCCAATATCAGATATTCTTCTGCACGCAGGCTAAGAGAAGAAGAATATGATATGTGCATAATATAGTACCACCATTTTACCGGATTGTTCAAGGGATCCGAAGATTCATCTATAATATCCGTATTCTGAGCTTGTACAGGTGATCCATCATTCGGTAGTGCAATCACATGCTCTCCTGGTTTTTTGAGATTAAATTCTACACGGCCTTGTTCTTCAACGTACTCATTGCTGGTTACGTATTTGAGCAATTCAAAAGATTCAAGTTTTTTATGTTGCAGTTGTTGAACTTCTTGTTCAAGTTGTTTGATCTCCTGACGAATAGCGTAATCCTGATAATACGCACGAGCATAACTCAAGGCGACAAGAAACGCTGCCAAAAAAAGAAGTATCAAAAACAATCGTGACGAAAAAAAACGTCGCATGGAACTATGCTTTTGTATGTTCTTTTGTGCCATATCACGATGACAGTATACCATGAATGACTATTTTGTACGATTTCCAATTGCCTCGCGAGCGATGAGTCTGTCATCCCACGGAATCATGTTTCCATTTGCGATACACATGGCTTGTTCACTCCCCTTTCCGGTAATCAGGATCAAATCACCTGGTTTTGCTTTTTCGACCGCAAGATGAATAGCTTTTCGTCTATCAAGCTCTACAAACAAGTTTTTTCCAAGTTTTTTCCCTGTACCGGTAACTGCTGTGGCGACATCCTGAATGATCTTCATAGGGTCGTCATTGTACGGATCTTCATCAGTAACTATACAGACTTGTGCATGCTTACCAATGAACTCGCCGAGCGTATGTCGCCGAGCTTTATCTCGCCCCCCACCAGTAGATCCAAATACATGAACAATCCGTTTTGGTTTGAGCAAATCCACAACATCATACAACTTTTTCATTGCAACAGGCTCAAAGGCATAATCAACGATGACTTGAAATCCATGTTCTTCAGCTTGTGGTATAAATTCAATTCTTCCAGGCACATTGTGAAATGTTTCAACAGCTTTTTCTATTGTTCCCCATGAAATATCGAGCGCTCTGGCAACAGCCATGCAAGCGACAATGTTTTGTGCATTATGCTCTCCATACATTGGTACAGAGAATGCACGTTCATGAACAGTAAAATGAATACCTTCTTTATCTGATGTAATATCTTCTGCATGAAGTTTTTCTTTCCCATCAAACATGACTATGGTATCAAACAATTTTGATGCAAACTTGGTATGTCCCATCACCGAACGATTGATAAGGGCTGTCTTCGGAATACGTTTTCCTTTTATTGTTTTTCGCCTGCTTTTTGCTGTGTATTCAAACAGGTCTATTTTTGCCTGACGATATTTTTCAAAACTGCCATGTGAATCTATATGTTCTGGATAGAGATTTGTGAGAAGCATCATGTCGTAATTAATAAACCGATGACGATGTTGGACACGTCCCTCAGACGTCGTCTCGACAATAGCAACATTGCATCCTTTGTCTACCATTTTTCTCAAATATTCTTGAATTTGCATTTTGCCGAGCATGGTCATTTTTTTGTCATTCAGTTGGTGTTCACCTGCAACAGAAAATTCTATGGTAGAAAGAGCACCTACTGTATATCCAGCTGCTTCTAAAAGCTGACGAAGCAAAAAAACTGTCGTTGATTTTCCACTTGTCCCTGTGACACCAATAACAAACAATTCCTCAGAAGGATTCCCATATTTTACAGCCCCCACCCATGCATAAAAAAGATGCCGAAGATTCAACAACTTTTTTGGAATAAATTTTTTTAGTATAGATTTCATGTTTTCTTATGTTGAACGAAGTGATACTTCATACCTGACAAATTCCAATTTGTTTGCCGCCTGCTTTGCTTGATCAAACTTTGTTCGCAGATATTTGGTAAATTCAAATTCAGTCAAAGATTCTACAATATCTTGTGCCATAGTATTGCACGCATTCACCATATCAAGATTGTGTTCTGTGGCTGCACGAATAGCATAACGATATAATTCTCCTGGGACATCGCATAACCCAGCCAAAAATACGTCTCTTGGCACATCAAGTCCCATGAGTTCCTCTCCCAACGTGCCATGTTTCAAAAATTGATGCAACAGAGCAGCTTCGACATACTCCTCCATACCAGCATGATATGATCCTTCTGTCAATAATTCGGGTACTTTTTTGAACTTTACAGCAATACTTTGTAGCAGTGTTTTTGCGTCAGCAAGTTTTTTTTCTGCCTCTTTCATATCTCCACGATGCATAGAAAAAATTGCTCGCTTGGAGAGATGAAGGGAATCTCCAGAAATTTTGATAACATCTCGCCGTTTTTCTGCATACGTATGCAAAGATTTTTTGAGTGCATTCAGATATGTTTTTTTTATCATACAACAAGGGTTATGTTATTGAGAAATTTTTCGTAAAGATTTTTCTTTCCAAAAAAAGATACCTTTTATACTCTCTATTATGACGACATTCCACAATCCAAACAAGAGGAGAAATGCCCACTGAGAAAAATGAAGTGGAACAGTACGAAGAAGAAATTGTAATGGTGGCAGATATACCCCAGCAAAAAGCATGATCCATCCAAATAATACTGCCCCGAGAAGATACCTATTGTCAAGAGGATTAATTTGCCAAATAAAGCGACGCAGTGAACGAACACTGAACACAAAAAACAAAGCATCAATGCCCAACCCAACAAATATAATCGTTCTTGTCAAAGCAATATCGTGGGTTGTATGCCAAAAATAGACAAACAACGAAAACAAAAATACATTTGCGAGTAAACTCTTGGCAACAATCATCGTCAACATCTTTTTGTCTATCAAAGGAACTGATTTTTTTCGTGGAGTGTCATTCATATTCTCACGATCCCCTTTATCAAACGCAAGCGCCATGACAGGAAACACGTCCTCAACAATATTCATCCACAAAATCTGTACTGCCAACACAGGCAATGGATAGCCAAGTAACATACTTGCCGTAACCAAAATAACAGAGGCAAAACTTCCGGACAAAAGATACAACACAACTTTTCTAATATTTTGATAAATTGTCCGTCCTTCACTGATAGCAGAAACAATCGTTGCAAATCCATCGTCAAGAAGAATCATATCGGAGGTTTCTTTTGCTACATCGGTACCAGAACCAAGTGATATCCCAATATCAGCGCCTTTGAGTGCCGGAGCATCATTTACTCCATCTCCTGTCATAGCAACGACCTCTCCATTTGCTTGGAGCGCTTTTACTATCCGTATTTTATGAATAGGATCAACACGGGCAAAGACAGATACATTTGATACAACCTTTTGAAGAGCAACATCGGTAAGCTCTTCGATCTGTCTTCCATCAAATATGTTATCAGGAGTCACGGGCAACCCAATATCCGAGGCAATAGCCTTCGCAGTCTCCACATGATCTCCCGTAATCATAATCGTACGAATACCGGCTTTCTTTGCCTGAGCAAGCGTATCGAGGATATCTGGACGCAACGGATCTGCAAGTGCCAATAATGCTACAAACGTTAATCCTGCAATATCCTGTTCTCGAAGACTAGATTTTTTTTCAATATGTGTATATCCCACAGCAATCACGCGCAATCCTTGTGTAGTAAGCATATGCTGTTGTTCTTCCAATATTTTCTTGCGTTCTGGTGTCAAGAGAACTTGTTTGCCATCTGAAAAAATATGCGTTGATTTCTCTAACAACAGTTCAGATGCACCTTTTATCACAAGAGAAAAATGATCCCCTTGTGGAACAATTGCAGCAATATATTTTCGTTCACTAGAGAATGGCATCGATGCAATTCTTGGTGTTATTTCATCAATATCATGTTTTGGAATACCGAGGTTCATCCCAGCAACAATGAGGGCGGTATCAGTGGTATCACCAACAAGTTTCCAATCTTTGGAGTCAGCTTCTGGATTTTCCAACATGCCATCATTTGCTATGAGTCCAAGACGAAACGCAAAAAACATATCGTCATAGGTCGATCGTTTTTCTGCACTCATGGACAAGAGCTCAGCCATTTCTTCGTCATGATCAAATGTCACGACTCGTGTAACAGCCATATTACCTGCAGTCATGGTACCAGTCTTATCAGCACAAATGACACTCACACTCCCCAACGTCTCCGCAGCAACAAGTTTTCGAACCAACGAGTTTTTCTTCAAGACTCGTCTCATTCCTATAGCCAGAATGACAGTAAGAGATATTACCAGCCCTTCTGGGACAGCGGCGACAGCAATCGCTACCGATGTTTCAAAAAGATGAACCATGTCATCTGCTTTGGTCAGTATGCCTATCACAAAAATAGCAATCGAAATGCATACAACAATAAAACTGATAACACCACTCAATGTTGAGAGTTGCAACTGAAGCGGCGTTTTTTCATCGATGGTATCTCGAACAAGTTTTGCAATAGTGCCAATCTCGGTATGTATACCTGTGCTAACCACCACAGCAACACCACGACCATTCGTCACCACGGTTCCGCGATGAATCATATTTTTTCGATCGGCTATCAAAACATCGGAAGTAATCACCCGTGTATGTTTTTTTATTGGTTCTGATTCGCCCGTCAAGGCAGCTTCATTGACAAAAAGTTCATTGACTTCGAGGATCCGTGCATCTGCCTGAATCTTGTCCCCTGCCTCAATAAACACAATATCTCCTGGTACGAGTTCTTGTGTATCTATCCGTTGTTTTCTACCATCACGCAATACAAGCGTCTTGAAGGACACCATATTTTTCAATCGTTTGAGCGCATCATCCGCTTTGTGTTCTTGAATATACCCAATCACCGCATTCAAAAAAGCAGTGATCAAGATCACTGTCATGTCAATATATTCTCCCAACATACCACTCACTACCCCCGCAAATACCAACACAATCATGAGGGCATTTGCAAATTGTCTAAAAAAAATTCCAAGCCGAGTTGTCCTTGGTCCTGTACTCGGAAATGTATTTTTTCCAAATTTTTCTTGTAGGGCAACCACGTCATTACTAGAAAGCCCTTGTAGAATATCCGTATGAAAGGATGAAAGCGTTTCTTTTGCTGTCTGTGAAAAAAATGTATCCATATACAACAGTTTATCATAGTTTGTGTATGAAAAAAACGCCCTAATGGCGTTTTTTTACTCAGTGACCCCGGTGGGGCTCGAACCCACGACCGTTAGCTTAAAAGGCTACTGCTCTACCAGCTGAGCTACAAGGTCATAAAACGAAACGAGTATATGCTATTTTTTCTCTACCGTCAAGTACGATTCTCTGGAAAACTCTAATCGCCATAACACGAATTTTTATGTATACTAAAAAAAACATAGAGAACCTTCCAAGGTATTGCATACAAAAAATGTTCTGTAGCTTCACAACAGACAAGAGTATAGCTACATTTTACTCTACGTTATACAAAACTGACATATGCTTAAAACACAATCACAACCCATTCCCCCGCCACCAGCACTAAAGAAACTTCTCGGACCTTCCTTTATATTGCTCGGACTAGGACTCGGCTCTGGTGAAATAATCCTTTGGCCATATCTTTCTGCAAACTGGGGACTTGGGATTGCATGGGGAGCTTTTCTTGGCATTTTCTTCCAGTTCTTCATCAATATGGAAATTGAGCGCTATAGCCTTGCCAGAGGTGAGAGCGTATTCATAGGATTGGCCAGGCGCTGGAAATGGGTTCCATTTTGGCTCATGTTTTCTACTATTGTTTCGTTTGGGTGGCCTGGTATTATTGCATCGTCTGCTACGCTGTTTGCATACGTATTTGGTGGCAATGCGACGGTCATTGGTATTGTCTTCCTTATTCTTATTGGTATTATTCTCAGTACAGGAAAATATATTTATTCAACAGTCGAACACTTTTCAAAAGGTATCATCATGATAGGCGTACCTGCTATTGTGATTCTCACATTCTTTCTCGCAGATGTGTCTCAGGCAGGCGAACTGCTTCAGGGACTTATGGGAAAAGGAAACGGCTATTGGTTTTTACCAGTTGGGATTCCCCTTGCTTCTTTTCTCGCTGCATTTGCATTTAGTGGTGCCGCTGGCAATTTGAATCTTGCACAGTCAAGTTATATCCGAGAAAAAGGCTATGGTATGGGGAAATATATGGATAAAGTAAAAAGTTTGTTCTCAGGACAAAAACAACACATAGATCTCGAAGGATATACATTTGATCCTACTGTAGAAAACATGGATAGATTTTCTGGATGGTGGAAACAAGTAAACAAAGAACATTTTCTTGTGTTTTTCCTCACCGGCGTCATTACCGTCCTGCTTCTTATTTTACTCTCATATGCAACGACTTTTGGGACTGCGGGAAATGCCCAAGGCATCCAATTTGTCATCAATGAAGCAATAGCTATTGGCAAAGGTACGTTTCCTCTCATGGGAACGTTTTTTGCGCTACTCATGGGAATCATGTTATTTTCTACACAATTTACCGTACTCGATTCTACCAGTCGCATCATCTCAGAAAATTATGCAGCAACAAAACTTGGCAAAAAAATATCTCATCCGCTCTCACGCTATTACTACATATTTTTGTGGGTACAGATTGCATTTGGTATCATTGTCTTTCTCTTTGGATTTACAGAGCCGCTCACGCTTCTCATTATTAGTGCGGTCTTGAATGCATTTTGTATGTTTGTCCATATTGCACTCGTGAATGTACTGAATATAAAAGAATTGCCAAAAGAAATCCAAGCATCACTGTGGAGAAAAATCATTTTGCTTATTTCATTTTTGTTCTTTGGTATATTTTCGGCACTAACACTTTGGGATAAAGTATTCTAATTATGAAAAAACTCATCAAATTGCTCTCTATTTTTCAACTCACCAAAGAGCAACCACTCACAGGCTACCTCGCTGCAGGGGTCAATATTCATGATCTCCCCTCTTTGGCAGAACATCAGTACACTGCGGCTGTCATCGGCTATTTTATTGCACACAGAATAGAACAAGCTGGAGGCAAGATAGACGGACACAAACTAATTCTTATACTCCTCTTTCATGACCTTGGGGAACTCTTTGGCGGAGATGTTGCAGCACCACTGAGTAGAAAATATCCAGATCTAAAAATTCACAAAGATAAAATTGGAGAAAGAACGATTCAGCTTTTGACTGAATTTATGAATGAACAGGAAAAGCAAGATTTTCTTTCTGTGTACGACGAAGGAGAAACCGGGCAGTCTGATGAAAAAATAGTTGCAAAAATTATTGACCAGATTGATCACCAATTCTTTTTTGAACATCACAATTACGATAGCAAATTTCACTACGGCATAGAAGATTCTCGTCCTGGATTTATCCAAAAATATATTGTAGAAAAAACATCATTGATACAGGATCCAATAACAAAGAAAGTCATGGATGACTTTCTTGAAAGTTTTGTTCATGACTTTTACCAAAAAGGATTCCAGCCTCGAACGTTGCTACTTGACGATGAATAGTTGTTCACTTCTTCTTTTTACTAGTATCTACTAAAGAGAAGAAGAGACACAGCGCCGACGGGGGTGTCGGCGCTGTGCGTGAGAGCACGAATTGCAGCTCTCAGTCGTCCACGAAGTCATCGAGCGTGAAAGTCACGACAGGGAGCTCCCCCAGCTCGGCCTTGACGTAATTGACCTGCATACATCGGACGACAAGGAGAAGTGCCAGCGCGAGGTCATCGATCTCGAACTTCTGCGCTACCTCGATCTGGACAGTTCCAACCTCGTCATCCACTTTAGCTGTGAAAGACAGCAGACGTCGCACGAGATGGTCGGTGATGACCACCAACTCAACTTTGCCGTCGTCGTCTTCACCGCCGACCCAGATCGAGCTGATGTACTCGAACGCTGCCGTTTCGCCATGCGTGGGCATGCTTCCTCCAATTACCGTCCAACTGTGCAACGCCACCATGGCGCTACCTCAGCAGAACGTACAAACATACACAAAAAAGACGTCTCTGTCAAGAGAGACGTCTTTTTTGTGTATGTACAGATTACTTGTTTTTTTTATCCCGTGCTTGTTGTTCTTCTTTTTCTTTCAGCTTTTTACCAATATTCTTCCCCAATTGAAAAAGTCTCTTTGTTTCTTCCTTTTTGTTCTTATCGTCATCATCGTCATCATCGTCATCAGGCTGCTTGGAAGCAAAGAGAAATGAGGTTCGTTTGTCGTCGAGGGGGCCACCTACCATATACATGAAGCATATGCTGATCGGTGTCGGTTGTCAAATCACTGTTTCAAATATATTCAATATATCAGCTCCCTTTGCTTTCGGCAACAACGCTTGCAGACGCTTTCCTAGTTCATCACGTTCTTTTTTATTTTCAAGCAATTCTCGAATTTTTTTTGCTAAAAAATTTCCATCGGCAGTATCTTCGTCTACAATTACTGCTGCATTTGTTTTGGCAAGATATGCCACATTGTGTTCCTGATGACCAGGTTTTGGAATCAAGATAGACGGTTTTCCCAGGGCGGCAATCTCAGAAATCGTTCCAAATCCACCACGAGAAATGACAATATCAGCAGCAGCATAGGCATCCTTCATCTCATCAGTAAAGAATGGAAAAATATGATAATAATCAAAATGCTTGACCGCTCGCTCCACAAGTTCTTGTGGGCGCTCTCTGCCGGTGAGATGCACTACTTGTGCATGCCCCTTCAGATGCTGTACAGCTTCCACAATGAGCTGATTGACACGTTGTGAGCCAGTACCACCACCAGTCACAAAAACAAGGGGTAGCGATGAATCAAGGTGAAATCTCTCTATTGCGTTTTCCTTCGAACCAGCAAACACGTCACGACGGATGGGATTCCCAAGCCAGATTGTTTTTTTCTGTGAAAATTGCGAGGTGGACGCTTCAAGAGCAGTAGTAATTTGCGTTGCACTCCGAGCCATCAATCTATTGGACAACCCAACCACCACATCTTGTTGGTGAATCCACGTCGGAATACCAAGCCACCACGCAGCCCAATGCACAGGGACAGAAGTAAATCCACCCGCAGAAATACAAATATCAGGACGTTCACTCAGAAGCAAACGAAAAGAAGCAAACAAACCACCCATTATCTTGAATAGATCAATAATATTGAGTGGAGAAAAATAACGACGGAGCTTCCCACTTGGAATAGGAAAAAATAACATATCATTTTTTTCCACAAGCACTTTTTCTGGACCATGCGCTGTCCCGACCCAAATAGCGCGTGCTTCTGGGTGAGCTTCGTGGATAACATCCCACATGGCTAACAGTGGTGTGACTGGACCGAGTGTACCGCCTCCTGAAAATAATACTTTCATACTATACAAATTATTCGAGTGAAGACCCTTCGTGATCCCACCCATATTCTCCGTAGTGAATATTTTTTTCAATTGCGTGAAGTGCAACTACTACTTCCGGAATAACATTGTTTGGTAAATTCTTTTTATCAAACCATTGCATATCACCAGATTTTTCTGGTTCCATATTGCGAGGCTCCCCTTCCCAGTGTGTGGCCACAAAATAGATATCAATATATTCACGTTCTATACTATATCTATGCGTTATATATGCCACTGATACATCTTTTTTTGACACTATCACACCAGCTTCTTCTTTTGCTTCGCGAATCACTGCCGAAGTGGCACTTTCATTTCCATCGATATGTCCTGCAATGGGTGTGTAATATCCAGGCATATACCGAGTATTTTTTCGTTGCAACAGCAATATCGATCCTTCTTTTTCAAAAATGAGATACACGGCAGAAAATATTCGAAAACGTTCTTTTTTCATATCATTACACTTGCTGTTTACTGACATTGACCACAATACCCACACCGGCGAGCGCTACCATAAGTGCCGTACCACCATGACTCACAAATGGGAGTGGCACACCAGTCAATGGAAGGAGTCCTACCATAGCACCAATGTTAAGAAAGGATTGAATCATAAACCAAGAGATAATCCCTGCTACAAGAAATTGTCCAAAGGTATCTGGTGCATGTTTTGCAATCCTAAACCCACGAAAAGCAATATACACAAGCAAAAAAAGAAACCCAACAGCGCCAATAAATCCAAGTTCTTCTGCCATGACTGCATAAATACTATCTGCATGCACTTCTGGCAAATATGCAAACTTTTGCCGAGATTGACCCAGACCCAGTCCAAACACACCACCTGACCCAATTGCCAAAAACGCTTGATTGATATGGTATCCTTGTCCTTGAGGGTCAAGTTCTGGATGCAAAAATGTAGTAAAGCGCGCCGCACGATACGGTGCTGCCCAAATCATAACAAGAAATAACAACACGCCTGCTAATGAAAGCATCAAGAGATGCGAATACTTTGCTCGACCAAAATATAGCATCGCAAATAATATCCCAAACAAAATTGAAACGGTTCCAATATCTGGTTGTAAAATGACCAGAACAATAGGAATCATTCCCAAACCTAAGGTCAAAAAAAATCCTTCTTTAAGTTTGGTAATCGTTTCTCCCTGATGACTCATATACGCCGCCAAAAAAATAATACTCCCCAACTTTGCAAACTCTGAAGGTTGAAGAGAAAAACTCCCCATCACAATCCAACTATGTGCTGACGTCCCAAGAGTTGAACCAATGCCTGGAAGAAAAGGCAACAATAATCCACCGATCATAAACACAAATATCATCATGGCAGATCGTTTCCACAAATGATAATCCACCTTTGCAAAAAGGTACATAGCAATAATACCAGGCAAAACGCCATACAAGAGTTGACGCTTTACAAAAAAATAACTATCACCAAACCGCTGTGATGCGACCACTGAACTGGCTGAAGTAAGAATGACTAATCCAAACAAAAATAACACGACCATGGCCATGAGAAATTTGTAGTCGGCAACACCAGCATGTACCTTCATAGACACCTATCTATACGTTGAGAAAAACAAGAAGGGCAGTGCTAACGAGAAGAAACATATTCACGAGGACAGCAACAGCATTGAGCAGATATGCAGCGAAGTGATCTTGTTTATACAAAAACCAACCAAGCAATGCATTGAGAAAAATGATGAAAAAACCAGCAACAGGAAGAGACAATACATTGTACCACGACCCCACAAGATCAACGCCAAAAAGAATATTATAATGCAAAAACACCTGTCCTGTACTAGGACGGATATTATAAAGCAACCATATCCACGAAGCGATATTGAACAATAACGCGAGGCTCAGGAGAATGAGATTCTGCTTTTTCCTAAGATACAGCTTGAGAGGATATATTTTCATACCAGCAATAGTATAGCGTGTTTGACGCCTCTTGACAATTTCCTCAGTATCCCATATAATGCTCGCATTCTTATATTCCGACATGGTCAGCGACGAGACTCTGGCATAGGAGGCAGAACTCGGGCAGCGCACTATGTATGACTACGCAGTCACGTAGCATCTAGTGATAAGAACCGTACTGAAACAAGTGTACCTTGTTTCTCCACATATATGGCACATAAAAAGGCCGGTGGATCTACCAGGCTTGGACGAGATTCCAATCCACAGTACCTCGGCGTGAAGCTCACGCATGGTCAATTTGCCAAAGCAGGGCAAATCATTACCAGACAACGAGGAACGAAAATCCACCCAGGCAAGAATGTTGCTCGTGGAAAAGATGATACCCTCTACGCACTTGTAGCTGGAATCGTCAAATTCACAACCAAAATGCGCAAGCGTTTTGACGGGACACTCCGCAAAGCAAAATATGCGAGTGTGGTCCCACTAGAAAAAAAATAAGATACGAAAAAATCCGCCGATAAGGCGGATTTTTTGTTTGTAGTAAAAATGTGTTTGCCCGTCCGTGTTCACCGAACGCAAAGGTTGGCAAACACGGACGGGTGGCGCAGAGAAAAAAACATACCACCCTGAGTATTTTTTGCCCTACTCCGCCATGAAATCGAGCCAGTGAGCGCAGTAGTGCCCCACCGATTCGCCATCGATTTTGTCGGGCATGGGCTCCT
>Ga0210057_1004341_pt1 | contig 18946 bp, 15 predicted proteins | sample CryGeyCG2114_010_2_FD_183968 | JGI IMG/M metagenome (GOLD analysis project Ga0210057, IMG submission 183968) | Groundwater microbial communities from aquifer - Crystal Geyser CG10_big_fil_rev_8/21/14_0.10 (SPAdes) (version 2) | ecosystem: Environmental > Aquatic > Deep subsurface > Groundwater ...
ACTCTCACTTGATGACGTGGTAGCAATCTTTTCTCACATCGTTACGCTCAATAACACTCCACACTCAGAGCCAGACGACATTGACCACCTTGGATTCAGACGAGTTCGACAGGTAGGTGAGCTTCTTGAAGCACGTGTCCGAGTCGGACTTTCTCGCATGAAGAGAAATATTCAGGACAAAATGTCGACCATTGATGCTGAAACCTCGCTGCCCATGCAGATTATTAATCCGCGACCGTTAGCTGCAGCAATCAAAGAATTCTTTACTGCCAACTCATTGTCACAATTAGGTAAGCAGCAGAACATTCTTGAAGAGCTTGAGGAGTTACGTACAGTTTCAGCGCTCGGCCCTGGCGGGCTTACCCGTGAACGTGCTGGTTTTGAAGTGCGTGACGTGCACACATCTCACTATGGTCGCCTGTGTCCAATCCAAACCCCAGAAGGTCAAAACATTGGTCTCATTTTGCGTTTGACTGCGTACGCTCAAATCAACAGTTTCGGTATTATTGAAACACCGTATGCACGTGTTGAAAAAGGTGTCGTGACCGATGACATTCAATATCTGAATGCCTTTGAAGAAGAAGAAGTGCCTATTGCTCACGCCGCTGTTCCTATGAACGAAAAAGGTGAATTGCTAAATGACACCGTTGAAGCGCGTCTGAAAGGTGAGCCAGTTCTCGTTCCGAAGAATGAAGTGCGGTATATCGACATTGCTACGAACCAAATGTTCTCAATGGCAACATCGTTGATTCCGTTTGTTGAAAGCGACGACGCAAACCGCGCGCTCATGGGAAGTAACATGCAGAAACAAGCAACGCCATGTATTATCGCGGAAGCGCCACTTGTTGCGACTGGTATGGAAGAAGTTGCCGCTCGAAATACAGGACGACTCTTATATGCAAAAGAAGGTGGCGTGGTAACTGCAGTTGATGCAAATCACATTGTGGTTAAAAACGATAAAGGAAAATCACAAGAATATCGTTTGCAACCATTCTCAATGACAAACGAGTTTTCTGCGTTTTATCACCGTCCAGCCGTATCACTTGAACAAAAAGTAAAAGCAGGGGAGCTATTGGCTGATTCAGCTTCGACTGACAATGGTCAACTTGCCCTCGGACAAAATGCGCGCGTTGCGTTTATGAGTTGGGCTGGTGCCAACTATGAAGACGCCATTATTATTTCGGAGCGATTGGTGCGAAACAGCAAGTTTTCAACTATTCACATTGAAGAGTTTGAAGTTGCCGTACGTGATACCAAACTTGGTCCAGAAATGACTACTCCTGACATTCCAAACGTTTCTGAAACTCGTCTCCGCAACCTTGATGAAGAAGGGGTAGTGCGTATTGGTGCAGAAGTACGTTCTGGTGATATTTTGGTAGGTAAGGTAACTCCAAAGGGGGAAACACAACTAACACCAGAAGAGCGTCTCCTTCGTTCTATCTTTGGTGATAAAGCAAAGGATGTGAAGGACACATCACTTCGTGTAGAAGGCGGTAAGCGTGGACGTGTTATCGGCGTGAAGGTATTTTCTCGAGAGCGAGGAGATACGCTCGAATCAGGAACTATAAAGAAAATTTACGTTACCGTTGCTCAGGTGCGTAACGTAACGGTTGGTGACAAGCTTGCGGGACGACACGGAAACAAAGGTGTTATCTCTAAAGTACTTCCTATTGAAGACATGCCATACAGTGAAGATGGCGAACCAATCGATGTTATTTTGACTCCACTCGGCGTGCCAAGTCGTATGAACCTTGGTCAGATTCTTGAATTACACCTTGGACTTGCAGCAAACAGCCTCGGCTATCAGGCGGTAGTCCCACCATTTGCGAGTGCAACTGAAGCGGAAATTCGTTCTGAAATTACTGAAGCAGGATTCGATCCAAGCGGAACGATGAAATTGTATGACGGACGAACCGGCGAAGCATTCGAAAAGAATGTGTCAGTTGGGTACATGTATATCTTGAAACTTCATCACATGGTTGAAGATAAGATTCACATGCGTTCAATTGGTCCATACTCACTTATTACCCAGCAGCCTCTTGGTGGTAAAGCACAAAACGGAGGTCAGCGGTTTGGAGAAATGGAAGTGTGGGCGCTCCTTGGCTATGGTGCCTCGTACACACTTCGTGAAATGCTCACTATTAAGTCCGATGACATTCAAGGTCGTTCGGCTGCGTTTGATGCCATCGTGAAAGGTCGCACGATTGAGCACGCAAACACACCAGCATCGTTTAATGTGCTCCTTAATCACCTTCGAGGATTGTGTCTCGACGTGATTCTTGGTAAGGAAGGTGGCGATGAAGAGCCTCGCCCACGCGCACGACGAACTCGTAATTAATAGCCAAAGATAACAAAAGATTTATGGAACAAAAAAAAGGATCAATACCGGATACATCAAACTTCGATTGGATGGCGCTGAAGCTTGCAAGTCCAGAGCGGATTTTGGATTGGTCATGGGGAGAGATTCGAAAACCAGAAACCATCAATTACCGAACACAGCGTTCTGAAAAAGATGGATTGTTTGATGAACGTATCTTTGGACCAGATCGAGACTTCGAGTGTTACTGCGGTAAATACAAAGGTGTTCGCTTCCGCGGCATTATTTGTGAAAAATGTGGCGTTGAAGTAACTCGTTCTATCGTGCGTCGTGAACGTATGGGCCACATTGAGCTCATTAGTCCTGTTGCACACATTTGGTTCTTGCGTAGCGTGCCAAGTCGTATTGCGCTTGTACTAGGTGTTTCTGCTACTGACGCAGAGAAAGTTATCTACTTTGCTGGATATATCGTCACTAAAGTAAATGAAACAGAACGTGGACGCATCATTCAAGAGCTTGAAAATGAATATAAAACAAAACTCAAGTCAATCTCGAATGAAAAAGCACAAACCGAATTGAAAAATCTTATGATGTCTGCAAAGTCAGATATCGAGAGTATCAAAGAAGGTGTAGTACTGGATGAAATTGACTACCACCGATTCTCTGTAAAATACGGAACATTCTTTGAAGCAGGTATTGGCGCTGAAGCAATCTACAATATTTTTAAAGGTCTCGATCTTGAAAAGTTTATTGCACAACTTGAAACACAACTGGAAACAGCTGGTGCAGCAGAGCGTGAAAAGTTAAACAAGCGTCTTACTCTTATTCGTTCTATGCACGCGGCAGGTGTTAGACCTGAGTGGATGTTCCTTACGCGTATTCCTGTTACGCCTCCGGCTCTCAGGCCTATGGTTGCGCTTGAAAGTGGTCGCCACGCAACAAGTGATGTAAACGACTTGTATCGTCGCGTAATTAACCGTAATAACCGTCTCACGAAGCTTCGTGATATTTATGCACCCGATGTTATCTTGAGAAACGAAAAACGTATTCTTCAAGAAGCGGTTGATGCCCTCCTCGATAACTCAATTCGTCGCGGAGGAAGTGCATTTTCTCCTGGAAGTGCAGCTCAGAAACGCCCACTGAAATCACTCGCTGACTATTTGAAAGGAAAGCAAGGATATTTCCGCTTCAACCTTCTTGGTAAGCGTGTTGACTACTCGGGTCGTTCAGTAATTGTGGTTGGCCCAGATCTTTCACTCGATGAGTGTGGTTTGCCAAAACACATGGCACTTGAATTGTTCCGTCCATTCGTTATTTCTAAATTGATTGAACGAGACCTCGCGCACAACATTCGTGGTGCGGGCCGTTTAATTGAAGAAAGCATTCCAGAAGTGTGGGCCATTCTTGAAGAAGTCATTAAAGGGAAGTATGTACTTCTTAACCGCGCTCCAACACTTCACCGTCAAGGTATTCAAGCATTCCGCCCAACCTTGATTGAAGGAAATGCTATCCAACTTCACCCGCTTGTGTGTCCAGCGTTCAACGCCGACTTCGACGGTGACCAGATGGCAGTGCACGTGCCATTGTCAGAAGAGGCACAACTTGAAGCAGCAACAATTATGTCTGCGAACAAGAACGTCTTGAAGCCTGGAAGTGGTGATCCTGTAGTATCAACCAGTCATGACATTGCACTCGGTGTGTATTGGATGACTCGTGACGTGTCAGAAGAAGAGGGAGAAGGGAAGTATTTCCCAACACCAAACAACGCAATTCTTGCGTATGACTTCGGCACTATTGGTATTCACGCAAAAGTATGGATTCAACCATCAGAAACTCCTCGCTATGAACAATTTAACGGAGAACGGTTTGAAACAACCGTGGGACGCCTTTTGTTCAACTCAATTCTTCCAAGCGACTATCCATTCCTTAACGAAGAAATTACAAAATCAAAGCTTGGTGCATTGATTAACGATCTCATCAAACAGTACGGTCTTACCGAGATGCCGGTTATCTTGGATAAAATTAAAAAGTTTGGTTTCGACTTCGCGACTCGTTCTGGAATCAGCTGGAGTATCAGTGACTTGGTTATTCCAAAAGAAAAAGACGGCATCATCGACGCTGCCTTCAAAGAGGTGCAGTCAATAAAAGACCAGTACGACCAAGGGTTGCTCACTCGTGAGGAAAAAACACGTCTTTCAATTGAAGTATGGCTTCGTGCAAAGACTGATCTTGAAAAGCACGTGATCCCTTCAATGGACCCTATGTCATCAGTTTCAACGATGATTAAGTCAGGTGCTCGCGGTACTTCAGGAAACTTGGTGCAGATGACTGGTATGAAAGGTCTCATGAACAACACGAAAGGTGAGGTTATTGAATTCCCAATCGTTTCGGGTATGAAAGAAGGGCTCACTCCGATTGAATACTTTACGACAACACACGGTTCTCGTAAGGGTCTTTCTGACACTGCTCTTAAAACTGCAACCGCTGGGTATCTTACCCGTCGTTTGTTCGATGTCGCACAAGACGTAGTGGTTTCTGAACATGATTGTGGAAGTAAAGCAGGTGTATTGGTGAAGAAATTGCGCCCTTCTGGTATTGAAGCTGACCTCGCAAAACTTATTGCTGGACGTGTGCTCGCTTCTGATCTTTCTGAAAACGGACTTTCACTCAAGCGAAACGCTCTTGTAACGCATGAAGATGCACAAGCAATTCGTGATGCTGGAGTTGAAGAGTTATTGGTGCGTTCACCAATGACATGTGAATCAAATCGAGGTGTGTGTCAGCTCTGTTACGGAATGGACCTCACCACTCGAAACCTTGTTGATCTTGGTGAAGCAGTAGGAACTATTGCTGCGCAAGCTATTGGTGAGCCGGGAACACAGCTTACTATGCGTACCTTCCACTCTGGTGGTACTGCTTCTGCTGGTGGAGACATCACACACGGTCTTCCTCGTGTCGAAGAACTCTTCGACAAACGTCCACCAAAGGGTGCTGGTGTGGTTGCTCGTGTATCAGGAGAGGTTATTGAAATCAAAGAAGACGAAGGTAAAAAGATTGTTGTAGTACTTCCAGATGGTGTTTCTGAAAAGAATGATAAAACCGAGTATGAAGTACCATTCCGCCGTGTTGCATTAGTGAAAGTTGGGTCTAAGGTGCGTGCTGGAGACTTGCTCACTGACGGTTCGGCAAACATTGAAGAGCTCTTTACCACAGCGGGCGTTGAGCGCGTACAAGAATACATCATTGATGAAATCTCAAAAATCTACGATCTTCAAGGTGCTCCAATTTCACACAAGCACATGGAAATTATTATCCGCCAAATGTTCTCACGTGGGAAAGTTGTAGAGGGAGGTGACAGCGGATACGTAAAAGGGGAAGTGGTAGAAATGTCTGATGTGCGTGACCGCAACAAGAAAATGAAAGAAGAAGGAAAGGAAAAAGCAGTTGTTGCACCGCTCGTCTTGGGTATTACTGAAGTGTCGTTGAATCGTAAGAGCTTCCTTTCTGCCGCATCGTTCCAACACACTACTCGCACACTTATTCAGGCAGCGCTCAAGGGAACTGTAGATGAACTTGTTGGACTTAAAGAGAACGTGATTATTGGACGTCTCATTCCTGCTGGAACCGGTTTTGAGGGAAGTCAGAAACATGCACGCATTGCCGAATTCCAAGCTGAAAGAGCAGCACGTAAGGCACGCGAGGAAGAAGAGTCTGAATAATATACGGCTTTGCTGCACGTATAGCGGCTCTCTCTTTACTCACTCGTGTTTCGCTGAGGTAGTAGAATAATTATTGTGACTACAGACACCGTAACGCAGATAAAAGATCGTCTCTCAATTGTGGATGTACTGAGTCCGTACATCAAACTCAATAAAGCGGGGAAGTATTACAAAGGACTTTGTCCATTTCACTCAGAGAAAACACCATCGTTCATGGTGAACCCTGACCGTGGATTTTTCCACTGTTTCGGGTGTAGCAAGGGCGGAGATATGTTTACCTTCATCGAGGAAGTCGAAGGAGTTGATTTTCGCGGCGCTCTGAAAGTTTTGGCAGAAAAGGCTGGAGTAGAAATCTCGCACGAACAATCGGGTAATCGTGACAGAAAAGAAAAGATTTACTCGATACTTAGAGATGCAGAAGAATTTTTTGTTTCAAAGTTTTCTGCTCACAAAGATGCACATACATATGTAGTAGGGCGTGGTATTACGGAAGGAACAATCACTTCGTGGAGCATCGGATATGCTCCTTCAGCGTGGCGTGATGCGCTTGAGTATCTTGTAGAAAAAGGTCACGACGAGTCGCTCATTGAAGCAGCTGGAATTGTAAAACGACCAGACACGAGCGGAGAGGGTACAGCAGAGAAGAAAATGTATGACCGTTTCCGCGGTAGGATCATGTTTCCAATTCGCGATGTGACAGGGCGCACGATAGGATTTTCTGGAAGGCTTTTCCCAGAAACAGAACAAGAACAAGCTAAGTACCTCAACAGCCCTGAAACTGATGTATTCGATAAATCGCGGGTGTTGTACGGTCTCGATAAAGCGAAGGAATCTATACGAAAGTATGACTTCGCTATTTTGGTTGAAGGTCAATTTGATCTTCTCATGGCACAACAGACTGCGTATACCAACACTACTGCGCTCTCAGGGACTGCATTTACTGAAGCTCACGCGAACCTCATTAAGCGATACACTGAAAATCTTGTTCTTGCCTTCGATGGTGATAGAGCTGGAGTTGCTGCCTCTGGTAGAGCTGCTGCGATTGCCCTATCTGCAGGTTTAAATGTAAAAATCGCATCGCTTCCACCTGGGGAAGATCCTGCAGACATTATTCAGAAAAATCAACAGATATGGAAAGATTCTGTGAAAGGTGCTGTGCATGTTGTTGACTTCTACATTAGTTACTTAAAAAACCTCGGTTATGACGAACGACGATTCAAACTTGAGGTGACCCGAGTGGTCATTCCCTATGTCACGCGTATTACCAATGCTATTGATCAAGCGCACTTTATTTCAAGAATCGCAGATGAACTCCACGTTCCTGAGTCTGCGGTTACTGAGGAAGTAAAACGATACTCACATTCAAACAAAGGCTATATATCAGAAAAAAAGAGCAGCAAGAGTAATGATACTATCCCGACAACACACTACGAACCTTTCCTTTCTCGAGGAGAGACCGTTGAGCGGTTGTTGGTTGGCGTGATGCAGTCGCTTGATGAAGAAAACTATCCTGAACTACGTCATAGTATTCACCAGAAACTTCAATCGCTCTTAGGAGATGACCGTATCCAGACCATTATGAATTCACCCGAAGAACAACGTGTGTCAATTATCGAAGGAGATTTGTTTTTAGCAGATCACGAGAAAGAAGGGAATTTAAAATTAGTTATAGATGAGTTATTGGATGATTTGGAAAAAGAATTAGTGCGTGTGCAGTATAGAGATACCGTTATTAAGCTAAAAAACGCTGAAAAAGAGGGGGATGAAACATTAACAGAGAGCTTATTGCAAGAAGTATCCCTTCTTGCGGGAAAGCTCGAAAATAGGTAGAGTTAGCAATATATTTATGGCAACAAAGACTAGCGGGGCAAAAAAGAAAGTATCTAAGGCGCGGAAGAGCGTTGGTAAGAAAGTAGTGCGAAAAAAGGTTGTAAAAAAGAAAGCTTCAGCTAAGGCAAAAAAAACTACACCAAAGAAAAAGGGAGTCAAAAAGGCAACAAAAAAAACGACTAAGAAGACTACCAAAAAAGTAGCTAAAAAGGCTTCAAAAAAGGCGCCTGTATCGCGCTCAAAAAAACGTGCTGCACTCGAAGTAAAAGCTGAAGATTTGATTACGCGAGGAAAGGAACGTGGTTACATTACCTACAACGAAATTCTCAAATCATTTCCCAACATTGAGGAAGATGTCTTTTTTCTTGAAGAGCTCTATGATCGTTTCTCAACTTCAGGGATTGATGTATTAGAGTCTGGCGGAATGCTCGAGGAAGTATCTGACGAGGTGGTGATGCGTGGCGGGTATCGAGGTGAGGGAAGTGCACATGATTCAATCCAAATGTATTTGCGCGAAATCGGACAGTATCCGTTGCTTACTGCACAAGAGGAACGTGATTTAGCGAAACGAATTGCAGAAGGCGATTTTGAAGCAAAAAATCTTTTAGCGCGCGCCAACCTTCGTTTGGTGGTTTCAATTGCCAAGAAATATGTTGGACGTTCCAGCGACCTAACACTTCTTGATCTTATTCAAGAGGGAAATCTCGGTCTCTTTAAAGCTGTCGATAAATTTGATTTTACTAAAGGTTTTAAGTTTTCGACGTATGCGACGTGGTGGATTCGCCAAGCTATTACGCGAGCTCTCGCTGATCAGAGTCGTACTATCCGAATCCCTGTGCACATGGTAGAAACTATTGCTAAATATAAACAGGTAGTCCGAAGACTTGAACAAGCTCTCGGTAGGGATCCTATGCCAGAGGAAGTGGCAGCAGAAATGAATGTGGATGTCGATAAAATTTATCAAATTGAGCAAATCAACCAAGAAACATTATCACTCGAGGCACCGATTTCTGCATCAGGCGGAGGTGATGATGACGCCTCACAGCGAGCGGACTTTGTGGCAGATACAAACCTTCCTTCTCCAGACCAGCAAACAGCACACCGTATTTTAGTTGAGCAACTCCACAGCATTCTTGATGATCTTACGCCAAAGGAACGAAAGATTCTTGCAATGCGCCATGGGCTTGAAGATGGGATTTACCACACACTTGAGGAGGTAGGGCAAGAATTTGGAGTTACGCGTGAACGTATTCGACAAATTGAAGCAAAGGCACTCGACAAAATTCGAACTCACCAAAACGCAAAACGCTTGAGAAGTTATTAGGATATCAGGTTTCTAGTAGCATGAATGCTACTCAATTTAAATTTTGAACTGTCGTGTCGTGACTTCTCGTTCGTATTCATCGTGCATATTAATGAAAAGTTTTTGAGAGAGCGTCTGTCGCTGGTACAGTCGTTTTAGATAGCGCTCTTCAATACGATACACACTTCTGAGAGCAAGCGCCTCGTCGAGATCTTCTATTTCATCAGGCTGTTTCTGTCGCTCTTCTTCCATTTGTTCAGCTGCACGACGCTCATACTGTTCATACAGTTCTTCTGAGCGTTGAAGCATAGATTCGTTGAATACAGGCTCGGGGAATTCTTTTCTGAGTCGCCCTAACTCTTTGAGCACTTTGCGAGCCAGTATTTTTTGCGCTCTGAAAAACAAGTATTCTTCGCGAATTTTCTTCATAGCATCAGGGCGTGTAATAACCCCACGGATGCCCTCAGCGATATTTTCAAAGAAATCTCTCTCATCACGCACACGAGCAATGTTTGGAGTAAGATTTCCTTCTTCAATCTCTTCTGCTTGGAGAACAAGTTTTCCATTAATTCGTTTAAAAATACGTTCAGTGATTTCGTTGAAAACAGCAAGCTCTTTTAGTACCTCTTTTTCTAAACCGATTAAATATAATCTGAGCACGCGTTCAGCAAGTTCTTGGCTTTTCGGGTCTGTGCTATCACAGCACTGCGCGAGAGCTTTCTTAAACAATTGTTTGTGTTCCTCAACTAATTTTGTTGCGATATCTTTTGGAATATATTTTTTTTCAGCGAACGCCTGTATTTTAAGAATAGTGGTGCCGTGAATAATTGCTCGAGCTTCTTGAGAAGCAACTTCTTCAACTGTGCTCAAATTATCAATCTTTAATCTGCGAATAATTGGCCCAATAGTGGGTGCTTTTAAAAATAGGGTAGCGAAGATACATCCAACAGTAAGAATAAGAAGAAATTCTTTTACTGAAAGTGCAAGTGTCCAGCCAGACACGGTTACATCAGACGGAATAAGCAACACCAACATAACCGCAAGAGCACCACGAAGCGAACCCCACGCAAGAAGATGTTGCCATGACATTGGTATTTTTTGAGCCAGCCCTGAAAGGAGGTTATAGGGAGTGATAGTTACATAGACCGAAATAGCTCGCGCTAGAGCAACTACTACGATAGTTGCCACGGTGGGAATCAAAAGTGTCTCGGCTCCTTGAGGAATAGACGCAAATAAGAATCCAACCAAAATAAAAACAATAGAGTTCGCCATGAAGGCAAACTGTGACCAAAATTTTGCAATAAATTCTTCAGCGTTTGGCGTGATCTTAAATCTTCCATAATTCCCCATCAAAAGAGAAGCAACCGTTGTCGCGATAATAGGGGAAAGTTGTATAAAAGAAAATTCAGTGTATTGCAACGCAGTGTTTGAAAGCTCTGCAATCAGAAATGTACTGTGCGCCAGAACAATCATGAGTGTGATTCCCACGATTTCGTTGTCTCGGAAGAGCCCTATCAATTGAACAAAGATGACACCAACCAAAAGTCCAAGCAAAATTCCACCAGTGAGCATGGTTATGAAGGTAAGGAAGCCAAGAATGACCGTAACCCCAGAAATGCCGCTTCCAATAAGTCCCAATACAATCAAAAAAAGTGCAAGCGCCGTTGCGTCGTTCATGAGACTCTCACCCTCAAATAAGAGGGATAGTCGTGGTGGCGCCCCGTATTCTTTGAAAAGTGCAAGTACTGCGACAGGGTCAGTTGCAGAAATAAGCGCTCCAAACAAGAACGTGACCACGAATGGAATTGAAAAACCAAGAGCACCCAACACGAGAAATAGCCCTCCTCCAATAAGGAGGGAAGAAATGAGATACCCCACGATAGCAAGGAGCATGATTGGTTTAAATTCTTCAACAACACGACGAATGTTAATGTTGTATGCAGATTCAAAGAGGAGTGTAGGTAAGAAGATAAAAAACAAGAGTTCAGGAGTGAGTTGGAATTCTCTTAAAAATCCAAAATAATCTATGGATGAAATGGGCACCAAGACTACTCCAACAAGGGTGAGGAGGACAGTATAGGGGAGCTCAAATCGTTTTGCAGCGTAGTACACCATACTGGCTATAGCGAGCATGAGGAATAGAGCAAAGGCGCTGGCTGCGGTTAGCATAGAAGTGTGTAAACTCTGGTGGACGTTATTGTCTGGCTTTATCCTACTCTTCAAAATACCCTTTGCAAGCCCTTTATGCAGGATAAAAGTGTATACAGTACAATGAGATAAATGGCTCGTTCACCGCGCACTACATATCCCATAAAACATTGGAGTTACTCGTCACTCCTTTCATTTCTTCGTAATCCTCTTGCGTGGCATAAACGCTATGTCGAAGGGATTTATGATATGCCCTCTGGTCCAGCCGCAGTTATTGGTCGTTCTGGACACAAGGCACTCGAACATTTCTACTCTCAAGTGAAAGAGCGTCGCGAGCGTACTGAATCAATGCATGCTCATGACCGAATGAGTGCAGAGAGCAAAGTTTTCTTGGGGAAACTTTATAAAGGACTAGGAAAAGAAGAATCAATAGCTATCGGGCTTGAATATTTACGTAGCGTTCCAGATTTCGAAATCAATTTTGGCGTTGCTAAAAGTACACGAGCACAAAAAGCAAAGCGTGCTCTGATGGAGAAAGAGTATCTCCAGGCTGTTGGTTTCTATTTGAAACGTGCCCCTCGTTATAGTGTTGTGGGTGTAGAAGTAATGGGTATGGCACACGTCCCTGGCATTCCGCTCCCGCTTAAAGCCATATCTGATTTAGTGGTTGAATCTCGCGATGGCGGGGGAATCGATATTATTGATCATAAATTTGTTGATTCATTCAGTTCGTTTGGAGACGACAAACCTTTATTTATTCTTCAAGCAATTTTCAATTACTACACGGTTACTGAAACATATGGGCTACCAGTAAAGAATTTTATTTTGCAGGAATGTAAAAAGAAAAAAAATAGAGACGGCAAAAGCCAAATGCGGAGACACATTATTAGGTTTGAGGACTATCAAGAAGACTTTGAACTTTTTCATAGACTTTTGAAAGATGTTTCCGAAGAGATAGTTCGAAGACGTATTTATTTGCCAAATCCCTCGGACATGTTTGAAGGGAAAAACTCTTTCGAAATTTATAGGATGGGGTTAGTCGAAGAAAATTGATATATAAGTTATGTGTAGTAGAATTTTTCTCTATGAGTAGATATGCCCAAGAAAAACCCAAATCAAAGGCTCACATAGGTGAGTGGGTTGGTGCTATAGCTGCTGTCACGTCTCCAGCGTGGATTATTTGGTCACTGTATGCGTTTGGTGTTATCGACCCTTCATAATAAAAAAACCCGCCAGTTGGCGGGTTTTTTTAATGCAAGAAAGAAGTTAGTTTTTCTCTGCAAGAATGGTGTCGATGACGCTTTTCACTGTAGCGTACGATTGTGCTCCTGGGAGTGCCACACGTTCACCGCTTTTCACCATGATGATGTTGTGAGGAGTTCCTTGCCCGCCTGAAGCGATAGCTTCATTGAACTGTGACTCAACTGTATCTTGATGACGTCCGCTTGCAAGACACGCATCAAACGCTGCACTGTCTATACCAACTTTAGCTGCGGTCGCAGTGAGCTGATCCATAGGGAAGAGTTCATTGATTGGAGCAATTGCAAAGATTTCATCAAGGAAACTCCAAAAAGCTGTGTTTCCTCCAAGTTCTGCAACACATTCACTTGCTTCCGCAAGCTTGGGTGCGTTGGGGTGCAATTGGGCGAGTGGGAAGTGGCGGAACACCCATGCAACTTTTCCGTCGGCACCGTATTGGTCCATTATCTGCTGCATAGTGACATGGAACTGCTTACAGAATGGACATTCAATGTCTGAATATTCAACAATAACCACATCAGCGTCGGGATTTCCAATAATATGATCTTGGGCGCTCACTGCGGCTGCTTTTGCCACCTGTGCATTTTCATTTGAATTTGAGGGATTGTTGGTGTCGCGAGTTCCAGCACCCGAAAAGAAAAGTGCACCAGCCACAAGGGCTCCGGCGACTACGATAGCGATAGGAACGGTAAGGTTTTGCTGCATACTATAAATATTTTTTAATGGTAACCTGAGTGAAATAATACCATATACTGGAATTGAGCTCTATGGGCGATATTTACTCATTTACACTACTCGGGATAATACAAGGTCTCACTGAATTTTTGCCAGTGTCTTCAACAGGACACCTTGTGTTAGCCCGTGAATTCCTTAATCTAAGCCCTGAACATGGGCTTGCTATAGATGCAGTGCTCCACTTGGCTACCGCGTGTGCGGTTGTAGTGTATTTTAGAAAAGATATCGTTCGGCTTGTGCAGTCGTTTTTCTCGTTGCTCCGTGGCCGTGAGATTATCCGTGAAGACAAGGTACTCATTTTCGCGTTAATTATTGGTACAGTTCCTGCGGTAATTATCGGTCTTATGTTTCAAGAGTATATAGAAGGGGCGTTTAGAAACCCATCGCTCGTGGCCTACGCGCTCATCGCAGGGTCTGTGCTTTTTTTTATTGCAGAGCGTGTATCAAAACAAACAGAATCGCTCACTATAAAAAGAGGTTTTTTTATAGGACTCTTTCAAGCGCTCGCGCTCATTCCTGGCATCTCACGGAGCGGTGCAACTATTTCAGGAGGTCTCTTACTTGGATTATCACGTGAAGCAGCTGCGCGCTTTGCATTTCTACTCTCATTCCCGGTTATTCTTGGTGCCGGAACGTTGAAGTTTATTGAGCTTGGCGGAGATGGGGTGTTGGCCACAAACGGCGGTGCATTGTTTGCAGGGGCGTTGGCAGCATTCGTAAGTGGTTTACTCGCTATTCACGGGCTGCTCTCATTCTTACGTTCGCACACTCTCGATGTTTTTATTGTGTATCGATTGCTTCTTGCGGCTTTGATTCTATTCCTCCTCTAACCCTTACCTTAAAAAGGAATCGTATGATTCATAGCTGTGGTGCCAGATTCTTCCCAACGTGAAGTGTCGATAGGGATAACACGTTTTTCTCCAAAATCCATATATTTTAAATTTCCCTTTTTTAGTGCGTATTCGTACACTTGCTTGGTAATACGTACGTCCTCAATACAATATTCACGTACCTTGTCTATTTTTCCTTCTTGCCACCATCGTACTGAATCTAACCCACTCCCAATTTTCTTTTTTCCGAGTGTTGCTTCCGCAACAGAATCAAGTTTCAATCTGCGACCCAAAGACTCTCTAATCGAGGATAAAATATCAATGCTTTTAATCTGTGTTAAATCACCTGGATAATATTTATTTAAAATAGGGATATCAAAGTGGTCAGAATTGTAACCAATTAGTGCGTCTGAATGCTCAAGAATCGGCCACAAACGAGGAAGCTCTTCTTGGGTGAAACTATCAAACGAATCAGTTTCTGAGTCGTGAATGCAAATCATCGCAAGTTCCATACTGCTCGGATCAACCCTCCCCGGTGCAGCTGCCGTGGTTTCAATGTCCAATGTTATTTTTCTCATGTTTCTAGAATTGCGCGTGGTGTATCTTGAAGCGTTACCGTTTGTTCTTTTTTATTCTTCAAATTTTTCAAAAGAACAGTTCCTGATTTTTCTTCATCTTCACCATACGCCACAAAGAAAGGAATGGAAAGTTTGCGCGCAGCTTTCACATGGTCGGCAATTTTTTCGTGTTTCATACCGAGCGCTACCCGAACTCCTTTTTCTCTTAGAAATGATGCGGCACCTGCGGCACGATTTATATCGTTTTCTGTAGCAGGGGCGAGATAAAGGTCAGCAGTAGCTCGTTCTTGCGGCATAAGGGTATGTTTCTCGAGGAAATCTTTAAGCGTAACGTCACCCATACCAAATCCAATCGCAGGAACATGGTCACCTCCATATTCTTCAATGAGGTAGTCATAACGCCCACCACCAAACAACGAACGACGCCCGCCACCAAACGTACTTCCGGTATCCTCGCCAGCTACATCAAATATTTCAAAGACAACTCCCGTGTAGTAATCAAAACCGCGGACAATTGAAGGGTCAAACGACGCATTACCAACACCGCGCGCTTTTAGTGTCTCTAAGAGATCTTCAAGAGTGGTGAGTGCCTGAAGAATGCTAGGGTCTTTGTTTTCAATAAGAGAAAGAGGGTCTTCCTTCGTGATATTTTTTGCATCCTTCTCGAATGCCTCTGGTGAAATTTTTGGACGTCTATCTAAGAGTCTTCTATATTCGTCCCGTTGTGTTGGAGTCATGTTTGCGGCATCGAAGGCAGTCTCAAGAAGCGTTCTATCAGCAACCTTGATTTCAAATGATTCTTCATGAGCACCAAACGCACGCATAATGCGGTATGCAACCTCAATAACTTCCGCATCCGCATCGCTTCCAGGAGCGCCAAACAAATCAACATTGAGTTGCCAAAATTCTCGTAAACGACCTTTTTGTGGTCGTTCGTATCTAAAACAATTTGGTATTGAATACCAACGCAAAGGGTACCCAAGCTCGCGTCGTTTTTTTGCTACCATACGTGCCACAGTCGGAGTCATTTCTGGTCGCAGTGTTACTGAGCGACCTCCACGATCAGTGAAGGTGTATGTCTGCTCGTTTATAATTTCCTCGCTTGTTTTTTCTGTGTAGAGTTCGGTAAGTTCAAGTACTGAGCCGTTGTATGGTTCATACCCGTACGACTCAACAACCTCTTCAAGTGTGTTGAACATATAGCGCTGTATGCGCTCGTCTTCAGGATAAAAATCTCGTACTCCTTTATATGAATCCATACTTATAAGCGTGATTTAAGACCAAGAAATTTTTCTTGTGCGTTCCGAATTACTCGCTCAACGTGTCGAGGGTTAGAAACGCTTTTGAAAAGGAATTCACGTTTTGCGGCTGCTGTTTGAATTTGAATACATCCGTAATCTAGGAATGTTCCTATGACTGTATCTACATAGGTCGAAATGTCTTGAATTTGTTCAAAGTTGAACAGTGTTGCAGTGTCGCGATTAAAAAATCCTTTTTGGTCTACATCAATGATGCGCCAGTTAGTAACAATCCATATGTCGTAGTAATAATCGGTCCATCGTGCAAAAAGCATTTGCCACAAAATGAGTGCCCAAAACGAGGCAAAGAAAAATCCAAACCCTGTTGGAATTTGAAGACCTCCCGCGGTGATAAAGATACCTAAAATAGGAACTGCAAAAAAAGGAACAAAGAAGAGAAGAGCGATACCAATAATATCTTTGAAGAAAATAAACCAATGGTGTCTTACCACAATAAGAACATGTTCGTCAGGTTTAAAGTCTTTAAGTCGGATTTCTTTTTTCATATAATTTTATACTGCGGCGATACCAGTGAGCATCGCTCCGATAAGAATTACCGTACCGATGACATATACAGGAAGTGCAATCCATACAAGGGGATACATAGTGCCAAAACGCACCCAGTGATATACGAGAGAAAACCCATAGAAGAAAACAGCAACGAGAGCAAGCCAGAAAAACGGCCACAGCACAATCGCAAGGTCAAAGGGAACCATATGCATCCTATTATGCCACAGGTATATGCGTTAGTTGTGAGTAGCGCTCCACACCATATTGGTCGGTGTGAGTCGTGACATGTAGTTTATGAGATGTAGCACATTCAAGAATACGCTGAGTATGAAATGGCTCATGCTCTATCCACGCGGTGCCGTGTTGTACAAGGTAGCGAGGGAGGCCCTCAATGGTTTTGGCGATGTATTCAAAGCCATCATCGTGAGCAAATAAGGCTTCGTGTGGTTCATGGATAAGTGCATCGTGTGAGGCCGTGCCCCTTTTTTCTGAAACGTACGGAGGGTTTGCAAAAATATATTCAAATAGTCCTGCGACATTACTCCATACATCACTTTGTACGATGCTCACGCGGTTCGGATTAATTTCATTTACCTCGATATTTTTTTTAATGGTGGGGAGGTGGCGCGGCTCAAGCTCTGCACACGTTGCGCTCGTGTTGGGTCGATGTTTTAGAGCAGCCACTCCAATGCACCCACTTCCTGAAAACAAATCAAGAACACGTAGAGCGCCAGTTCGCGGGATTATTTCAAGAGCTTTTTCAACCCAATACTCAGTTTCGCTTCGAGGAATAAGTGGTCGAGAATCAAGAAATATTTGTACCCCGAGAAAAGGGACAAAGCCACGTGTGTAATCTTCTTGGGCGTCTGTGAGCATATATTCATTATGGTACACTCTAACCATGAAAAAGCGCATTGACTGGTGGAATCTTTTTTTCACCCTTTTCTTTATATTTTTAATGTACGTTGGATACCTTGTGGTGGTGGTGAAAGGGAAGATGCCTCAGTACATATCAGTGTGGGATATGACTATCATGGCACTTGCTACGTTTAGGCTCACACGCCTTGTCGTATACGACGCAATTACTCGTTGGTTCCGTGCATTTTTCGACGATGCCAAGGAATATACATTTTTTGGCACAATAAAAACGCTCATTAACTGCCCATGGTGTGTTGGACTTTGGTTTGCGCTCGTAGTTACTGTTGCATACTTTTTATCTCCGTTCTTGTGGTTCTTTATCTTCGTATTGGCACTCGGTGGGGTCGCAACATTTGTACAGCTCGTAGCAAATTTGGTGGGATGGAGTGCAGAGTACAAGAAACGTGTAGTTCAAGGTAGTGCAACAAAAGACAACGAAGATCGTGGTGGCACGTGCGGATAAGAGAATTGGATGGGTTATAAATCTCCACGAACATCGAAGTATGTGTTAAAAACAAAACGAGGTCTTTCTGGTCTCGGTTTGTTTGCTGGTGAGGATATTCCACGCGATGTGTTTCTTGTTGAGTATTGGGGGAAGATTGTGACTGACGAGGAAGCAGATGAGGTGGCGGGGAAGTATCTATTCAGACTTGATGGCGGTAAGACCATTTTAGGAAATCACAAAGGAAACCTTGCCCGCCTTATCAACCACTCGTGCAAACCAAATGCTGAAGCTGAAATGGATGGAAAGCGCATTTTTATTTATTCAAAACGAGCGATTAAAAAAGGGGAGGAGATATCGTATAACTATGGGAAGGAATATTTTAACGATCACATCAAACCGTATGGGTGTAGATGTGAGGGGTGTGCGAGTGGGAAAAAGAGTACATAAACGCGATATACTGGAGTACATATGAACGAGAGCCCATGTGCGGTGCGTCCACACGAAAAAATGAAAGAGGTACTGTTGTTCCCTGATGCTGCGGGTCCGCGTGAGCACTACTACATGATTCGTGGTGGTTCTAAAAAAGGGAACATCACCGTGTGGGAAACAGGTACGGTTGGAGGGGAATATATTAAAACCTACGGCCACTATCACGTAGATGAGTTACCAGAAATATATTGGACGCTTGGTGGCGAAGGAATTGTATTACTGCAAAAGCGTGTAGAAGAAAACGGAGTTCCCATAAATGATCGCATAGAAGAATTCAAAGCAGTGTTTGTAAAGGCGGGTGACGAAACGTTAATTGAACCGCGATGGGGGCACTTGGTGGTCAATATTGGGGACACGCATTTGGTAACAAAAGACGATAGTCCTGTTGCGGGAATAGGGGATTCAGCAAGTATGCCCATGCATGCTGACTACAAACCGGTTCAGGAAATGGGTGGCTTTGCGTACTTTGTTGTTGAACATGAAGGGAAGCCTGCACTGGTAAAAAATCCTCGCTATAAGGAAATTATAAAAGAGGATTTGGCAGGATTGCCGGTAGTGAGTGCATG
>Ga0210057_1004343_pt1 | contig 18940 bp, 25 predicted proteins | sample CryGeyCG2114_010_2_FD_183968 | JGI IMG/M metagenome (GOLD analysis project Ga0210057, IMG submission 183968) | Groundwater microbial communities from aquifer - Crystal Geyser CG10_big_fil_rev_8/21/14_0.10 (SPAdes) (version 2) | ecosystem: Environmental > Aquatic > Deep subsurface > Groundwater ...
TGAGAGTTGGAGCCGGTATTTACGTTAGGAGGCCATTTTAAGGGCTATATCGCGGCTAAAATATGCTGTCCCACTAAACGATTTTACCAAGGAAACATCCACCAAATATTTTAGTGGGACAGCAGTGACCTACGCCTTTCCTCATCCTCAGGGGGGGATGAAGTGGCGTACAAAGCGGAAAAAGCAAGAAGAGACCTCGGCTGAGATCTCTGCTGTTAGTTCAATAGATTTCCTTATTTTCCCACCTTAAACCTGACCCCGCGAAAATGCGTAAGAAAGTTATCTAGAGAATCGTGATGCTCATCGGCTGGTTTCTCACACAACTCCCCGCTTGGGAGAATAAGCACTTCCTCTATCTCCCATCCTGACTCGGCAAGCGTGGCGTCTTTCAATGCGACGACAAACGAAAGAAGTTCCGCTGGAACTTCCAATGAATGTACCTCACGGTGCGTCGGATTTGTAGAATCTAACGGTTCAAACGAACAACGAATATACACTGAATACATGCTCATATCTTCCTCCCCTCCAAATCTAGCACGAAAAAAGCGGGCTGTCCCGCTTCTGTTCCGCATAATTTATCCCTCGACTCGAAGACTGGTTCGACAAGCTCACCATACATCGCTCGGGATAATTTTCGCAGACGAAAATTACCACGCAAAATGGGCGAAGGCTTTGTTGGCTTCGGCCATTTTGTGTACGTTTTCGCGCTTCTTGACCGCGTCGCCTTCATTCTTTGAAGCGAGGATAAGCTCTTCAGCGAGCTTCACGTGCATAGGCCTTCCCTTCTTCTTGCGAGCAGCATCAATAACCCACCTGAACGCGAGTGAGGTTCGTCGCTCGGGACGAACTTCAACCGGTACTTGATAGTTAGCTCCACCAACACGGCGAGAACGAACCTCCATGAGGGGAGTGATATTCTTTAGTGCATTATCAAACACTTCGAGCGGATTCTCTGTCTTTTCCTGTTTCTTGATAACATCAAAAGCGCCGAAAACGATTTTGCGAGCAGCCTCTTTCTTGCCATCCTCCATACAGTAGTTAATAAGCTTCGTCACCTTAGGCGAATTGTATAGTGGGTCTGGAGCGAGCTCTTTTTTATTTTTTATTTTTCGTCTCATGATTTTGTGTAGCGTATAGCTTGTAACGTGTATCGGAAAAAAAATTAAAGTCTTCTTACGTTATACGTTTCGCGTTACGCGATTTACGCGGCCTTTGGGCGTTTCGCACCGTATGAACTTCGTCCTTTCTTACGATTTTCAACACCACCGGCATCGAGAACACCTCGAACCACCTGATAGCGAAGGTTGACGTCTTTTACACGACCTCCTCGGAGAAGCACGACGGCGTGCTCTTGAAGGTTGTGTCCCATTCCTGGAATGTACGCCGTAACTTCCATACCGTTCGTCAAACGAACACGAGCAATCTTTCGGATAGCAGAGTTAGGCTTACGAGGAGTCTTAGTGGTGACCTTTGTACACACGCCTCGCTTAAAGGGCGCGTTAAAATACACCGGTCTGTTTTCAAGAACGTTAAACCCTTTGGTAAGAGCGGGAGTCTTGCTTTTAACAGGAGTCGTCTTTCTTCGTCGCTTTGTTAATTGGTTGATTGTCGGCATAAATGCAATGGACGCTACTTTACTACACTCTCCTTTAAAACGCAAACCCTCGCCCTTTCGAGGCCTGCTCTGATTTCCTCCCCCTAGAAACCTATCCCTGTAATCAATCCGAAAACAAAGCCAATCACTGGCATCATGAACTGCCAGAGAAAGATAATAAAGAAAAGAAGGATAAAGAAACTATAGCGCGCAAGAAACTCCTTAACGGAGGACGCCGAATACGGGAGAAACGGAAACAGTATTTTTGATCCATCGAGGGGTGGAATAGGGACAAGGTTAAATACAGCCAATACAATATTAATAACAACAATAGTGGCCACGAGTTGCATAAACGAATACGGCAAGAAAGAAGGAGAAAATCGTACCAGCAGACCGAATATTAGGGCGAGAGCTAGATTGGAGAGAGGTCCCGCTGCAGCAACAATAACCTCACCGTATTTCCCCCGTAAATTGTATGGATTAACCGGAACAGGCTTTGCCCACCCAAACATGACTCCAGCACTTGTAAAGAAGAGCAACAGAGGCACGACAAATGAGCCAATAGGATCGAGATGATGGACGGGGTTAAGGGTAAGCCTACCCTCCAGCCGAGCGGTTGGATCCCCTAGGTAGTGAGCAGCGAATCCATGAGAGACCTCATGGACGACCACAGAAAAGATAAGTATGAGAATCGAGAAAATAACGTCCAGTTGCATATTGGTAAATGTATGATACCATGTCGTGACTTAAATCGAAATTATGAAGTCTGGGGCCATATGGACCCATGCCACACTACGTCACCATGAAAATCTGCCCCATTACAAAACGAGGACCCAAGCGAGCAGGTGGTTATAGCAACCGTACTCGCGCAACTCAGTTTAACCCGACCGGCATTAAGCGTCGGCAAGTTAACCTACAAAAAAAGCGCATCTACATCCCTGAGCTCAAGAAGACGATGACACTCACGATTTCAACCCGCGCTCTCAAGACAATCCAAAAAAACGGCGCATTCGCCACTCTCAAGAAGGCAGGACTTATCTAGCTAGCTGTTTAGCTTTTTAGGAAACAAACAAGAGGGACACCTCCCTCTTTTTTTGTATACAGACACTTTTGTTATTTCTTGAGTTGGATCTTTGTACCGTCAGAGGTGAATACTATCGTACCCACTTCATCCGTACGCAAAATCTTTGCTCCGAACTGCTGTAGTCTCTCTAAAACCTCATGGTGAGGATGTCCGTACTTATTATCCTTCCCTGCCGAGATAATCGTGTACTCAGGGGAAGTGTACCCGATGAAGGTTTCCGAGCTCGATGTTTTTGATCCATGATGTCCAACCTTCAACACATCGACATCGAGAGCATCTCCGTCAATTGCGGATAGGTAATTTTCAATGGCAATAGGAGAATCTCCGGTGAGCATAAACGAGGTTTTTCCATATACCAGTTTCGCCACAACAGACCCTGTATTTGACTCTGCTTCCGCCATATCTCTATCGGGAAACAAGATATCGAGATACGCTCCCCCACCGAGCTGTATACGTTCACCTCGATGAAGAACATGAGTCGGTGCCTTTTCTCGGATGATTTCTTGCTCGTATGCTTCATAGGTCGCTGTATCATTTCGCGCGCCGTTTTCCCCAATAAGACCGACACGGTATCTACGCAGAACATCGATGAGTCCGGCGAAATGATCCTGGTCGGGATGCGTCGCGAAAATCATATCGATAGAATGGTCAAAAAACGGTATAGATTTCCCTAGTCCACGAAGAACAGAAGCGGTTGCGCCTCCGTCGATTAAGAGCTGGTTACCTGTCGGGGACTCAATAAAGACCGCGTCTCCCTGCCCAACATCCAGGAAGGAAACGGTGAGCATATGACGCTCTTCACGCAAAACTGCATACCAAATAAAAGCCGTTATCAAGAAAAGTCCTGCCAGAATATATATATGCCCATTCTTCCGAAACCCTTGCATACTTTAATTGTACCAAACTCTAATCGGCAAGGTGGCGAGAAAAAGAAAAGCTCTCCCGAAGAAGAGCTCACGTCAACGATATATAACAGTACAGAAGCACCTAAGGGGTGGCTTTTTTGAGAAGTGTCACTGGGGGCATTTCCAAAGGAAGAAAAGTACCCTCCTCCGTCTGTACGCCTACTCTGCCTCCTTCAAGATGTTTGACAATGGCCCACTCGAGTAGGTTCACGGCGCTGTCCCAAAATTCACGCTTGGTACGATAGCCACTTTTGGCCATTACCTCATTGAGCCGAGGAATACGCGAATTAAGTATCTCAACCTGGAACCGACATGTTCCTTCTAGATGAATCTCACCCAACCCTTTTCTACGTCTTTTCTTTACTGGTGTTTCCGTTTTTGCCGTCGTTTCTAGCATTTCAAACCTTTCCCTTGCAGATTGTTCATCAACAAAAATAAACCCTAACCGATGGATTGTCAAAGAAAGAGCGTGATATACTACGATACACATGAGGTTATTCGCAAATTAAGTGTCACAACCATGTTCACAGAACAAAAATTCAATATCCCAGAATTAAAGGGAATTTCAGCGAAAACAGTTGAAGAACACCTCAAGCTCTACGCTGGGTATGTAAAAAATGCCAATTCGATTTTAGAAAAGATACCTGAATATGAGGGTTACGCGAAGGAAGATACGTTTGCGCCTTATGTCGTGAGTGAACTTCACCGCCGTTTTTCTTTTGAGTTCGATGGCATGAGAAATCATGAGTACTATTTCAGTGCATTCGAAAGAGGACCGACACCATTGACCGGCGAAGGCCTTAAAAAAGCGATTGAGAAAGACTTCGGTTCCTTTGATACTTGGCTTGCCCGCTTCAAGACTGTTGCAAAGACTCGGGGTATCGGCTGGGCGATGCTCTACTACGACAAAACTTCGAGTAAACTCTTAAACGCATGGATTGACGAACAACACCTCGGCCATTTAACCGGGCTCTCCCCTATCCTCGCTCTCGACATGTGGGAACACTCCTTTGTCGCCGACTATCAACCAAGTGGTAAGGGAATGTACATTGATGATTTCTTTGAGAACCTCAATTGGAGTATGATTGAGAAGAATTTTGTGAGTGCTTGCTAATCAGCACCTAGGCGAAAAGAGACTAGCTTCGCTGTACTTAAGCGAAGCTAGGTGAATGTGGTCGATGTGTGCGTGTCGCCTTCCTAAAACACCCCTCGACGGAAAAACCATCGGATAAGCAACAGTAGTTTCTGTAGAGTGGGGATATCAGGTGGTACAGCTCGTACTACTTCTGATACACCCGAAAGACGGATAGCAACACTCTCGACGCAAAATGCGTCTTCAGGTGTTTGTATAAGCCAAGGACCAAACACTCCCTTGCGTTTCCAAAAAAACTTTCTGGTTCCGCGCATGAGGCATGTTGCTTCAAACAGAATGTAGGTAGGTCGCAACATACCTCGTTGTTCTAAGACACGGACGATGTGTGCGTTATAAAACGTCTCGCGCGGTGTCGTGATGGAAGAGAGGTCGGTAGACAATTCGTTGTTTTTGTGTCCGAGTTGTTTTTGGATGTATTGCAAAAGAGCGGGCGCTAGTGCATCACCGCGAAAAATTTTGGAGTTCATTCTAAAATCTTATGATACTCCTTCTTTAAACAAAATGCCTGTTGATTGCCGATTACGCCACATAAAGAGGAGTACTGCATAGAGGACGTACCACAGCACGGCCAACCATAAAGGGAAGGACGGGATGGATAGAGAAGCAAATGGTAGTTTCGCAAACCATTCTACAACCGCGAGCTCGTACGCAAGTAGTCCGTACGCCACAAAAGCAAACGGCGTGGCGAGCGCGGTAGACATAAACCCAAGTACACCGGCAAGGAACCCAAATAACATGGTGAGTGGTATTCCCGCGAGAATAAGTAGATTAACAGGAAGCGCAACAAGGGAAAGTTCACCCATTTTATAAAGAATAAAGGGGAGTACAAACAATTGTGTGGAGACAGTTGCAACAACCACTTCTCGAAAATTAAGCCTCTCGGTGACAAACTTCACGTGAGGAGTAAGTATCGGGGAGACATATATAAGTCCAACCGTTGCAAGAAAGCTAAGCTGAAAGGATATATCGAAGACGAGAATCTGCGGATTATGTACAAGCATAATAGCCCCAGCAACAAGAAGTGCGCGAGTGACGTCATAGAGCCTCCCGGTTGCTTTGGCGACCACGACGAGAAGCGCCATGATTGTCGCGCGCACCACAGTAGCGCCTGCACCGACCATAAGCGCGAACAGAATCATCGCGAGTGAAGCGATGAGCAGTCGCATGCTTCGACGAAGTCTCGAAAGAAGCCACTCGATAAAATAGGCAATAATCGTGATGTTGTATCCGGAGAGAACGACGATATGAATGACTCCGACCGTACGGAAGTCTTCAAGAAGTTGCTTTCCGAGCGATTGCTTGGCCCCCACAACGAGCCCGCCGAGAAGCGAGGCGTGAGGCTCGGGAATCAGCTCCCCCACCTCGCCAACAAACGCATGCTTGAATGAGAAAAGGAACGATAATACACGACTCCCCTTTTGAACGTCGATACGTTCTACCGCGGGAAGATACATCTCAGCATAGATGCCGTCCTTCGCAAGATAGGCCCGATAATCAAAACTACGTCCCGTTATCTCGTCGGTAAAATTATCTGGTTCATCAAGTCTTCCTACGAGCAAAAGTCGATCCCCATACTCATACACAGGTTCGTGCGATACGGTAACAAGCGTCTTTTCAGAGACGAGAATCGGCGACCCTTCTACGGTGTCGACTTTGATAACAAGTCGTGTTGATGTCTCCCGTACATCAGGTTCGCTCATGACGACCCCTTCTAACGACACCGCGCTCCCTAGCCGTGAGACGAGGACGGAATCCTCCCCCTTATCAGTCGCATCGTACCGAAGTACGCCAAGGGCCCCCGAGGCAAGGCAAATGGAGATGAGTAGGATATGTTTCGCATGGGCACTTCGAAACCCTAGAAACATAGTAAGAATAAGTGCTCCAGCAATAACCAGCAGAAATACTGGGAACACAGGACCGAGGTTGACGAAAGACCGAAGAGCTATGCCTCCAATAAATCCCACAAGTACACTGTAGAGTAAGCTATCGTACATACCCCTTTCTCCCTGGGAAGGACTAATCTACTGACCCCACTCGGAAATGAGAGATGCTTCTTCTTCTTTACTGGTCGCCTTTTTAAACCGAGCCACCTTTCCTTTCACGCGTGCTTCGCATTCTCCCCACGTTTTGTGAACCTCAATCTTTCCACCCACTAAACTGACATACGAATAGGCTTTCGCCTTACTACGCGCTCGGCTACTACTTTTTTCTTTCACAGCAGAAGCGCTCTCCTTCATATCAAAAACGTTTTGAATTCCATACGCTGAAAATGGACCTTGATACAGTGCGGGTTTTGTTCCGTCTGCAAACGCTGTCGCTATCTCGTCACAACGCTCATTCCCCACCACACCGACATGACCACTCACCTGCTTCCACTCTATCTGTTTCCCTTTCGTCACTCCCACAAGCATTTCCCACAAATCTCTATTTTCAACGCTTTTTTTCTCTTTTGTTTTCCAACCGTTCTTCTGCCACCCAAAGACCCACTTGGTAATGCCATTGATTACATAACTCGAATCCGTAAAGACTTGAATCTTGAATCTTGAATCTTGAATCTGCTGTAACGCCTTGATTACAGCCGTCAGTTCCATCCTATTATTTGTTGTGTATGTCTCCCTTCCGCCCAATTCGTGTATCGTGTATCCTGTATCGTGTATCGGGGGAACGACAACGACCGCACCAAATCCGCCCGGGCCTGGATTCCCTCGCGATGAACCGTCGGTGAAAATTGTGATGGATTCAAGAGGCATGATTCAGAAACAAAGAAAAAACTAATATGTGTTGGAACCGCGACGCTTGATTTCGTACACATATACCGTCCGCTCGGATATATACAGTTCGTATTTGATGCGGTACGAACCAACACGGCGGCGCCATATAGATTCTTCGCCCTTCATTTTTTGCATATCCCCGATGAAAGGGTTATTTGCAAGGGATTGGAGTCCAAGCCGAATCCGCTCAATATCCTTTTGAGGAAACCGCCGAAGTTGCTTTTGTGCTGATGGGTCAACCGCAAGTTGCCATGCCATATTTTATAAATCTTGAAGACGTACAAAATTTCCCTTTTTGAAATTAGCGCGTGCGCGGGCAATCGCCTTCTTATCTGCGACAGTTGGGGTGAACGTTTTGGCGTTTTTTACCTTCTTCTGTATTGCCGTATAGTCCTCATACACAAAAGGCGGCACGGCGATAAGCTCTGCGACATTAGAAAACTCTTTGGGAATAGTTACTGTAGTCATATCTTCATCATATCAAAAATCGGACAAAAAGAAAGGTCGGAATTGATTCCGACCTTCGAGATTGTGAGGGAGGTCATTGCCTTACCTCCGCCAACAATATAAACCATAGAGGAGAAGGGAGAAGAGGAAAGCGAAGAAAAGAATCTTCGCGTGTCCCATTCCGATTCCGCTTGTCTTCGCACTTACAGCAATTACAAGTAGTGCCGCTAGGATAATTCCGGCACATTCGGTGCACATCATCCGAAACCGAATGGTATCTTTATTATCTTTCATTCTTACTCTCCTTTTTTAGGGTTTACACGTTTGGGCCTCTCCCCCTTTCTAAGGGGGAGATAGAGAAGGGGTCATGCATAGAATGGCTTTGTTACCACCCTCGCTTCTGAAAGAGAGTAAAACATGGACACTAGACGATGTCAACAATCCGAAGCCGAAGCTCAATGCGGTTGCCAAACGTTGAACGTTCGAGGTGCGCGAGAAGATTCACTGCCCTTCCTTCCCCAAGAGCTGGTGGAAAGTCCTCAACCTTTGCGTAAAACTGTATCGCATTCACGTACACTCCATTTTCTTTTGCGAATGTAAGTTTCAGGTGTTGTTTATCTTTTCCAAACTGCTCAATCTTCCTCGCCTTCACATTTTGAAATAAAAAGAGTGGCTTAGGATTCCCCACACCAAACGGCGCAAGCTTACATACCTCCTGCCATGTTTTGTCATTTACTTCATCAAAGGTGAGAAGTGCATCTGCTATACGTGTCTGGTCTGAGACATACTCGGCTCTGACTTTTTCGTATGCGCGTTCAAGCTCCGATTCAAGAAGGTGCACCTTTTCCAGTGTGGTTGAAAAGCCACCTGCTTCTTTGTGTCCTCCAAAAGCACTGAACACCGAGCTCGCTTCATGCATCATAAGCGAAAGGTCCACACTTCCTCCCGAACGGCACGAACCTTTGAGCTCTATGCTTTCCTCCCTTCCCCATAGAAACACCGGGCAGTGCATATCCTCGGCAAGCGAGTTTGCCACGAGTCCAAGCAGTGCCGGTCGCCAATTCGGGTTCCCAGCCACAACGACCTTCCGAGGTCGTTGCCCTGAGCTTGTCGAAGGGCTCCTTTCTTCGACCACCTTTTTAACCTCCTTTACCAGAGAAGCCACTTTTCCTTTTCGTTCGTTGTTTATCTTATCCAAATGTTTCGCAAGCGTGGCAGCCTCATTCTCATCTTTAGTTGCAAAGAGACGAAATGCATCCATCGGAATCCCCATTCGCGATGCAGCATTGATGCGAGGAGAGATACTGAAGCCGACGTCATCTTCGGTAATATCAGCGCGGTTCATGCGAAGCACCGAGAGAAGTTCCGTCACACCTCTACGCGGAGATTTCTTCAAAACCTTCAGTCCGTAATAGGCAAAAACTCGATTCTCTCCGGTAAGAGGAACCATGTCAGAAAGCGTGGCGATACCGACCATGTCCAGTAACCATTTCTCCCATCCGGGAGAAATGGTTACTGGAATATCGAATTTCGAATTTCGAATTTCTAAACACAGAGCCTGAATGAGCTTGAATACGACGCCAGACCCGCAGAGCATTTTCTCCGGATACTGACAGTCGAGTTGCTTGGGATTGAGGATTACAAAAGCTTGGGGAACTTCTGTTCCGAGTAAATGATGGTCGGTAATAAGTACCTCAATGCCAAGTTTGTTCGCGAACGCAACCTCTTCGACATCGGTAATACCACAATCAATCGTGACAAGAAGTTTCGCTCCACCCTTCGCAAGTCCTTCGATAGCCTTCGTATTTAAACCGAACCCCTCTCCGTGCCTATCAGGAATATAGTTTTCAAAATTGAGATACCCGATGCGCGTGAAAAAATCATGAAGAATAACCGCGCCAGGTATGCCATCTGCGTCATAATCACTGAAAATAGCGATACGTTCGTCATTCTGGACCGCCTTCAAAATCCGTTCCACCGCCTTTCCCATATTTTTCATAAGGAACGGATCATGGGTATGAGCTTCGTAATCAGGAGCTAAGAAAGCGTCCTGCGCCTTCACAGCATCAACCCCTCGACAGATAAGCAGATGCTTCACCAAATCCTCCTCCTTTCGCTCTCGGACAGAATACGCTTTCATGAAAGGCATTGTACCACGTATAGTTGAAAGGCATTGTACCACGTATAGTTGAATCCTTAAGCCTTAACAAAGATTCTTAGCAATAGTGTACGATCGTACACTATTGCTAAATTGGGACGAGAATAAAATTTGTTCGTCCTATCACCGTAGCAAGCTGACGCGGGTATTATGGGAATGACGAGAACATAAACCGAGAGCATACCTTCTTGTCTATATTCTATTTTCTATCTACTCCAGTCTGAATCGGTCCTGTTCTCCCTTTCACAAGAGGAGAAGACTGGAGCTATTCCTTTTTTCTTCTTTTCTGTATACTATCTACTATCTACTATTTTCTATTATTATGGATTGTATTTTCTGCAAAATCATCTCAGGTGATATTCCCTCTACAAAAATCTATGAAGACGCAGATGTCTTTGCGTTTCTCGATATTAAACCGGTTAACCCGGGACACACACTGGTCATACCCAAACAACACTACGTGAATGTGCATGATATGCCCGACGAAATGGTGGGGAAAGTGGCTATTGTTGCTAAAAAAATTGCGGACGCGATCTTGAAAATCGGTGCGAAAGGCGTCAATATCGGCACGAATAACGGCAAAGACGCGGGACAGGTCGTCTTCCACGCGCATACACACGTGATGCCCCGCTATGGTAAAGACGACTTTTCGCTCTGGGTCGGAAAGGAGTATGACGGGAATGAACGGGAAGAAGTGGCGGAGAAGATACGCGCTTCGCTCTAGCGTTCAGACTGTCATTCCAGCGAATGCTGGAATCCAGTGGAAAAAGATCTGGATTCCACTTTTCAGTGGAATGACAGAACAAGAAGAAATGACGGGCGACTAAAGTTCGTCGTATAAATCCTTCCGTTCTGGATTATCCTTCTCAATCAACTCCAGTTTCCACTTTCTTTTCCACGTCTTGATTTGCTTTTCGCGCGTGATGGCCGATATGATATCCTCGGTGCACTCGTACCAAACCAACATGTGGACATGATACTTTTTTGTAAATCCTTCAACCGACCCTGTTTTATGTTCGTAGATACGTTTCGGTAAATTGGAGGTAACCCCGGTATATAATGTGCCGTTGCGTTTACTTGCAAGAATGTAGACACAGCAGTTCATAAGGCTGGATTCCTGCTTCCGCAGGAATGGCAGAAGGTATTACTGGATTCCAGTTTCCACTGGAATGACAGAGGGAGGGAGAAGCGCTTCAATCCCCGGAAGCGTGCCGTCTGTGAGAAATTCGAGCATCGCACCTCCCCCAGTCGAAACAAATGAAAACCGCTCAATGAGCCTTAGCTTTGAGATAAGTACGAGACTGTCCCCTCCTCCGATAATAGACTCAGCATCACTCTCCGCTATCATTTGCGCGATAGCAATAGTTCCCTTATCAAATCCGTTTTCGTATTCTCCAAGTGGCCCGTTCCAGAGAACGAAGGCTGCCTTTTTAATTTCTTCACGCAAATCATTTAAGGATTCAGTACCTATATCAACAATCCGTTCAGTGGCTTCTAAGGAATCAACAGCTTTCCCCACAACTTCTTCACCAACAAGGGCGGTTACGTCGACCGGCACATACAATTTTGGATTATCGGCAATTCCCCGCAAATCAAGAGATTTCTTGGAAACAAGTGAGGTTCCTGTCTCGTAGCCCCTCAATTTATAAATATCATTTGAGAGAGCACCGCACAAAACAACCTTGTCAGCAATATCGATAAAACGTTTTACCAGAGGCATTTTTGTTTCAAACTTTGAGCCCCCGAGTATCACAAGCGCGGGATGAGCAGGAGTAAATGAGCGAGACAGTGCAACCACCTCTTCCTCAAGAAGAAAACCGGCATAGTGCGGTAAAAGCGAAGCTACTCCAATAATAGAGGCGTGCTCACGATGCGAAACTGAAAATGCATCGTTGACATATATATCGACAAGCGAGGCGAGCTGTTTCGAAAAATCAGGATCATTCTTTTTCTCACCTTGCCACGTGCGAATATTTTCCAACATCACAAAGGAACCTTCCGCACAGGTATCGAGTACCTGTTTTGCTTCCTCAAAATTCTTTACAAAAACCGCGGAGACACGCGAGCGGAAGACATCGAATACCGGCCAAAGCGATTCTGGAGTGGTTGTGTCTTTGTTTTCGAGGTGTCCGACCACGAGAGTTTTAGCCCCATTCTCCTGTAAAAAAGAAAGTGTTTTTGCGACCCTGTCGAGTCGAAAGGCATCGGTAACACCACCCTGATCAAACGGAAGGTTTAAATCAAGACGAAGTAATACACGCTTCCCCTTAAGAGACGGCGACTGTCGCAACAACGGAAGGTGGAGGGGAGTATTCATACGGTGATATATACCCAGCGGTTAGACCGCATTTGCAGCTTTAATCATTTTCGAGAATTTCTTCACATCGAGACTTGCGTGCCCTACGAGAAGTCCCGACACACATCCTTCAGTCAGAATAGGTGAGGTATTCCCTTCTTCCGCCGAACCACCATACAAAAGGGGAATACTGGAAGCAGATGTTGGATCATACATATCGGTCAATACCTTCTGAATAAATATTGCCATTTCGTGTATATCACGAGGCTTCATTGCGTCTCGAGCACTCTTTCCAATCGCCCAAACTGGTTCATAGGCAACAATCAGTCCCGGCAACCATTTCTTCTGAACCCCCATAAGAGAATCTTTCAATTGATTTTTAAGTACGCCAAAGTAATGACCGTCAACGTCTCGCACTTGCTCACCAATACAGAGTACGGCATTCATTCCCTCCTTAAGAACGGCTAAGGTCTTCTTCGCCACGACGTCGTCAGTCTCACCGAAAGCTCTCCGTTCAGAGTGCCCTACAATGCAGTATGACACACCTACATCGGCGAGCATTTCAGGAGATACCTGTCCTGTAGCACGCGCCCCATTAGCGTAAAACCCGTCTTGTGCCCCAAGAGACACCCGAGTGGTCCCCGTATGAGCAAAAAGACCGAGATATAGAGAAGGTGGACAGATAATCGTCTCGACTTTATCAAACTTACTTCCCTCTTTCTTTGTTTGTGCAAAAAGTACCTTTGCCTCAGCAAGCGATGCCGGGTTCATCTTCCAATTCGCGATTATTCTTGTCTTTTTCCGCATGAGACCAGTATACCGTACGTTTTGAGATTAAAAAATAGCGCGCCACGTAACTCTCCACACCTCCCGAAATATGGCGGTCATGCGACCACTGCTCGCTTTCAGCGGTTGCTTTATTTCTCCCTTTCTTAAAGGGAGCCCGCCCGGATGAACCGGTTCGGACGGGCACCTGCCGTCTTCGGCAGGGAGGGATTTCAAAATCCCCCGCCTTTCAGGCACCCCCTTTAAGAAAGGGGGAATAAGAGGTGTGGACACCTACCGCGCCACGTCGCCCTTGTTTTGCGTCTGTTCCGTGTTTTATTCAACTTCCCTCCACCCATCAAAACTGTATCCACCAGCAGGACCACCGGTGAAGAGTAAGCTGGTCAGTCCCGTCTCGTACAGAACCTGCGCACTGTTTTTGATGCGTATTCGCCACCCGGTGACTTCTTTCACATTAATGGAATTCTCAAGCGCAATCTCTCCATGACTGGCGTAGACGAGCACCGCGCCCGTTACCGAATTCTTCATCGTAATAGCTGCCCCACCACCACCTGTTTCCGCATCATTGTTTTGTGAAATAAACACAACAAATGAGTTTGCTCCAGATCCTTGGAAGCTCACAGAATTCTCAAGAGAGATGATTCCACTAGCGTCAGGATCGGACGGATTATCGGCAATAATAGGTACACTCTTCCCGGAAAGTGACGCATCAACTCGTATGATTGCAGAATTTTTGATGGTAATATTTCCCTGAACCCAAAGTGGCCCCGTTAAGGTAATCGTAGGTGACCCACTTATCTCTAGGTCACAATTAATCTTTTGGGGCCCAATCGTAACATCTGCTGTTATTTTGTATTCACACGGACTTGTAATAGTTCCCCCAGCAGTAGCCTCTGCCTTCCAACCAGCAATGAGTTCATCAGAGATAGGTAAGCTCGATGTGGCGAGATCACTACTTCCTGGATAGAGGGTTCCCTGAACTGTCGTGCCTGAAATCGTCTGATAGTAGGCATCGCCATCAACTGTAGAACTCTGAATCGTGTGCGCGTACGCAGAACTTGTTGCGTGTATGTTATTAATCAGTCCTGAAGAGCCTGCGGAGACCACATCACCGAATATAGTATTGCCTGAACCTGTAATCGGCCCGTTCGAGTAAATATTTCCCCGTACAGACGATGAATTTTCGAGAATGACCCCTCCTTCACCTGACTGCATCCCATAATTAAACGACACACCACTCCCGGTTGTGAGATGTGTTCTACTTTTCCGAGTATAGGTTGCGCTGTTTCCCGTCGCCGTCACTTCTTTACCGTCAAATACGGTAGTGGTGGTAGCGGTTGCCTGTATACCTCCATAATCAATAGTCTCAGTAGCGTCAACGGTGATATTCTTCACCAGACGATAGGTCACGTCGGCAGAAACTCCCTCTGCGGCATACAGGCTCTCCATTCCCTTCTCTACCGATCGTGTGACAATAATCTGACTTGTCACGGGCTGAACAACACCGAACGTAATCGTTATCGAAATCATGAGAAAAAAGAGAGCCGCAATAATCATGGTAGCACCGCGTGTAGTTTGAAGTTTAAAGTTGTAAGTTTCAAGTTTCATATAATTTGATTCTGTGTCGGTTCCGTGTTGGCCTCGTTCCGCTTCAGTTCCGTGTCTTAATACGAATCTCGAAGTACTGCGGTGCTAAAAAAGTCCTGACTTTTCTCTGTGCGTCCACTACCACTTTCAACAGTCATCTCTATCTTAACCCCTTTTGAACGGGCCGTCGTGATCTTTCGAAATACAAGATTTGTCACGGTGGACTTTGTTCCGGTAAGTGCCCCGCTTACAATGCCGTCTTCTTTGAACATAAGCTGTCCATTCTCTAGATAGAACTCTACCGTCCTATTTGTTCCTCCCACCGTTGAGGTTACCAAAAACAACTCTCCGGGATTAGTATCGAAGACACTCTCTCCATCAGAGATATCGCTTGCGTCACGCACTTCCCGAACTATACGCTCTAGACCAAAGCCCGCGTCCTGCTCTATGTGCTGAGTGGCTCGAAGGTTACCGTACGAACGAACCATCATCATAAGTGTCTGAAGCACTACGAGAAGAGAGAGCGAAAGGAGCGCGACGTACAACAACATCTCAACCAAAGAGAAACCGGCGTGTTTCTCCTCTCTAGTCAAACTTGAATGTTCACCTCGAACATCATGGAGCCTAGAATTCGAGACTATTCGCACCTCTTTGGTTCGGGATTGATTCGAGAACATACTTATTCGAAAAGATTAGTAAGGTACGTTACGACTTGTTTATCTATAGCATCAGTTGTAACACGAACGGTAAGTTTCTTTATGTTTGGATCAAGCGATTTCGTATCTGGAGAGCTACTAGCAACAATATCCGTATCAGAGGTTCTCCGATACACAGCATCAAGGGTAAACGTACGCGTAAAAAGAGAATCAATCACCTGAGGTGATGTGGTTGATTTCCACATATTTCCATTCCACTCCAGGTGATACCAATTACCTGGAGTAAGTGCTGATAGATTACTCCACGCATCATCCCGCATCAGCGTTACCGACTCAACACCTTCCTGCAGAAGAAACGAGGACTTCAGCGAATCAGTATTTCTTAGACCTGCTTTTATATAAAAGGAATACGCGCCGGTTAAACCTACAAGTGAAAGAGTGATAAGCGTGACGCCGATTACAACCTCAATAAGCGAAAAACCATACCTTCTGGAATGGGGGGTATAAGAGAGATGATAGTGCTTTTTTATTTTCCTAGTGCGGTTCATAGTACATATTTCATGTGTCATTAGTTATTACTATACACCGCTCCAGTTGGCGTAATAACAATGTCTCTCGCGTCAACGTCATCACGAGTGGATACTATGGTAATGGTGCCATCTTCATCAGTCCCTCCGGTTAGTTTTTTAAACACCACATCAGCCCCACCTCCGGTGAGGGAAATAGCGGAAAGGCGTACAGCATCACTGAGCATTTGGACACGGTTTGTCGTTGCCCCTTCGCTATATGTCGGAGCCTGGAACAAAACCGCTTTGTGCTCCTCAAAATGTACACCATAGGCAACGCCGTCCTTCGCGGAAATAGTAAGTGTTCTTGCTTCAGAAACAATACCGAGAAGCTTCCCTACCTCCTGCTCAACCGCCTCTCGTGAATTGAACCTAATCAACGAAGACACGCTTAACGCGGTAATGATACCGAGAACAGCGATGACTCCGATAATTTCAACAAGGGTAAATCCCTGCCGAAATGGAACATGGAGCATGAAACATGAGGTATCGAGAGTTCCATTTATTTTTTTCTTATGCTTCATGATACATACTTCATGCTTCATTCAATTGTTATATTGAATCCATGAGTGAATATGCTGGCGAAATCATCGCAACAGCGAAAAAGCCGACGGCGATACCAACGACGACCATAAGCACCGGTTCAATAATTGTCGACATGTCTTTTGTTTTCTGTTCAACCTCAGTCTCAAAGAAAACACCTGTCTCGTGAAGCATTTCGGACAACTTTCCCGTCTCCTCTCCAACGGCAACCATTTCTGAAAGAAAGGGGGGATACACATGGTCCGCCTCACGAAAAATGGCGGAGATAGGTTCACCTTTTTGAATAGTCTCGCGTGCTTTTTCTAACACATCACGGTAATAAGAGTTTCCCATCACCTCGGAGGTAATCTGCAGTGCCGTAACAACCTCAACACCAGAAGATAAGAGCGACGACAGCGTCTGTCCTGTACGAGCGGCATTGGCTTCTTTAACGAGAGTGGAAAGAATTGGAATCCGGAGCAGAATAAAATCAATGATACGTTTCCCTTTTACTGTCTTTGTCGCGGTAAAAATAGCGAAGAGGAGTGCTAAAATCCCGACCAAACCAGTAATCGTGTGATATCGAATGAAATTGCTTGTCGCGACAACAATTCGTGTTGACAAGGGAAGTTCCACGCCGAAGTCAGTAAATGTGGATGTTAATTGAGGGACAATAAAGATGAACATTAAAATACCGATGATGAGCATGACCGTTATGACGATAGCTGGATACATAAGGGCTCCTCTCACTTTGCGCTCAAGCAAATAGGTTCGTTCTAGTTGATCGGCGATACCTCCGAGAGCCTCTCCCATCTTCCCCCCTTCTTCTCCTGCTTTCACCATCGAAGTAACTAGAGTTGGAAATAGGTGAGGAAACATAGCCAACGCCACACTAAAACTTGATCCTGTTCCGATACTCGTGTTTACAGAGGAAATAATTTCTTTAAGCTTTTCGTTCCCCGTCTGCCGTTCGAGAACACTGAGTGCTCGCGATAAAGGTAATCCGGCCTTAAGCATTCCGGATAAGTTTCGAGTGAAGATAATCTTATCGTGTATCGAGACTCGATAAAACGAAAAACTCTTAAGCGAAAAAGAATGTTTTGTCCCCTCTCCGCTCGCAGACACAAGGGTCTCCCCTTCAGAGCGAAGGTCGCGGGCAAGCGCGAACTTATCCGAAGCAGTGCGCTCCCCTTCATAGAGTTTTCCTCCGCTGTTTTGTGCTTTGTAATGAAACTTCATACCAACAACTTATTACAACTACCTACAACAATAAGAGCCTATCTCCAATCTCATACCTTGATAAAATGAGAAAATTCCGGCTGCAAATCGCCTCTTTCTCCTCATCATATCTCGATATGACTCGTCAAAATATGCGATTTTCGCTCGGAATTTTCTCATTTTAGCAGGTAAGCGTCAAAGTGAGCTATGTTTGGCGGTGAGATTGGAGATAGGCTCTAAGACCTAGTATAACAGTTTTCTCCGTTGTTGGTTGTGAGTTGTCGGTGGTAGATTACTCTGAAACGACCCGGAGCACTTCTTCTATCGTCGTCTGGCCTTGCACACACTTAAAGATGCCGTCCTCAATCATAGTAAGCATCCCCTCTTTCTTTGCCTGTGTCTCAATATCGGCACCGGTTCCACCTTTTACAATAATATCCCTGATAGCAGTGGTTACCTTAAGTACCTCGTGAATACCGATACGCCCTCCAAAACCATCAGGAGAATCTTCACCCGGCCGAGGTCGATAAAACCCAATCTTCTCCCACACGGCACCGGCTGGAACAATCTTCTCTTCCTTAAGTTCCTGCAGAACTCGAGCCAAATCAACCGATTTTCCAAGAGTTGCGAGCCCTGCTTTATTTAAGAAATATTTTTCCTTCGTATCCGTCAGTTTCCGTACAAGGCGCTGTGCAATAATCACGTTCACGGTCGAGACGATGAGAAACGGCTCTACCTTCATATCAACAAGACGAGGGACAGCCCCTGCAGCGGAATTCGTATGGAGTGTTGAAAGCACAAGGTGACCAGTAAGTGACGCATTAACAGCGAGACTCGCCGTCTCATTATCTCGAATTTCACCAACCATAATAATATCGGGGTCCTGACGTACAAGAGACCGCAACCCATTCGCAAACGAAAACCCGATTTCTGGTTTTACCTGCGACTGATTAACCCGTTGCATCTGATACTCAATCGGGTCCTCAATAGTGGATATATTCACGTCAGGCATATTGAGAAGATCAATCATGGTATAGAGCGTCGTCGTCTTTCCACTTCCTGTAGGTCCTGTGGTTAAAATCATACCGGTCGTAAGCTTAAGTGCGGTATGGATACGCTCCAAAGATTCTCCATGAAAACCGAGAACCTCGAGAGTAAAGCCAGATGCTCCCTCTCGCAAAAGACGCATAACGATTT
>Ga0210057_1004344_pt1 | contig 18940 bp, 23 predicted proteins | sample CryGeyCG2114_010_2_FD_183968 | JGI IMG/M metagenome (GOLD analysis project Ga0210057, IMG submission 183968) | Groundwater microbial communities from aquifer - Crystal Geyser CG10_big_fil_rev_8/21/14_0.10 (SPAdes) (version 2) | ecosystem: Environmental > Aquatic > Deep subsurface > Groundwater ...
ATGGATATTGCCTTGACTTTTGAAAAAAGATACCAAATAACAATTCCGTATGAAACTGTTTCTAAAATAATCACAAAAAGCGAATTTTATATCACAAATATTCCATTTCCGGAGAAGGCAATATCTCTTCTTGACAGAAGCGCATCTAGAGCTTTCCAAAATAAAGCTACGGTACTAAATCCAGACATAATAGATGAAGAAATTACAGAAATTACTCAAGCCCCAACCAAACTGGATGACGGATTAAAACAGAAACTTCTTGATATTGAAAAGAAAATGGTACAAAGAGTTATCGCTCAAGATAAAGCTATAAATTCACTAGCAAATTCAATTAGGCGAGCGTTCTTACTACTTGGAAAAAGAAAAAAACCTCTTGCTTCATTTATTTTCCTTGGCCCAACTGGTGTAGGTAAAACAGAAACAGCAAAAGCTCTCATGGAAACATTTTTTGAAAACCAAAAAAAGCTTTTGAGATTTGATATGTCACAATTTCAATCAAAAGAAAATATACAAGACCTCATTGGAAATCCAAACACCCAAGCCCCGGGTTTATTAACAAAATCGATAAGAGAAAACCCATATGGAATTCTTCTCCTAGATGAGATTGAAAAGGCCGACAAAGAACTTTTGAATATTTTTCTTACAATACTTGATGAAGGCTATTTTACAGATGCTCTTGGAGAAAAAGTTGATTGTAAAAATCTTATTATAATTGCTACATCCAACGCAGCATCTGATTTCATATTTCAAAGTCTAACCACAAATAAAACAATTTCCGAACAAAGTCTGGTCGATTACCTAATCAGCAAAAACTACTTTTCACCAGAATTCCTAAACAGATTTGACGGAATTGTTTACTTTGAACCTTTAACCAAAAATGCACTTAATAAAATTGCACAAAATATGATCAGCCAACTTTTAGCAAACTACAAATCTTCAAATAATATATCCGTAATCGTTTCTCCTAAGACTCTAGATTATATTGTCACAAAAGGATATAATAGACAATTTGGTGCAAGAAATATGCAAAGAACCGTACTTAATGAAATCGGAGGCAGGATAGACAAACAAATAATTGAAGGAATTATAAAAGCGGGAACAACGATAACTATTTAAGTCATAAATCTAAAATTACAAATAACAAATAAGCTCTAAATTCTAAGTTTTAAATTTAAAACGTTTAATATTTTGAATTTATTTGTATTTTGGTATTTAGAATTTAATATTTAGTTCTGATATAATTTAGATGAATCTCTATGGATAAAAAATTATTGAGCCTTGTCATATTGTTTATTGCAACCTTTATATTCTTTGTAGCTATTCTTTTTTTTAATGAACCGCTTAGCCAATTAACTCGAGCTACGGAAGAAACACAGCCATCACCGAAAACCTCACTAATTTTCGCCTGGCCACTGACAGTAAAAGCAGACGGTACACAATCGTCTCAAATAAACGTATTTATTAGGAATGACAAAAATAAGTTAATTGCCAATAAAAGAGTTGAGCTTCGTTCAAGTCTTGGTGACATAAAAAATATTATTGTTTCATCCGATACAAACGGAAAGACAACTTTTGAACTAACTTCAAAAGTCCCAGGAACAGCCGACGTAACCGCTGTTGTTGAAGGCATAAAGATAAAAAACGCTCTCACTATAAAATTTGTTGAATAATCATGAAAATATCTAAGGTAGTAATACCTGCAGCTGGTTTTGGAACAAGATTCTTGCCGCAAACCAAAGCCATGCCCAAAGAAATGCTTCCTCTTGTCGATAAGCCTGTAATTCAACATGTTGTCGAAGAAGCTGTCGCGTCAGGTATCGAAAACGTTGTCATAGTTACGGGTTCAAACAAACGAGCAATAGAAGATCATTTTGACGAGCCTGATGCTAATTTGGTAGCAAACCTCATCGAGGGAAAAAAAGAACATCTTCTTAATAATTTGAAAAATATATCTAAGATGGCAAATTTTATTTATATTAGACAAAAAGGGCCATACGGAAACGGCACTCCTATACTTTCTGCTGAACCCGCAATAGATGGTGAGGCTTTCGCCGTACTTTGGGGTGATGAATTTATTCAATCAGATCCCCCAAGGCTTAAGCAAATGATTCCGGTATATGAAAAATATGGGGGAATGGTCATATCAGGGGTTAGAATAGATAAAAAAGAAGATTTATCAAGATATGGTATCGCCGATATAGAACCTGTTGATAAAAATATTTATAAAATAAAATCTATTGTTGAAAAACCAACGTCAGAAGACGCCCCATCAAACATCGCCACGCATGGGGCATATATCCTTCCCCCTGAAATATTTAAAGCCCTCAAAGATCTTACACCCGGTAAAGGAGGAGAAATTTGGCTTGTTGATGCTATTAATAATCTTAAAGAACAAGGAGTTCCACTTTATACGGTTTTAATTAACAATGCTAAGTACTACGATACGGGCAACAAGCTTGAATATATGAAAACCACTGTAGATATGGCTTTACAGCATGCTGAAATTGGAAAAGAATTTAGAGATTATCTCAAAAAACTTGCGCTTGAATAGACTGCAAAACCAGCTTCGCGTATGTTAGAATATCATATGAAAGACGATAAAAATCTTAAAAAATTAAAAGAGCTTTTTGATGCTGGTGTACATTTAGGCCATAAAAAAAATAGGGTACATCCAAAAGCCAAAAAAAATATATACAAATTTGAAAAAGGTGTTTCTATAATTGATCTCACAAAAACCCTTGAACAAATAAAGTCTGCTAAACAGTTCATCACCGAATCAAGAAATAACAACGATCAGATTCTTGTTGTTGCAACAAAAAGAATTGGATCCGAGTTTGCAACTAAAATTTCCCGTGATGCTGGTCTTCCATATATCACAACTAAGTGGATGTCTGGACTATTGACAAATTTTGACACAATAATGAAAAATGTAAAAAAATTAAAAGAACTCAAAGAAGAAAGAGAGTCAGTCGCTTGGAATAAACTTGTAAAACACGAAAGAACAAAGCTTGACAAACAAATTCACAAACTGGAAAAATTCTACGGAGGAATCATTAATCTTGAAAAAATACCCAATACTATTTTTATTCTTGACACAAAAACTGAAAAGAATGCGCTGTTGGAAGCTATGAAAACCAGTACTAAAGTGGTTGCTATTCTGGATACAAACTCAAATCCTGATGATGTGGATTTTCCTGTTGTTGCAAATGACGACTCTCCAACTTCTATAGAGTATCTGCTAAACGAACTTCTAGGACAGGCTAAAGTTACAAAAAAACAAAAAAAGTAAATGGTAGACTTTAATAAATTAAAACAGCTTCGAGAAGAAACCGGTATTTCCTACAATCTATGTAAAAAAGCACTTGAAGAAGCAGGTGACGATATTGCAAAAGCAAAAAAAGTTCTTGAAAAAATAGCTGGGGAAAAAATTGAAGAAAAAACTCAAAGACCTACAAAAAGTGGCGGTATATTCTCATATGTCCATCACAACAGGCAAGTAGCATCAATGGTTGAAGTCGTTTGCGAAACAGATTTTGTTTCAGAAAATAAGGAGTTTCAAGATTTTGGATATGAAATTGCAATGCAGGTAGCATCATCTAAGCCAAAAAAAGTTAAAGATTTAATGGAACAAGAATTCATAAAGGATCCCAAGAAAAAAATAATAGATTTAGTTAATGAAACCGCCCTAAAATTTGGTGAAAAAATAGAAATTTCAAGATTATCTGTTTGGAATTTAGGAGAATAGAAAAATGGATGATATAATGCCGGAATTTTCTGAATTAAATGACAAAACTATTCAAGCACTTCAAGAAGATCTAAAATCTATTAGAACAGGAAGGGCAACCTCTGCTTTAGTTGAAGATTTACAGGTACAAACATATGGTGGTCAAACCAATTTAAAACTTCTAGAACTTGCAACGATAACAACCGAAGGTCCAGCCGCTTTAGTCATTGTGCCATTTGATACATCAACTCTTCAGGATATAGAAAAAGCTATACTCAAATCATCACTTAGTCTTTCTCCTCAAACACAGGCAAATAGAATTATTGTAAAAGTACCGGCGCTATCACAAGAACAAAGGGAAAAAATGATAAAGTTGGTAGGCGAGAAAGTTGAGGAAAAAAGAGAAACAATCAGAAACCATCGAGATGAGGCAAGAAAAAGAATAAGAAACGGTGTTGAAGAAAAAACGATTACTGAAGACGAAAAATTCAGAATTGAAAAGGAGATTAATACGCTTTCCCAAGATACAATGAATAAAATCCAGCAATTAAAAGAATCCAAGGAAAAGGATATTTTGGAATTATAAATATGGGTATTTTAGTTTTTTTACTAATTCTTTCCATCCTTATACTTGCTCATGAATTTGGGCACTTTATATCTGCCAAAAAGAGCGGGGTCATGGTTGAAGAGTTTGGACTTGGCTTTCCCCCAAGACTCTTTTCTATAAAAAAGGGAGAAACAGTTTATAGTATTAATCTTTTTCCCATCGGTGGATTTGTAAAAGTATTTGGAGAGGAATATCACGAAAAGGATAAAAATAATACAAAACTTTTTAAACAATTAAAAGAAAAAGCGTTTATTTATAAAAAGCCTTGGCAAAAAGCGTTAATTATCATGGCGGGGGTTTTTGGAAATATTTTGCTTGCATGGATTTTATTATCCTTCTTAGCAACACAAGGTATTCAAGTACCGACAAATCAAGTAAGGATCGAACAGGTCCAAAAAAATTCCCCAGCTCAAGAAGTAGGATTAAATAAGGGAGAAATCATAAAAAAAATTAAAATAGATAATAAAGAGATTGCTTTAACAAATCCTGAAGAGCTCATTAGAGTAAGTAATGAAAATCCGGATGAGGTATTGCTTTTGACAATAGCCGATACCAAAGGTGTTGAAAGAGATGTGGCAATTACAGCCCGAAAAAATCCACCAAAAGACCAAGGGCCTTTAGGTATATCAATAAGCGCAAGTAGAACCCAAAAATATTCAATACTGCAATCACCGCTTATTGGAATAAAACTTACAATTAGTTATCTCTCTGCGATACTTGTTGGATTTGGTCAACTATTCAAGAGTTTACTTACTTTTCAAAAACCAGCTTTTGACGTAGCTGGACCCATTGGTATTGCACAATTTACAGGTCAAGCCTTACAATTCGGGTATTTGGCTCTGATTGAGTTTACTGCTGTTTTGTCTTTAAATCTTGCTGTTTTAAATATTGTTCCGTTTCCAGCGCTTGATGGTGGGAGGCTTTCTTTTGTAATCTATGAATGGATCACCAACAAAAGAATAAACAAGAATTTCGAAAGAAGCGCAAATGCTATAGGAATGCTAATACTTCTTTCATTAATCGTTATTATTACAGTAAATGATATTATTAGAATATTCAGATAAACATGGAAGCATCAAATAATAATTCTAATTACTCAAATATCGCAATTTCAGGAAAATATGCAACAGGCACCACTACTCTTGCTAAAAACCTTGCAAAATCTTTAGGATGGAAACATATAAATGTAGGAGATATCCAAAGAGAATACGACAGAAAACATGGAATAAATGAAAATATGCAAGGAGCTCTATCACGACCAGATGACCATGAGAAAGAAATTGAAGAAATGACAAAAAAAATATTAAGCACCGAAAAAAATCTTATTTATGAAGCGTGGCTTGCAGGTTTTATTTCAAAAGGCATTCCAAATGTTTTAAAAGTTCTTTTATTTTGTTCAAATGAAGGGGTTAGAATCGATAGGGTAGTAAATAGAGACCATCTAAGTGTAGATGAAGCAAAAAAATACATTAAACAAAGAGAAGATGAAAATATTAAAAAGTGGAAAACACTTTATGGAGATTATGATTTTTGGGATGAAAAAAGATTTGACGTTGTAATTGATACGTATTCTTCAGGCCAAATGGAGACACTCGGAAAAGTCTTAGATAAACTCAATAAATAAGAAGTTGGAAGTTGGGTATAGATACGGGTTAAGAAGATGGAAGAAAGAATTTGGTGTTAAACTACCATCCTTAATCTAACTTCCTAACACGCTTCCCGCTTCCATACCCATCATCTATTATTTGGTATCTTCGTATCTTAGCTTGGTGACGGGTGGCAAGAGAGGAAGGGCTCCCGACATGCGCGCAGATCATGGCTTCCATGTCGAGCACTGGCGGGAGGGAAACTCTTGACAGGACCCGTCAAAATTTAGCTATTGATGTATAATGTTATTTATGCGCTACTCAAAACTTTTTGGGAAAACTACTAAAAATATTCCTAAAGATGAAGTTTCTTTAAACGCCAAGCTTTTAATTCAGGCAGGATATGTAGATAAGCTTATGTCGGGATCTTATTCGTTACTTCCACTTGGAAGACTTGTTGAGCTGAAACTTGAACAAATCGTTCGTGAAGAAATGAACAAGATAGGATCTGAAGAAATTTTGATGCCGCTTATGCACCCAAAAAGCATATGGAATGAAACTGGGCGTTGGGACAAAGCAAAAGATATAATGTATCAGCTTGAAAAGGACGGCAAAGAATACGCTATATCATTTACCCATGAGGAAATATTCTTGGATCTTGTAAGAAAACATTCACAAAGTTATAGAGATTTTCCAATACTTGCTTATCACTTTTCAACGAAGTTCAGAAACGAACCAAGAGCAAAATCTGGGATTTTAAGATGTCGAGAATTCATCATGAAAGATTTGTACAGCGCCCATCTCACAGAAAAAGAATTGGATGAATTTTACTGGAAAGTTGCTGATGCATATAAGTTAATTTTTGAGAGAGTTGGACTAGAAACTAAAGTGGTTGAATCAGGCGGGGGAGTATTTACAGAAAATATAACCCATGAGTTTCAAGTCTTGTGTGATACAGGTGAAGATTTGATTTTTTATTGCGAGAAGTGTGATTTTGCGCAAAATAAAGAAATTGCAAAAGTAAAAGAAGGGGATAAATGTCCAAAATGCGATGGAAAAATAGAGGTTTCAAATGGAATTGAGGTTGGAAATATATTTCGATTTGGCACTTTATACAGTGAAAAAATGAATGCTTTTGCAATAGATAAAAACAACAAAAAACAATTTGTTCATCTTGGATCATACGGTATTGGAATTACAAGACTCATGGGAACGCTCGTGGAGGTTGGAAGTGATGAAAAAGGAATAGTCTGGCCTGAAAACGTTGCTCCTTTTAAGGCTCATCTGGTAGGACTTGATAAAGAAAAAAGCGATAAAGTGTATGCAGAGCTTATAAAAGCGGGCGTTGAGGTCTTGTATGATGACAGAGAAGCTTCGCCAGGTGAAAAACTTGCAGACTGCGATCTTATCGGGATTCCATATAGATTAGTTGTTTCTCAAAAGTCAGGCGACAAAATCGAACTCAAAAAACGCACAGAAGAAAAACCCGACCTCCTCTCCCTCGACGAAATAATTAAGAAATTAATGCCATAAGTAACCTACGAGGTTACTTTGTGGAAGCTCGCTTCCCTCAAAATTATTATTACTACTTTATATATTTATAGTTAATTGTCTGTAAATATATAATTAACTGTATTAAACGTATTAAAATGCCATACTAACAGTCTAAAAACTCATTTTTGTAGATTATAATCCACTGACAAAACAAAAACTCTCTTTTATACTAATTAACACTTAATGCAATACGTCTTAAATAGATGATTAATTAATTAATTATGTATGGTACAGATTTCTAAAAGAAAATTAGACGACTATATATTAGAAAGACTAGAAAAAGTGTTATTTGATCTTCTCGGTAAGAAAAAAAGTAAAAAAGAGTTTGATAATGTAATGGAATCATTATTCTCTTCTACTGAAAGGGTAATGATTTTAAAGAGAGTTGGTTTAATATATTTACACTTAAAAAACATTGAGAAATATAGAATAAGAAAAACCCTTGGTGTTACTGACTCAACCTTGGATAAATATAAATTACTCATAGAAAAAAATCCGACAATTTATGAAAGATTCTTTTCAATAATTAATAAGGATAATATAAAAGTATTATTTGAACAGCTATGGAATTATTTATACGGTCCTGGAACACCGGGAATAGACTGGTCAGCTGCATGGGAGAGAAAAAAAAGATTAAAAAGAAAGAAAGAAGAAGGAATATAGATAATTAATTAATTAATCATATACTATACACAATATCCAAGATCGTACTGCTTATTTGTTTGCTATAATTTCGGTATGGTTGTTGGAAATAGTGAAATCTATCCGTTAAGTTTAGACAGTATTGATTTAATCCAAATAAAAAATCCTGAATTGGTTAGTTTTTTAAGATCTTGGCTAACCCAAAGAGGTTTAAATAGAGAAATTTATTCACTAATTCCTGACGACAAGAGTGATTTTAAACCAACAGAAAAGTCTCCATCAGTTAGAGAAAATATTATTTATCAAATAAAAGTTCATGACAACTATTTGAAGTGTATAAAAGAAGGAAAATTAGAGCATGGTAAACATTATGAAGAACTCAATTTTGAGGGTTTAACAAAAGATCAATTACTTAAAATGTGGGATAATATAGATATAGAAATTGTAGACTTCTTATCTTCTGAAGATATAGAAAAACAGGTAAGTGTTCCATGGTCAAAAAATCCAGTTTCAACACTTAATGCTTTTTGGGGATTGGAGAATCATGAAATTTATCACTTAGGTAGAAACTCTGTAACTTTAGAAGCTCTCAATATTCCAAGACCTGATTCTCTTAAGAAAGTTTGGGGATAATTAGTATAATTAACATACTTTTATGAAAACTATTGTGGCGCATGTGTCGGTAGACTTGGACGCGATCTCATCAGCTTGGCTTGTCAAAAGAAACATGCCTGGATGGGAAAATGCACAGCTTAAGTTTGTTAACGCTGGGGAAACATTAAATGGTATGAAACCTGATTCAGACCCAGACATAATCCATGTTGACACAGGATTGGGCCAATTTGACCATCATCAAAAGCGGGATGTACATATGTCTGCAGCCAAAAAAGTCTACAACCATTTAATTAAAAACAATCTCATAAAAAAACACGACGAAGAAGCATTAGCTCGAATGACAGATCTGATTGCAGATATCGATAATTTTCAGGAAGTCTATTATCCACAGCCAGACGCAGATATATACGACTTTGCCATACATCAGGTAATCACAGGCCTTCGCCCAGTTATAGAGGGCGATGCAGACAGATGCGAAATCATGTTTAAGGTTCTGGATGCAACGCTTATTGTCTTTAAAAACAAAGTAAGGGCAGAAAAAGAACTACAAGAAGCTTTTACCTTCAAATCAAAGTGGGGAAGAACACTCGCTATAGAATCTCAAAACGAAGAGACAATAAAGCTTGCTCAAAAAAAAGGATTTGAAATGGTCATAAGAAAAGATCCAAAGCTTGGTTTTCTTAGAATAAAGACAATTCCTTCTGAAAAACTTGATTTAACCCCTCTATATGAAGTTTTAAAAACCAAAGATCCTGAAGCAGACTGGTTTTTACACATTTCAAAAAATATGCTCTTAAATGGCTCTTCCAAAAATGAAAATGCCAAACCATCAAAACTCCCGCTTAACAAGGTTATTGATATAGTAAGAAAATTTTAATAAAATAGAACTACTTCTTTATAAATTTATCGTTGTATCGGAAGGAGGCAAAATTATGGTAATAGTAAAAAGAAACAGAGGAGAATCAAAAGACAGTATGTTTCGAAAGTTTTCAAAAATTTTTATGGACGAAAACATTATTGATGATGTAAGAGACAGGCTTTTTTATAAAAAACCTTCAATTGTTCGAAAAGAAAAAGAGAAAGAGAGAGGCCAAAGAAAGTATAAAAAGAACTATTAATATGATAAATGTCATCTCTTCGTCAAGATATAAAATAAGTAGAAAATTTATCAAAAAAAGGGCTGAGGAACTAATGCTTGCACGGGGAATAAGCTTAAATAATGAAATAAACGTCGCTTTCATCGGTAGAATTAAAATGAAAACAATTGTTGAAAAATATAAAAAAGAAACCGACACGCTTCCTGTCCTCACATTTAAATATAATGAACAACAAGAAGATAAAAAAATGCTCGGTGAGATCGTAATATGTTATCCTTATGCTGTACTTTTAGCAGCAGAAAGAAATAAAAAAGTGGACGATATGATCTTAAGACTAATAGATCACGGATTAAAAAATCTATCAAACTAAATAAATGTATTATCTTAAATACAGACCCCAGAAACTTGAGGAACTTGATAACACGAGGGCAAAGGATACAATAATAAAAATATTGGAATCTCCTCAAATCCCTCACGCACTTCTTTTTGTAGGAGATAAAGGAACCGGCAAAACATCTACTGCAAGGCTATTTGCAAAAAGCATAAACTGTCTAAACAACAAATATTCAAATAAGGGCAAGAGTATTGAACCTTGCAACGACTGCAAAAACTGCAAAAGCATAGATACTTCAACATCTGTTGATATAGTTGAAATGGATGCCGCGTCAAACAGGGGAATAGAGGAAATAAGGAAAATCATTCAGGAATCTGCATTTGCGCCGATGAGCAATAGATATAGAGTATTTATAATAGACGAAGCTCACATGATAACTAAAGAGGCTTTTAACGCACTTTTAAAAACATTGGAAGAGCCTCCAAAATCAGTAATTTTTATCTTGGCAACAACAAATATCGAAAAACTGCCAAAAACAATTATTTCCAGATGTAACGTAATCAATTTTTACCAAGCACAAAAAGATGACATCCATAAAATGCTCAAACGAATTGTAGAGAGTGAGAAGTTAACACTTGATAATAAACTATATGATCTTATTGCAAAACATTCTGATAATTCATTTCGAGACGCTGCAAAAATCCTCGAGGAACTGGTTATCCAAGAAAAGACAAGTCCTCAAGAAGCCAAGGAATTTCTTGGGATTATAGGTAAAGAAAGCTTGCTTGAGGTAATGCAAGAAAAAGACCTTAAAAAAACGCTCACTTGGATTGAAGAGTTCAAAAGCGCGGGAGGCAGTTTTAAAAGTCTTATTGAACAGGTTTTGGATGATCTTCGCATACAACTTCTTATCAAAAATTCCGTTGTTACGAATATTGACGGATTAAAGCTTAAATATAATTTGAAAGAAATTTCAAAACTAATAAGACTCTTTACTCAAGCATATGGCGAATTAAAAATAAGCCCAATTGAGTCAATCCCTGTTGAAATGGCTGTTGTTGATTTTTACAACAATTAAAGAAAAATTAAGTTACAATATAATAAATTTATTAGTTTTGACTTTTGAGTTATAAGTTTTGAATTAATATCATGTTTAACCCTTTTAAAGGACTCGGAGACATAGCCAAATTGCAAAAGATGCAAAAAGAGCTTCAAAATCAAGAAGTCACAGTCGAATTAAACGGAGTGACAGTAGTGATGAGGGGCGATCAAAAAGTTAAGGAAATCCAAGTAGACGGCGTCTCTGAAAATCGAATAACCGATGCCATCAACGAGGCAGTCAAAAAGACACAACAACAAGCTGCCTACCAGTTAATGGAAATGTCAAAAGATCAACAAGAATGATTAAAATCATTGCCGGAACTAGCAGCAAATCACTTTCCGAGGCTGTTTCGAGACTCCTAAATATAAAGCTGTTAAAAACTGAATTTGTACGATTTGAAAATTCAGAACTCCGCGTCAGAATACAAGACGATGTCAAAGACTCCGAGGTATTGGTAATACAATCAGGATCAAATCCTACTGATGAAAATTATATGGAACTCTTCTTTACAGGAGACGCATTAAAAAGAAGCGAAGCAAAAAAAGTCACTGCTATAATTCCATATTTCGGTTATGCCAGACAAAATATCCAACACAGAAGCGGTGAAGACGTATCGGCAAACGTAATAATAAAGTTTATTGAAACCATAGGATATGATGAAGTTGTGTTATTTGACATACATGACGAAGCGACTCTTGGAATATTTTCAATCCCAACAGTGCATCTGAGCGCGATGCCTCTTCTTGCGCAAAAAATTTCAACTTATTTAAATAGCAGTCTTAAAAATGTTGTTGTTGTCAGCCCCGACCAGGCGGGAGTAGAGAGGGCTAGACTTTTTGCAGATTCTTTATTTCCAAATAAAAAAAGTGATATCGTGGTTGTTGAAAAAAAAAGAGATTTAGACAAACTTCACCAAAGCCGCGCAGTTGAAATATATGGCGATGTGAAAGATAAAATTGCAATCTTAGTTGACGATATCGTTACATCAGGAAATACATTAATTAATGCGGCTGAACTGGTTATTAAAAACGGGGCAATAAAAGTAATTTCAGCTATTGTTCATCCAGATTTTTCACCTGACGCAGTAGAAAAAATAAATAATTCTAAAATTGAAAAACTATTCACGACAGATACTATTACTTTGAAAGACAATCAAACATCAGAAAAAATTGATATTTCTTCAGTAGCTTCAATTATAGCTCAACATCTTAAAAAAAGCGTTTAATAATTACTTCGCCCTTCAATTGATTTTTGGAGAGTCATGTAGTCTGCGTATTCAAGATTTGCGCCCATTGGAAGACCAAAGGCTAGTCTAGTTATTTTAAATTTTAATTTTCTCCTTTTCTTAAGCTCATCAAGTTTGTTTTTGATAAACATAGCTGTCGCTTCTCCTTCAGTGTCCAAATTCGTAGCTAAAATCACTTCTTTTATCTTTTCTTCAACTACGCGTTTAAACAAACTATCAAGATATATGTCCTGCGGGCCTATGTTATTTAGCGGGTCGATTCGACCGTGAAGCAAATGAAATAAACCGTCGTAAATTCTGCCTGTTTCAAAAGATATAAGATCCAGCACATCCTCAACCACCATTATCTTATTTTGGTCTCTATTATCATTACTACATATATTGCATAGAGTTTCTTCTGTCAGATTATTGCATCTTGAGCAAAATTTTGTTTTGTTTTTTAGATCTTTGATATTCTGCGCAAATTCTTTAAGGTCTGTTTCTGGCAGTCTAAGCATATAAAAGGCTAATCTATTTGCTGTTTTTTCACCAATTCCGGGCAACCGCTGCAAAAAATACGCAATTTGTTTCAGACTTGAAGGGAGGATTGACATGACTAAAGAGCTATTTTATCAGATATAACACCGTCTATAGTTACATAAATTGGTTTGGTTTTAATTTTTTCTGATTTTCGCATTTTATCCCTATCAATCCACACTGTTTCTCCCTCGTTTAAAAGAAGAACGTTTTCATTTATGTAGCCTAATTGTTTGGCGAGTTTTAGATACTGCCTTTGATGTCTAATTGTTCCTCCTATTGGTATGAGATATTTTGAGTCGACTAGTCGCATAAGAAATTTTAAGTCTCCTTGATTACCGTGTCCTGATGCATGAAGTCTTTCCTTAATATCCGGATAGACTACATCCGCACCCTTTAACATAAGTTTTTCGATGAGTGCATACACTTCAGCTTCATTCCCGGGTATTGGATCAGATGAAAACATCACGTTATCTCCGGCGCCTAATTTTATATTTATGTTTTGATCAGAGGCTATTTTAGAAAGCGCAGAATTTACCTGACCTTGAGATCCGGCCACAATCAGAGTAATCTTGTTGGGAGGCGTTCTTTTCACGCTTCTTTCATCTGTAAACATCTTTGTTTTAAAAGGAAGGTATCCGATTTGTTTTGCAATTTCTGTATTTTCTCGCATTGACCTTCCCATAAACACTACTTTTCTTTGGTATTTGATAGATGCGTCTATACATTGTCTTATTCGCGATATGTTTGATGAAAAAGTAGTCATTATAAATTTGCCAGTTGTATTTTTTATTTCATTATCAAAAGATTCGCCCACAGCGCTTTCTGACAACGTCAAACCAGGCGTTTCAGCTCCAAGACAATCAGAAAGAAGACAAAGAGTGCCTTGAGACGCTAATTTGTTTAGTGAATGAAAATCCGGAGGTCTGTCGTACGGAGGAGTCAGGTCCAACTTAAAATCAGTTCCATGATAAATGTTTCCGACTGGTGTGTTTATAAAGATATGAAGAGTGTCGGGGATTGAATGCGTCATGTGAATAAAATTGGCTTTGAAATTTCCAAAAGTATAGGTTTTATTCAAGTCTATTGTGTTTATTTTTATATCGATTCCGAATTCCTTAAAATCGTGCTGGACAAATGCTGTAGTTAATTTTCCGGTATAAACCTGGGGCTCGCCAAGATCTTTATAATAGTATGGGAGCGCCATCGTATGATCCTCATGGCCGTGACTCAATAGTACCGCCCTTATTTTACTTATTTTATCCTTAAGATATGAAATGTCAGGAATCACGTAACTTATATTTTCATTGTCAATGTTTGGAAAGCCTATACCACAATCTACAATTAGAATGTCTTCTAACTTGTCACCTTTATAAAGTTCATAAAGATACATGTTCTTTGTTACGCCGACAACACCTCCAAGTGGGACAAAACGAAGTCTAAAATTTTCCATAAATTGTTCTTTAATACTATTACTATTATAATTAACTAATCACGAACATGAAAGACGAAATAAAAAAACGATTAAAAAATGTGCTTGATCCGGAACTAAATATCTCTATAGTTGATCTTGGATTAATTTACGATATCAAAATAAACAAAAAAAAAGAAGTTAAGATTATTATGACGCTCACTACCATTGGATGTCCGCTTTTTCCAATCATAGAAAATGAGGTTAAAAGATCGCTTAAGGATCTTAAATTAAAAAATCTTGAGTTAGTTCTGACTTTTGACCCACCATGGACTATGGATATGATGTCGCAAGAGTCAAAACTATCTTTAGGTTTTTAATATAATATGGCAAATACAAAAAAGGGTAGAGTAGTACATGATAGTTTTGAGCAAGTGGCAGAGCTTGGAAAAGGCACTGCCCGTGAACTCAAAGATGCAGTCGGATCATTTTCGCCTCTTAATTTTTTTGAAAATATATCTACTCAAAGTGCTACTCCTAAAAAAGAAGGTGAAGAAGGCAAAAAACAAGGCGATCATACTCCGATTGATGTTGAAGGTTTAGAAAAACAATATGAAGGCGAGGATAAGCAGAAAGAACAGGCTCTAAGACAAAAACTTTTTAGGATGGTGAAGCAGGGAGAAGAAGACGAGGTAGAAAAGAAAAAAAGAGAAGAGCAAGAGAAAATTCGAGCAGAACTTCAAGAAGAGCAACAAAAAAAAGAAGATGAGAAAAAGTTGAGAGAGCAACAGGATATTGGAGGCCTTCCGCAAGGAAAGGTGCGAAGAAGCATTTTTTCTCCGAAAAAGAAAGCTCAAATGCAGCACGCCGAAACAAAACCCTCAGTTGGCAAAAGCTAAAAAGAGGATTCTACACTACTCTAGATTTTATTTCCCAAGTACGAAGTCTCTTGAGATCTCCAACTTCACCAACTAGTTGTGCTAATTTGGCACGCGTTTTTCCGCTATCAATACTTTCAGCAGCCATAGAAACACCGTCTTTAAAGTTTTTAACTTTATCCATGATGTAGAAAGAAACAGAAGCGTTTGCTAAAACTATGTCCCGTTTTGCACCACGATCTTTTCCATACAAGACTCGCAAGAAATCAAATACGTTTCCTTCACGACTATGAGCTTTTATATCTTCTGATTTAGATTTTTTTATTCCAAAATCTTTAGGATTTAGGCGATACTGACATACTTTGTTTTGATTAAATTCCATAATTAAAGTAGGGCCAATGTTTGAGACTTCATCAAGACCGTCAACGCCGTGAAATATCAAGGCTCTTTCGTAACCAACCCTTTGTAAAAGTTGAGTTATAAGCTTTAATAAATGCTCATCATAAACTCCATAAACTCTTTTTTTTATTCTTATAGGGGCTAATAAGTTAGCTGCCAAATGAAACGGAGTAATAAAGTTCAGTCCAATTTCAGCTCTCTTGTTAAGAAAATTAACAAGTCCTGGAATCTTCTTTGGATTAGATAAGAAATTTGCTACATAAGGAACTATTCTAATTTTTTCAAGGGTATTCTTGATAATAGTGGGATTTGATGTTTTAAAAACATCAATACCAAACTCTCGAAACAAATCCCCACTACCGCCAATTCCAGTAACTGCAAAATAAGCTTGTTTCGGAATAAATATACCTTCAGCAGCCAAAATTATTGAAGCTGTTGTGCTTATATTAAAAGTCTTTAAGCTATCTCCACCTGTACCACTGTTTTCTGTTATATCTTCAGCCTTTATCGAAGTTTTTATCGAAGGAATTTGTTTAGTTTGACTATTAAAAAAACCTATTAATTCATCGATTGTTATTCCTTTTGACATTAATCCCATAAGTAGAGCAGTGATGAAATAGCTTTTTTTATCTGATGCAAATATATCGTCAAAAGTAGTTTCTGCGGTTTTTAAAGAAAGATTTTTTTGTTGAGATAAATTATAAATAGATGACTGCACCAGATTAAACATGTGATTTATTATAGGTAAGTATGACTATAAGTCAATAATATATTGTAAATAATGACAAATTGTCATATAATATGACTCATGAGATTTGGAGTAATGCTTGGACAATTAAGACAAAAAGCAGGAGTATCACAAAAAAAACTTGCAAGTATTCTGAAGTGGGATCAAAGTTATCTATCTAAAATAGAAAGCGGAAAAAGAAAAAATCCTTCTAGGAATATAATTCTATCAATTGCTCGTATCTTAAATCTTTCAGAAGGTGAAGCCGATGAACTACTTTTCTCTGCTCAATATCAGCCACAATCTATTTTTGAGATGACTGTGGATGACACAGATTTTAGTTTAAAAAAACATATAGGGGTATTAAAAGAGATTAGTGAAAAAGCCCCTATGGCTTCGTATGTAAAAGTAAGAGAAGAAATAGCAGATTTTTTAGAGCTTTTAAGAATAAAATATTTGCAAAAAACAAATCCAGTATTGAGTCAAAATAATTTACTTGCCGATTTAGTTTATTCTAAGGTCAAAAGACGAGGCCTAAGAGCGCTATATGAAACTGTTAATCATCCACAGGGAGGGGCGATTGTCATTAAAGACGGTAAAATATTACTGGCAAAAATCAACATCAGCCCGCTAAAAAATGTCTGGCATATACCTGCAGGTTTTGTAAATCCCAAAAAAGGGGATAAGAATGCCAAAGATATGGCTATGAGAATGGTAAAAGGTTTAACTGATGCAGAATTTAAGGTTATAAAAGAGCTGACAGCAGAAGGAGAAATACTTGAGGGAATTAATACAACTGACTTCTCTGTTAAGCTTGGTTTCTTTCCTGCGGTTTTTCAGGCTTTTAAAATACAACTTCTAGATGATAAATTAGATTTTTCTGACAATGCAAAAATGATTAGGTTTGAAGATATTCCTAATCTTAAAGAAGGAATTCATCCTCTACTTAGCCAGATAATTAAACCTTATGTCAAAAATAATAAATTAATTCAAAAAATTTACGAAAGGGGAGAGGATACGATTAATGCTATTTTAAAGAGCAAAAACTATCGCCGTGACATAAAGGATTTCTACTTAGAAAGAATAAAGAAGGTATAAAAATACCTTCTTAAAACAAAAGCTAAAAGGTTTCTCCTCCGAGGTAGTAAGAGATAGACTTAATAATCTATAGGTTCGTTTGTATCCAATCTTTTAGGATTATATAATTTATTAGTTTTGGGTTCCTCGGAGGTGAAATCTTATATACGGGGTGTAGCTCAGTTGGCTTAGAGTTCTGCGTTCGGGACGCAGAGGCCGGCAGTTCAAGTCTGCCCACCCCGACTTGTCCCAATCGTAGCTTGTCAGAACGAAGTATGTCTTGTTTTTGACGCGATCGTATAATTTTCACGACATTATTGAAAAACACACCTGCGAGGTGTGTATTGGGCTATTGTAATAGGTCATATCGCTTTAAATGGCATTTTCAAAAACTAACGTTTTTTGGCCACGATCGTGTATAAAAAACGTTGGTTTTATTTTAGGGTTTGGATGTGGTCGATTTAGTAGTCATAATAAGCCATGATGCACCGCCCCGGTGCTTATCCGGTGCTTATTGGGCTACTACAACAGGCCATAGACCACCGACTCGGTGGTATTTTGAGTTACAAGTTTTTTAAATTATTCCTTTATCTCCTAAGAACTTTTTTACTGTTTCAAAAATTAATTCGTGGCCCTTTGTATTTGGGTGAGCTCCATCTTCAAGTAAGTTCAAATAATCTCTTTTTTTAAATTCTTCTAAAATATCTATGAAGTAAATATTGTTCTGTTCACAAACTTCTTTAATTACTGAATCGTAAAGTTCAATCTGGTCATTATGGTATGAAAACTCTGGTGCCCATGGCATCGGCGTAACTTTTGGTTCGTCAACAGGAGTAAGTCCGATAAAAAAGATTTTTGAAGTGTACTTTTTTACTAAAGAAATAAGAACTAATAAGTTGTCTCTGAACTTATCCTGTAAAACTATATTTTTCTTTTTACCTACAATCTCAAACGAATCGTTAAACCCGATGGCAAAAATTATTATTAACCCTTTATTTCCAATTCTTGGGATTCTCGCCATTGTCTCTTGTTCAAATCTTCTTATAACTTCTTCTGTAGTGTCGCCAGATATGTTTAAATCGTAAAAAGTAACATAATCATCACTTAGTTTTTCTCTTTTTACTGCTTTTTTATCAGTCAAACTTTTTAATCTCTGTACCCAGCCTCCTTGCTCATCCCAAAAGCCATGAGCAACACTGTCTCCGAACACCAAAACTCTCATACAAAATTATATCAAAGAAAAAAATCACGTTTTTGTATAACGATTGTGTAGTAAAAACGTAAGTTAAAGTAGGTAGGAAACACGCCCAATACGCACCTACGCGGTGCGTATTGGACTACTACAACAGACCATATCGCTTTAAATGGCCTTTTTAAAAACTAATGTTTTTTGACCACGATCGTGTATGAAAATAGTTAGTTTTT
>Ga0210057_1004345_pt1 | contig 18939 bp, 20 predicted proteins | sample CryGeyCG2114_010_2_FD_183968 | JGI IMG/M metagenome (GOLD analysis project Ga0210057, IMG submission 183968) | Groundwater microbial communities from aquifer - Crystal Geyser CG10_big_fil_rev_8/21/14_0.10 (SPAdes) (version 2) | ecosystem: Environmental > Aquatic > Deep subsurface > Groundwater ...
TCTGGGTTATTTGAAAAATAAAAAATATTGGAAAGATTGGTTTCCTGCTGAATTTATTTGTGAAAATATGCCTGGTCAGTATCGAGGATGGTTTAATGCTTTAATGTGGGCGTCTGTTACTTTATCTGGAAAATCTCCGTTCAAATCAATCTTAGGTTATGAAACTTTAAAAGATGAAAAAGGAGAAGAAATGCACAAAAGCAAAGGAAATGCAATATGGTTTGACGACGCTATTGAAAAAATTGGAGCAGATACAATGAGGTTGGTTTACTGTCTGCAAGATCCAACTCAGGAGCTTAAATTTGGATTTAATGTAGTCAAAGAACCACACAACAATATAAATATTTTGCATAATATTTCAAGATTAGTAGAAAATTCTAAAAAAATAAAAGTATCTAAAGTAGAAGATAAATGGATTCTAAGCAAATTAAATTCTTTGACTGAAAATTTCACAAAAGAAATTGAAAATCTCAGACCCCATTTAGCAACAAGAGCCCTACAAAATTTTTGGTTAAATGATTTAAGCAGAGGATATATTCACATTGTAAGAGATAGAACAGCCTCGAATGAGAAAGAAGTTCAGTTTGTATTAAAAGAAATTTATTTAACCCTTTTAAAATTATGTGCCCCTGTAATACCCTTTATCACAGAAAATTCCTGGCAAAATTTGAGGAAAAAAGGAATTGCAAAAGAAGAATCTGTTCATTTGTGTTCTTGGCCTAAAGCTGACAAGAAGAAAATTGATAAAAAGCTTGAAGATGAATTTGAAATAATTTTAAAAATTATTGAATTTGGGCTTCAAGGAAGGGATTTAAATCGGATTGGGCTAAAATGGCCTTTAGCAGAAGCAATTGTAAGATTCAAAGAAGAGGATTATATAAATAATCTAAAAAAATATGATGAAATAATAAAAAATCAACTTAATATAAAAAAACTTATTTATAAAAAAATAGAACAAAAAAATTCATTATCCAATATTGAAGTAAGCCTCGATATAAAATTAACACCAGAACTTGAAGCAGAGGGTTATGCTCGGGAAATGTCAAGGCAGGTTCAGGCATTTAGAAAAAATTTGGGTTTAAACAAAAATGAAAAAATCGAATTGTTTTTAATTGTCGACGAAGAATTAAAAAATATTTTAGAAACACAAAGCGAGTTTGTTAAAAAGAGAACTAATTCCAGAAAAATAAATATTGTTACTTCTTGTGGGGAAAGATTTAAAAACAAAACAGACTTCAAGGTAAAAGATAAAAGAGGACAAATTGCAATTACAGGTTGGGAGTGAATATTGCGACGCAGGGTAATCGATTTACTCTTTTATTATAGTAATATTTAAAAAGAGAGAGGAGGTATGAGTTATATAAAATGATTGTTAAAGATGAATTTTTAAGCAGACTAAGAAAAATTTTCGATTTAAACCTTTATGAAGTAAAAGTTTGGACAGCCTTGTTGTCGAGGGGAACTTCAACTGCCGGGGAGTTAAGCAGTATTTCCGATGTTCCAAGATCAAGAACTTATGATATTCTAGAAAGTTTAGAAAAGAAAGGATTTATAATAACGAGACTTGGAAAGCCAATAAAGTTTGTTGCTTTGAAACCTGATGAAGTTGTTGAGAGGGTAAAGAAAAACCTGGTTAAACATGTTCAGGAAAGAACAACCAGACTTGAAAAATTAAAAGGTGACGAGGTTTTGTTGGAGCTTAATTCTTTATTTACCCAGGGAATAAAATTTGTTGAGCCAACTGATTTATCTGGAAGTATGAGAGGGCGACAAAATATTTACAATCATCTGGATATGATGATAAGAGATGCTGAAAAAACAATAACAATTGTTACAACTGCAGACGGTTTAAACAGGAAATTAGAAGCATTAATGCCAAGTTTGGAAAAATGCAAAAAGAGAGGGATTAAAATAAGAATTGCTGCACCAGTAGACAAGAATAACTACAAATTTGCAAAAGAATTTAAGAAAATTGCAGAGGTTAAGATGCTGGACAAAATGAAAGCAAGATTTGTAATTATAGATTCATCAGAATTAATGTTTATGCTTCTTGATGATGAAAAATTCCATCCGAACTATGATGTCGGGGTTTGGATAAATACAGAATTCTTTGCTCAGACATTAGAGCAATTATTTGAATTAGCTTGGAAAGATATGAAAACTGTTAAATAAGTTTTAATTCTTAGACAAACTAAATTCTTATAAACAATTTAATTTATTTTAACTTCTTTTAGAAATTTATCCCCCATAGCCTTAGCAAATATGTTTAATCTTTTTAGTGAATCTGTATTTTCTTTTGAAAAAACTTTTTTATTTTGATTATTAAATAAAAATTCAATATCTTTCTTTGCTTTCTCTCTTGGATAATCATTTGTTAATATTTTATGAATGATATATGTATAATTCATAACTGACCTATTAACTCTATGAGCTTTTATTTTTTTCTTTATTACAATCGCTTTTCCACCGTATGCTTTTGCTAATTGATTAACAATTAAAGGATATCTTTTTAATTTCCCTCCCATCTTTTCAGGAGCATCTGGTCTAAAAAATAAAATTAAAATTCCTCCTTTTTTATTTAATAGATATCTTAAATAAGCTATAGGTAAACCTTGTCCGCCTCCGCAAGCTTCATAGGTAAAAGTCCAATCATACTCGTTTTCTTTTTTTGGAAGAAGTTCATAACCAGAAACAAAATACTTTTCAAATTTTCTGTCTCTTCGCTTTTTTACCCAATTAACCATCTGTTTAGAAACATCACTAAAGTCTACTTTTGCTCCATATTTCTGTAATTCATAAGCCCAGTCTCCATAAAAACCCGTAATTGCTAAAACTTTATCTCTTTTTTTAATTCCTAATTTTTTTAATATTTCTGGATCTTTTGGTTTTGAACTTTGCATTAATATTTCTTGTTTATGCCATCCTTTCTGATTTACTGCATCTCCAGGATTATGTAACCATAAAGGTTTTAATATTTCTTTTAAATTGGGAATTTTATAGGTTTTCATTTTAATTCTACATCCTCTCAACAACATCAATTCCCAAAAGAAAAGTGGAATTTTTCAAAACTTGCCTGAATGCTTCAACCAGCAACAATCTGAATTCTTGGTTTTCCGAACCAATCACAGGACAGGCGTGGTAAAATTCATTAAAAATCTGTGCGAGATGATAAGAATAATTTGCAATTACCGACGGGTTTAGATTTGTATAAGCATTAAAAACAACTTCAGGAAACTGGGAAAGTTTTTTTATTAAATCAACTTCTTTTTCTTCTAGTTCATCAAGTTGAGAAACTTTTTTTAATTTTGTTTTGGATTTTCTCAGAATAGAGCTTGCTCTTGCATAGCTGTATAAAACATAAGGGCCTGTGTCACCTTCAAAATTCAGGGCGTCGTGTTTATTAAAAATTATATTTTTGTTTGGAGTCTGCTTGAGCATTGAATATTTTATTGCTGCAATTGAAATTTTTAGTGCTCTTTTTTCCAATTCAGTTTTTGAGATTTTTGGAATTCTTTTTTTAATTTCTTTTTTTGCATAATCTGTTATTTCTTTTATAAAATCTGAATAAAGAATATTTTCTCCTGTTCGCGACGACATTTTCCCTGTTGGCAGTCTCACTTCTGAAAAAGGAACATGTTTGCATTTGTCTGCTTCTTTAATTCCCATAATCTCCAAAGTTTTGAATAACTGGCGCATATGCAGGGACTGTTCAGCACCGACGACATAAATGTTCTTGTCAATTTTAAATTCTTCAAATTTTTTTCTTGCCAAAGCAATATCTTTTGTTGAATACAAAACAGTTTTGTCTTTTCTCAGCAAAACCCAAACACCAAGTCCGCATTTATTTAAATTAATTATCACTGCCCCTTCGCTTAGTTCTGCTATTTTTTTTGCCAAAAGCTCATCAACTATTTTTAATCCGTCGCTTTCTAATTCACTTTCAAAAAAATTAACGTCGAATTTTGTATTTAGCTCCTTGTAAATCTTTTTCCACGAGTCAATTGACATTTTTCTTGTTTTTTTCCATAACTCATTTATTTTTTTATTTTCGCGTGTTCCTATTTTTCTGTTTATTTCATCAACCTGTAGCTGAAGGTTTTTGTTTTTTGCAAGCCTTTTAACAGCATCGGTATAAATCGAGGCAATCCATAATTCGTTGTTTTTTAATTTCTCTTTTGAATGATATTTTTTATAACACCAAATCCATTTTGCAATATGCATGCCTGTGTCTCCGCTGTAATTTGCCCGTATAACTTTTTCAGAATTAAATTCAGAAATTCTGGAAAGACTTTCGCCTAAAGAGGTTCCTCTAATGTGGCCGACGTGAAACGCCTTGTGAGTGTTTGGCTGGGAAAATTCAATCATTGTTTTTTTTGATTTTCCTGAATCTGTTTTTCCAAAATTTTCTTTTTTAGATAATATTTCCTGAAGCAGATTTAATGCTGTTGTTTTTCTGTCCAATATAAAATTAATATAAGGTCCTGAAGTTTGAATATCTTCAAAACCATCTGGAATCGCTGTTATTTTTTCTCTTATTTCCAAAGCAATCTGCGACGGCTCTTGCTTAAGTGTTTTCACAAGAAAGAAACACGGAAACGCGTAATCACCCATTTCCGACGACGGCGGAACCTCAATAAATTTTTCAATTTCTTCTTCTTTTAGATTAATCTTTTTTTTAGCCAATGCCTCTTTTAATAATTTTACAATCGCCTCTTTCATTGTTAATTTAAGAAAAAGAAGTTAATAAATATTTTGAATGAACAAGAAGATTTATTAAGATTATTTTCAAATAAATTATCATGGTAAAAATAGACAAAGACCAACTTGAAAAAGCCCTGACAAAAGACGAGCCCAAGCTTTCAAAAGAAGAAGAAATTGGTTATCATAAAGGAGCTGTAACAACTTTAATTAATGAAAGGAACGAGCTGATTAAAATGGCTCAGGTTGTTGAACAAATAATGCAGGTGCATGTTAAAAGACTTGAAGAGATTGGCGTAAAAATTCAGAAAAAATAATTTTTTTTTAAGATTTATTTTGTTCTTTGAAACTTAAAACCATCTCCAAAATTAGAATAAGGAGAAAGAGTATAAACTGGGCTTGGAAGTTGTTTACCTCTCTGTCTGCCCTTATGAAAAAAATGAATTGATTTTTGAATCTCGCATGGGTTTCTATTTCTCCAGTATTCTTTTTCAGCATAATCTTCTTTTTGTACACTTGAATCTCCTGAAATAAAAATAAAATATTCAAGAAATCTTTCATACATTTCTGATTGGGTCTTAGAAAACTTGTCTCTGATATCTCTTCCATCAATTTTCTTTTTAAGACAGAGAATTTCTTTTATTATACTATTCAAATACCCTGTAACTACTTTTGCACTTTCTTGATTATCTTCGGGTTCTTCTTCATTTCCCATTCTTTCAAATTTTCCTTTTCTAAAACTCCCTCTTTTGGGTTTTTTATTGTTTGATCTAATTTGATTATAGTATTCAATTTGGCTATTTAACTTATCTATAACTACATAAATTTCATCACCAACTTCTTTTATACTGAGTACCCCCAGAACTAAAGTAATTTATGCCCTCTCTTATTGAATTAATTTCTATTTTCAAATCTTCAATAGAAATATCTTCTGGTTGTTGAGCATCATAAATTCTTGATAAAAGATTAAATCTACCTGGCAAAAATACATTGGTGTCAATTAATTTTATTCCCGGAATTTTTATTATTTCTTCAATATTCATGAAATTTCATTTTCTTTAGATTTAAAAAACTTTTTATATTGAGAAAAACACCAATATTTGACTAATTGGTGCGGGGGTGCCGGAGTGGTCAAGTTCAGAATCAAAAATTCTTCACTGATGCTCGCCAAAGTCTCGCATAAACCAAGGTTTGTCGCGGGGGTGCCGGAGTGGTCAAACGGGTTGGACTTAAGATCCAATAGCTTAGTGCTTGCGCAGGTTCGAATCCTGTCCCCTGCATTTTATATTTTCATTGAAAATATATTGATAGAATCTGCAAGGTCGCTTAAAATCAAAAATATTTTGTGCTGAGTAGGAATCGAATCCCGAGCGTTTACAACATTGACAAATTTTTGCTATTAATAACAGATGTTGTGGGCGCGAGTTGTCCCCTGCATTATGTTTTTCAAATGAAAATTTGAAAAATATCCACAGCGAAGCGAGGACAATATGTCATTTGCTTGCAAATGATATTCAAATAAAATATGTTTATTCATTCAAACAATTTAGAAATTGAAAGCCCCATCTGTGCTCTGTAAATTGCTTCTGCAAAAATAGGCGTGACGTCGACAACTTCGATATTTGAAAACTCCTGATGATGCGTGTTGCTTGTCATGACAAAATCATAGCAGTTGCATAATTCAGAAACTCCTTTTGTAAAAATTCCGTGAGTTCCGTAGCAGAAAAGTTTTTTTGCCCCGTTTTTCCTTAGCACCTCTGCTGCTTTGCACAAAGTTCCGCCGGAATCAATTATATCGTCGATAATTATAATATTTTTTCCATTGACATCGCCGATTAACTGCATATCTCCGACTTCACCCGGCTTTGATCTTTCTTTGCTGAGCAATGCGAAAAAGTATTCGTGTTTTATTGCAGAATCTTCCTGAGCTTTTACAAGTTTGCGTAAAAAAGTTTTGGTCCTTCCTGCGGCTCCTGCGTCGGGGGAAACAACGACTAAGTTGTCCAAATCTTCAAAGTGATGTTTTCTTAAATGGCGAATTGCTTCTGGAAAACTATAAAGATTATCTAAAGGAACATTCGACGGATAAAAACCCTGAATCTGTGGTGCGTGCAAATCCATTGTGATTATTCTTTTCAAGCTATGCGAAATTGATTCAGCAAGCGCCCTCGATGAGATCGGAACATGTGGTTTGTCTTTTCTATCCTGACGACTATAAAGCATATTCGGCAAAACAAATGTAACGCTTTCTGCAGAAGCGCTGAGCAATGCGTCTTTAATTAACAAGAGTTCAACCCACCAATTTTGCGGATTTTTTGTTGAGTCGTGTATAAAATAAACATCTTTTTTTCTCATGTTCTCTGGAATATGAACTCCGCTTTCCCCATTTCTAAAATAATTTATAGAAACCTCCTCGAGCGGGATAAAAAATTCTTTTGCTTCAATAAGATATTTTTGAATCTTCATTGCAAAATCCCATGCTTTGGAATTTTTATCTGCTAAAAGAACCATATCTTCCATAATTTAATTAAATGGGTGGTCTTTAAATTAATTATTGTGAATAAAAAGATAAAATGAAAAAGAAACGAAAATATATTTTTTTATTATTCTTTATAATTATTTTCTTGATTTCGATAAATTATTCTTATCTTGATAAATCTCTTGAAGATTTTTTATCTGAGCATGAATCCGCACTTGTAGAGAGAGTTGTCGACGGAGATACACTTATTGCAAATAATGAAAGCGTGAGGTTGCTTGGGATTAATTCACCTGAAAGAGGAGAGGAATATTATTTGGAAGCAAAAAGGTTTCTTGAAAATTTAACATTTAATAAACCAGTAAAACTTGAAAAAACAAACCAGGATAAAGATAAATATGGAAGAAAACTTAGGTATATTTTTGTAGAAGGCAAAAATGTAAATCTTGAAATTGTAGAGAATGGTTTTGCAAATTATTATTTTCCATCTGGAAAAGATGTTTATTATGAAAAATTCAAAAACGCGTGGAAAAATTGTATTGAAAAAAACATAAATTTATGTGAAAAGTCAAAAGACAAATGTGCTGAATGCATTGAACTAAAAAAATTTGATTATGAAACCGAGGAAGTTATTTTTTATAACAAATGCGATTTTGATTGTGAGTTAAGTAACTGGGAAATTAAAGATGAAGGAAGAAAAAAATTTGTTTTTCCAAAATTAATTTTAAAAAAAGAGATAAGAATTAATATCGGCGAAGGCAAAAACAATGAAACAGATTTGTTTTGGAAAGGCGAAAATTATGTCTGGACACAAACAGGCGATACTTTATTTTTAAGAGACAAAAATGGAAAATTGGTTTTGTGGGAAGGGTATTAATTAAAATTGCTCGCTGACGCAAAAGATTGATGAAGATTTTAATGCAAATCTTAGAACATAAAATGATAGTTTATAATTAAAATCGACATTAACAATTTTAAGCGAAGTGCCTTGACGAATTCTGACACGAAGCAACATTAATCTTTTCACAAAACAAGACAAATTCAATTAAAAAATTTCCGTTTCATCAATCTTAAGTAATAACAAAAACCTGTTTTCTCGACGACAATAATGCTTTTAAAGAAATTCATTTTGATTTTAAAATGGTTACTAAAAAAGAGATATTCAATTTTTCATCAAATCATGGTTATACGTATAACAAGTATAACAGTAAGAGGCGGGATTTTGTCCTGCAACTGAGACTTTGTAGAATTGAGACAAGAAATTTCTTTCAGAAATTCCTATCTCAACAATTTTTTCAAATACAAAGTGAAAAAATAGATGAAAGGAGGTTTATAAAATGAAAAAAATATTATTAAGTGTGTTTATTTTGGTATTTGCTCTTGCAGTAGTTAATAGCGCTCCAAGTAAAGTTTATTTAGAATTCCTTCCTGATGCCGGGATTGACTTTGTCTTTCCAACAGAAGGCCAGAATATTGGAGGAAACTTTTTAGTTGAATGGACAAATGAAGATAGTCTCCCAGATGTATATTTACAGATTGGAGATAACAGCTGTAATTTAGTTGAAAATTGGGAAGACCTTGGTTCATTTCCAAATAACATTAGAGAATACATGTTAAACACTGAAGATTATACAGATGGGGCCAATTGTTTAAGACTTGCTGGAGATAATGAGTGGTTTGATATGGTAGATGTAATTATAGATAATACAAACCCCACAGCTTCAGTAATGGTAATTCAGGACGGAGAAGAAGCTGATGTTTCTGACCCACAAACAAGAACAGAAATCTTCATTAATGTGATAGAAGAAAATAATTTGGTTATCTGTGACATTGACTGGAAAGACGGAAGTCACACAGATTGTTTAGAAAAATTAAATGGTTACGACCATCAATATGGAGACAATGGAAACTATGCAATAAAATTAACAGTTAAAGACGGTGCTGGAAATGAAGCAACAGATACTGAGACTGCTCATGTAGAGAATGTTGATCCTTGGAATGTTAATATAACAACAACCCAAGAAATCGCAGCAGTTGGTGAAGCTGTTCTTTTTGAAGCAACAGCAGAAGATGTCGACGCTGATATGCCTTTGACTTTCACTTGGAAATTTGGAAGTGTAGAAGTTGTAAGCGAGTTTGACGATGGCCATGTTTATTACACCTGGAATAACTCTGGAACATATACTATTAACTTAGAAGTTTCTGATAACGATAATGGTAAAACAGATGCAGAACCACATGAGATACTTGTTGTTTCTGCAATTGCATTAGACAACCAAGAAGTTATTGCATTCCATGAGCTTGAAGCTGATTTCGATGGAAATGGAAATAGATTTGAGCACGGAGTTGAGAATGGTGTTTGTGAAAAAGTCAGCCCTGGAAATCCGGGATTGACAATCACAACTGACAATGGCGATTGCGTTGTTACATGGAGCAGCCCAAGACCAACAAATAACGAGCAAGGTGAAAACCAAGTTATTATAAAAGTAACAAATGCAAATGGTGATTATGAGTATTACTCATTTGTTATCACAATTTACAGCTGGATAATTGAACTTGACGAGGGCTGGAATTTGTTTTCTATCCCATTGGTTCATGAAACCGGTGAAATAGAAGATGTTTTGCCAGAGTCTGTGAGTGATAATGTTAATAGAATCTGGTCATATGAATTTGATGAAGAAGCTGGTGAAAATGTTTGGTCTTGTAGAAAAACAACATCAAGTGGTTGGTCATCAAGTGCGTGTGCAACTGGAGTTCCAAAGATAGAACAAATTGTTCCTGGAAGAGGTTATTTTATCCAAGTTAAAGAAGATGAGACAGCTACAATCAAGGGATTTGGAAACAAAGTCGGACCAATCCCAAGTGCGCCTCCAGCAATTACAGTTCCTTTCAATAACTGGTTTTTAGGTGGAAGATATGGAATCGTCAATTCTATACAAGAACCATTCATTGCTGGACCATTAGATAAAAATGTTGCATTGAAAAGTTTATTTGACGGCAATACAAAAACAGTTGTTAAATATAATGGCTTAGATTATGAATGGGTAAATGATTTAACCCCCCAAGAAGGATATTGGGTTTTTGTAAGTGATGCAAATCATGAAACAGGGACATACACTCCAATAGACGAACCATACAGTTGGAATTAATTTTACAATTTTTTATTTTCTTTTTCTTTTTTTTCTTTATTTTAAGTGATAACAAAATTATATGCTTGTGATGACAATAATGCTTTTAAATAAAGTTATTATAAAACTCGTATGAAAAAAATATTTATTATTAGCATTGCATTAATTTTTTTAATTGGTGTTTTTGTTTTTGCTATTCCAGGAATACCGCATACTTTTTCAGGAACAGTTGAATATTCTAATTATCCGGTCATGAATTTGCAATATTGTGATATTGGTGCATCAATGAGTGGCCATGGCTTAGGTATTATCGGCGAAGTTGGGGAAGATAATTTTTATAATGCTGCAATTATCCCTGGAGAGTACAGAGGAGAAATTACTTTTTATATTGGAGGAGTAAATGCAAGTCCAACTGCTCAGTATATTTGGGGTGGAGAAACAGAAAATTTTAATTTAATAATTGATGAACTTCCCTTAGAAAGTTGTGAGAATGGTGAAGGTTCTTCATGTGGGAATGAGGTTATTGAACCATGGGAAGATTGCGACGAATTCGTTCCACAGGGAGTAACTTGTGAAGGAGTAATGGGAACGGGATGGTCGGGAATAATAACAGAATGTACTAATAATTGTAGGTATGATACTTCTGGATGTGTTCCTCCTCAAAACAATGGGGGTAGCAGTTCAAGTTCTAGCAGTGGAGGAAGCAGTTCAAGTTCTAGCAGTGGAGGAAGCAGTTCAAGTTCTAGTAGCGGTGGAAGTTCAAACAATAATGTTAATTTAATCTCTACGCCAGATACTGATAAAGAAAACAAAACAGTTGATTTAAATTCAGATGAAAACCAAAACAAAAAATCTTCAGGAATAACAGGCGCTGTTATTGGTTTTGCAAAATCAGGAATTGGAATTGGTTTAATATTTGCAATTTTAATTGTTATTGCTGGAATAATTGTAGTTGGTTTTAGAAATAAAACTAAAATAACACAATGAAAAAAACACTTATTTTATCAATTCTCTTTATATTTTTATTAGCAAATGTTATGGCTTTTGATGTTCCTGACCCGTTCGGAGACTACGACGGCGACGGAGTTTTGAACAAAGATGACAATTGCTATTATGTTTATAATCCTTTTCAGGAAAATATTGATTTAGATTATTTAGGGGATGTCTGCGACCCAAGTCCTTATGGATATTGCGGTGACTGGATTTGCCAGCAAAATTCTGAAAGAGTTGAAAATTCAGAAAATTGTCCTCGTGATTGTGAAAGTGTTCCGCCAGAAGCAGTTTGTGGCGACGGAATTTTAGAATTAGAAGAAGAATGCGACGGGAATCTTTTTGGAGATTTTAGTTGCGGAAGTTTTGGATATTCAGAAGGAAATTTAATATGCAGTGATGTTTGTACAATTAATATTTCTGATTGTTTTAATATAGAGTCAGAATTCAGAGGAGCCAAATCTCATTTTGTTCAATTCTGCGACTCGAACTGGAAATGTTCTGGATGGGGCGAGTGCGAAAATAATTTAATGACGAGAAAATGCACAGATGCAAATCAATGCGAACTTTCTTATAACAAACCAACTGAAATAACAACCTGCGAAAGTTTGATTTCAAATGTTTTAGTTGGGGAAGAAACTTCTAAATTTAATTATGCACTTTTAGCAGGAGTTTTAATTGCGGTTTTGTTAATTGTTGTATTGGTTGTTTTGAGTATGGAAAAGAAATGAAATATTTCCAAAAGAATAAATTTTTAAACTCCGATTCTTCTTTAATCCCGTAGACTAGGTTGGCGGATTAGCCCTACGCCATTTGCAAACGGGCTTTATGGCAGACTGCAAGGAGGGGCGTGACTGAAGCGTCAGAAAGTCTTTGTTTGGACGTTGACGTTTTGTCTGTTTTGATCTTGCAGATGCGAAACGGGTCAGACCTTGATCGGAGCAGCCCTAAACATTTGTTAAGGTGCTTAGCAGGTAGCAAAACCGAGAAAAAATAAAGGTAGCTTTTTGGTGTTTTAGAAGCAAACCTCTGAGTCTACGTTGAATTATTCTTCAAAAGATTTATATTGATGATTTTCTTTTTGGTTTTATGGATAAAGAAAAAGCAAAAGAGAAAATAAAACAATTAGTTAAAGATTTTTCTGAGAATCCTAAATATTGGGATTCTAAACCTGAGGAAGATATAAAATTTCAATTTATCGAGCCATTATTTGAAGCATTAGGTTGGGAAAGAAAAGAAATATCTAAAGAATCAAGAGTCTTGAAAGGAAGAGCAGATTATATTTTGAAAAACGGAAATCAAGAGTTATTGGTTGTCGAAGCAAAAAAGACGAATGTCCCTTTAACAGAAGATGAAGGAAGACAAGCTGTTTCTTATGCTTATCATAGAAAAATTAAATTTGCAGTTCTTACTAATTTTAAATATTTAAGAGTTTATCATGCTCTTTCAAATATTAAGAACATTGATAAAAATTTGCTAAGAGTTAATAAAGATTATTTCAGATTGGAATTTAAAGAGTTTATTGAAAAGTTCGATATTCTTTGGCTTTTGTCCAAAGAGAGTTTTGAGAAAGGCGAGATAAATAAACTTTTATCTTCTAAAGATGAAAAATTAAACAAGCCCATTGATGTGAATATTCTAAATGATTTATTAAACATTCGAGGATGGCTTTCTAAGGATTTGAAATCAAAAAAGATGCATCTAAGCCAAGAGGATATTGATGAGGTTGTTCAGATTTTTATTGATAGATTGATTTTTATTCGAAGTGTAGAAGATAGAGGATTGGAACCAGCGAATTATCTTAAAAGTTTAGAGAGTGATGTTAGACAACAGAGAGTTAAGTTGCAATTATTTCCGTATATTTTGGATAAATTTGAAGAGTTTAATAAAAAGTATGATTCTAAATTATTTGAAAATGGTTTGCTGGAAAAAGAAGGGGCTTTTTCCGACGATGTTTTAAGAAAAGTAATTTTAACTTTGTATTTTGGAAGCGAGAACAATCAGGAGAGATATTTGTTTGACCAGATTCCAGGGGATTTGTTTGGAAGCATTTATGAGCAGTATCTTGGGACGATTTTGGCAGGAACAGAAAAGAGAGTGAAGCTTGATTCTTTGTCTGGAAAAAGAAAGAAAATGGGAATTTATTATACTCCGTCTTATATTGTAGATTATATTGTTAAAAATACAGTTCATGAATATATCAAAGACAAATCAATTGATGAAATTTTGGAGGTGAATATTTTAGACCCTGCTTGTGGTTCTGGAAGTTTTTTGATAAGAGCTTTTCAAGAGGTTTGTGATGTTGTTGAAGAAAAATTAAAACAAGGTGAAAGAGGAAGCAAAATAGTTTTCAAGAATTATTTAGACAGATTAAACCTCGGACAGAAAATTGAAATCTTAAGGAATTGCATTTATGGGGTTGACTTGGATGAGAAAGCAGTTGAACTCGCGAGATTGAATTTGTTATTGAAAGTATTAGAAGGAGAAAATCAAGATACAAAAGTATCAAAGCTTCCTAATTTGACAAATGTAAAATGCGGAAATTCACTGATTGACGACCCGAAAGTTTCAGACAGGGCTTTCAAATGGGAATCTGAATTCAGAGATGTTTTTGCAAATGGGGGTTTTGATGTTGTTGTGGGAAATCCGCCTTATGTTAGGATACAAACTTTAGATAAAAAAGATGTAGATTATTTTAATAAAAAATATGTTTCACCAGAGAAAAATTATGATATTTATATTTTATTTATAGAACTCGGATATAAACTTCTTAAAAAAGAAGGGAAACTTGGATTTATACTCTCTAATAAATTTTTTACTGCAGATTACGGAAAAAATATTCGAAATTTTATTGTAGAAAAAAGGGGATTGAATAAGATAATTGACTTTAAAGATTATCAAATTTTTGATAATGCTTCGACTTATACTTGTTTATTATTTTTATATAATGAAAAAAATGAAAAGTTTTCATATAATACTCCTCGAGGAATAGGCAAATTAAAAATGAGCATTCTCGATGATAATTCTTTAGAAGAATCTTTGTTAATTTTGCCTAAAAAAGATTCGGCTTGGAGTTTTTCAGCAAATAATTTTTTAGAAATAATGAATAAGTTAAATAAAGTAGAACTTAAACTTAAAGATATTTCAAGTTCAATATTTCAAGGGATGGTGACTGGAGCAGATAGATTTTATTTTGTAAAAATTTTAGGAGAGGAAAAAGATAAGTTAATTATTAAAAATAATCTCTCGGATAAAAAATATCTTATAGAAAAAGAAATTGTAAAAAAATTATTAAAAGGTAGAGAAATAAGGGAATGGTTCGTTAAATGGGAAGGTTATTCTGTTTTGTACCCCTATAATCTATCTGGAGAAAAACCAAGGTTAATTGAGATTAACGAAATTAAAGAAAAATATCCTTTATTTTTTAAATATCTCAAAGATTACGAAACTGAATTAAAATCCAGAGAGGAAAATAAATTCAAAGATGAAAAGAATTGGTATAAATTTGGAAGAACCCAAAACATCGATAAGTTTAAACATAAAAAGATAATGACTCAAGTATTATCTAACTCTAACAAATTTGTATTAGATTATTCTGGAGAATATTATTTTGTTGGGGGAGGAAATGCTGGAGGATATGGAATAATTTTGAATGATGATAATAAAGATAAATATGAATTTATTACAAGCATTCTTAATTCTAATCTGTTGGAATTTTATCTAAAAAGAATTAGTACTTGCTTTAGGGGAGGTTATTATTCTTACGGAAAGAGATTTATAGAAACTCTTCCAATCCGTCTCCCCTCTCCCGCCCAAGAAAAACGCATCATCTCCCTCGTCGAGCAAATGCTTTCTCTTCAGAAAAAATACCACGACGAAAAAACAATCGGACATGAAAAAGAAAGATTAAAATCACAGATTGACGCGGTGGATTATGAAATTGATGAGGAAGTTTACAAACTTTACGGAATTACCGACGAGGAAAAAAAGATTATTGAGGGGAGCGGGAAATGAGTGAAGAAATAGGACAAAAAGTTTTCCAACAGGTAATGGATATTTGGATAAATCCAGAGATAAAGCAAAGGAAAAAAGAAGGAACTATTAAAGATGGAACAATTATTTCTAAAATGCAAATAATTTTCTCTTTAGATGATGGAAATAAAGTTAGATTAAATGAAGAAGTTAAAGCTATTGCTACAGGAAAAACAAATAAATCCATAAATAAAGGAGATGTTGTTTATGATACAGATATTGACACCCTTGAAAAAATAGAACTAACTGATGAAGATTTAAATTGTGGGCACATCACTTTATTACTTTTTAAAAATAATTGGATAATTTCTTTTGATTCCAGATATAATAGAGAAAGAGTCAAAGCCCACATTGAAGCCTCGAAAGAATTTTATGAAAGTGCGAAGGATAATTTGGTTAAAAATAGATTAAGACCTTTTTTTGAAAATGCTTTTGCTTCTGCTGAATTATCCGCGATGAGTGTTTTATTAACTTTACCGAGTAAAGAAATTTTAGAATGTAGAAATCATAAAAAAAGATTATCTCAATTTAAGAATTGGGCAGATTTAGGAAATGTAAAAATGGAATTTAGCACAACTTTATCTAGATTACGTGAATTAAGAGATTCGGCTAGATATCCTCATTCAGATAAATTTAAAGAAGAAGATCCTAATAAAATAAAAAATATAATTAAAGAGATGATTGACTTTGCAGAAAATTCAATTAAATAAAAATCCTTTAATTCTTTAAATTAAATCGTGCAAACCATCTGCGGACTTGGAAGTCCTGATTTGTTTTCCTGAATTATTATCGGACTTTTTTCATAAATTTTATTTCTTATTTGCAGTTGATAATTCAAACGGAGCTCTATTATTCCCTCTTCAATCTTTGATTTAAACTGCCATTTTGGGATTTCTCTCAAATTTATTTTTGACATTCTTAGAAATTTAGAAGCCTCAAATATTTGTATCCCGACAACAAATTGTTCTTTATCTACATCAATAACCATATTTTGAAATTCAATTGAAAAATCATACTCTCTGTTCTTTACCTTAAAAAATAGAATATCATTTACATAATCATAGTCCATTTCGCCTTCTGCTTCTAAAATTCTTGGTTTTAAATTCTTGGTATTTGCCATTCTTCTATAAAGTAAAAGGTAACTATTTTAACCTTTCTATCACTGATATTTATTATTATTTTAAGGTTTTTATTTTTATGTTTATAGAAAACCGCGTAATTTTTATTATACTGGATTCCCCCTAAAAACGGGCTTTCTTTAGTTATAATTCTTTTAAGTTCATTGCAAGTGTATACCTTTCTTTGTTTTTCGCTTAATCTGAAGAAAGTATGTTCAGAGCACTCAACTTGTCCTTCGCCATATTCCCGAATAAATTTAATAAATTCCTCAATATCAACTCTTTTTTCTATTTTTGTTTCATCAAACATATAAAAACTAAAATAAAAGAATATAAAAATCTTGTTTATTTAATTTTTTAATGTTTCCTATCCCTATCCGCCTCCCCTCCCCTTCCCAACAACAAAAAATCATCTCCCTCGTCGAGCAAATGCTTTCTCTTCAGAAAAAATACCACGACGAAAAAACAATCGGGCATGAAAAAGAGCGTTTGAAGTCGCAGATTGACGCGGTGGATTATGAAATTGATGAGGAAGTTTACAAGTTATATGGAATTATTGATGAGGAGAAGAAAGTGATTGAGGAGGGTTTGAAATGAACGATATCTTTAAATAAATCAAATAAGTTTAATTAATATGGCTTATGATTCTTTAGAAGATTTGAAAGTGAAGTTTGAAAAAATATTCGCAAATCTTCCCGAAAGAGTTAGGGACGAAGATATTATTGTTGTTTTAGATAAAAAACCATATACTTGGAATAGTGTCTTTTTTGAAATCAAAAATGATACTCTTTTGGGTAAGAAAATGCTTAAAAAGTTAGGAGAATTAAAGCTAATATGAATAAGGAAAAAGAAAAAGAAGATGGATTAAAGGAATTAGTATTGGCTCGAATTGAGATAATGCCACCAAATTTTAAACTATCTATTGGGAATTTTGGGACATTTACCAAGCAAGAAATGATAAATAGTGTTAAAAATGAAGATGAGGCTGGAAAACAGATAATTCAAATGCAGATTAATTTTATTAAAGCTCTAACAAGTGGGGAATTAATTAACACAATTAATAAAAATGATTCTTATAACTAGCCCAAAATATGATGACGGCACAGAATATCTTTCTTATTATTCTTCATTAATTTTAAAAGAGATAAATAACAATAATATTCCTGTGAAAAACTTTGAAGGCAAGGAAGCAAATAGAGGAAATGTTATAAAATTTTTACAAAAGAAAAATCCAAAGACCCTTTTTATTAATGGTCATGGTGATGAAAAAACTTTGTACGGCTCTCATAATTTGCTCTTGTTTTCAATTGAAGATATAAGTCTATTGAAAAATAAATTAATTTATGCAAGAGCTTGTAGTGCAGGTGCTTTTTTAGGAGAGAAAATTGTTGAGAATAACAATGGGTGTTTTATAGGTTATAAATATCCTTTTTCATTTTGGATTGACCAAAAACATTCAGCTACGCCTTCAAGAGATAACACCGCTAAATTTTATTTAGAACCTTCTAATGAGATTATGATATTTATTATTAATGGAAGAACAGCGCAACAATCTCATGAAAAGTCTAAAAAGATGATGATAGAAAATATGAAAAAAATTCTTAAATTGGAAGAAAAAAAAGAACCTGGAGCAATGGGAATGCTTCAAATTTTATGGAACAATTTTGATGGTCAAGTTTTACATGGAAATCCTTCAGCGAGATTTGAAGATAATTGATGACAAGGAAGTTTACAAGTTATACGGGATAACAGAAGAAGAAAAAAAGATTATTGGGGGGAGTTTGAAATGAATTGGATTGAAATATCAAATAGATACAAAGAAATTGGAATTAATCTAATTGAGAAAACAAATGAGGGAACAATAAGCACAAAAAATGGCATAGGACAAGGACAACAAGATTATTCAAATATGAAAAGAGTTCATAAGGTATTATTAAGAATGGGTTTTGAATTTTTAATAAAATCACTATATTTAAGTAAGGGATGGAATATCTACAATTTTAAGATAAAGCCAATAATTCGTTTTGAGCAATTAGCCAATTTTAATGAATCAAATTTAGATTTGGGTAAAACAATTGACTTTAAAATATTAATTGATAAATTAAACTTAATTTTGACTGATTATAGTGGTTTAATTAATCTTAAAAATAAATTGCATAAAATTAGAAAAGAAGGGAATAATGCAATTCATAACGATAAAATTCAAGAAGCAGAAATAGACTGGATTAATCAAATTAAAGAAGAAATAATTAAAATTACCGAGGAAAATTTAAAATGACAACTTACTCACATTCAAAAGTTTCTACTTTTGAAAACTGCCCTTACAAATATAAGCTTCAGTATATTGATAAAGTTGAACCAGAGGTTTCAGAGACAATTGAGATTTTTATGGGTAAAAGAGTTCATGAAACACTTGAGAAACTTTACAAAGATAAAAAATTCAAAAAACTTATTTCTAAAGCAACTTTATTAAAATTCTATAAAGATAATTGGGAAA
>Ga0210057_1004347_pt1 | contig 18939 bp, 17 predicted proteins | sample CryGeyCG2114_010_2_FD_183968 | JGI IMG/M metagenome (GOLD analysis project Ga0210057, IMG submission 183968) | Groundwater microbial communities from aquifer - Crystal Geyser CG10_big_fil_rev_8/21/14_0.10 (SPAdes) (version 2) | ecosystem: Environmental > Aquatic > Deep subsurface > Groundwater ...
GGCGGTTTTTACCCAGAAACCGGTGGTTTCTTTGGAAGTAAAAGCGTTATGATCGGCGCCTATTCTATCCAGCTCCTTGTGCACCATACCGGCTTCTGGTTTGTTTTTAGTGCCTTTGAAAAACATATGCTCCAAAAAATGAGAAATGCCGCTTATTCTCTTCGTCTCATTTCTTGAGCCGGTTTTGATGAGCGCCAAAAGAGTGGCGGCTTCAGTGCCGGCAAAAGGAGCCAATATAACCCTTAGGCCGTTAGGCAATCTTCTTTTCTCAAAGTTAATCATAAGTCAATACTATCACAGAAGGTTAAGGAAACGCAAAAACCATATCCGTGGCATAAATTTTTACCGCGCAAAATTTAAATGTTTTTTTCAATAAGCACCAGATATTTTTTAAAGTCGCCAAAGTTTTCTTTGAGTTTTTTTATAAAAAGCTCTTTGTCTATTTTTTCGTACTGATGAACTGTTTTATTTCTAAGCCCCACAACCGGCGCGATTTTGGCGGCAAAATCCTTAGGCAATATCTCACTGTCCGCCAAAGTTAAAAACGTGCTTTGCAGGTCATCCGGCACGCTAAGATTTTTCTCTTTTATAAAATGCACGTTGATATCCACCATTGTATCCACAATAAGCTGGAGGAGGCGCTCCGCCGTGTGTATTTTAAAATAATCGCCAGAAATTTCCTCGCAACTCATTCTGGTTATTGGCTCAAGCTCCTCCAGATACTCAATAATTTGATTTATTTTTTTCTCAACCAGTTGCTTATCAAACATATTTTAATTCTTTCTTATAATTATTAATTATTCCACGGATATATCCGGAACGAATATCAAAAAGTTTTTTAGAATCAAAGTATTTTCTATAGGCGTATATTCTTAACTCGCTAAAAAGCGATTCTCTCGCCTCATAAAGCACGATAGCATTATCAAAAATCTCTTTCAAAAGCAATGGCGAAGCTTTTTTCAGTGAAACAATATCAATATTTTTCTCCCTCACGACCGGAAGCAAATCAATAAAAAAAGAAGACTCTTGTGATAAACTCAATGGTTTATCTGAAAAATAAGCCATATCCGTATCGCTTTTAGAATGTGTTTTGCCTGTCACCCGCGAGCCGAAAAGCAATACCAAAGATAAGCCGTATTTTTCGGCCAGATTCTTTAAATTTGGTTTTATCTTTTCTATATCCACCATTTTTTGATCATACCACACTGCCGCCAAATTTGATAACCCGCAACTTTTGGTGTAAAAATTATTTTTTGAAATTTCAACATGTTTGCCACGCGTGAGCACGATTTTTTATATAATTTTATTCTTGAGGAATTCCGGCAGTTCGTTTATCTTAATTCTTTCTTGTTTGCCAGTATCCCTATCGCGAACGGTAACCATGTCGTCATTTAACGTGTCAAAGTCTATCGTCAGGCAATATGGCGTGCCGATTTCATCCTGTCTCCTGTAACGCTTGCCGATGTTGCCATTATCATCAAACATAACCATGCCATCTATCGCGCCTCTTACAAGCTTAAAAACTTCTCTGGCTTTAGCCACCAACTCCGGCTTGTTTTTGAGAAGAGGAAAAACAGCCGCCTTCACCGGCGCGATTTTAGGCTTAAATTTCAAAACTACTCTTTTCTCCCCATTCATTTCATCCTCGTCGTACGCGTCGGAAAGAAGCATCAGGATAGTTCGGTCAACACCTGTTGACGTTTCAATAACATGCGGGATATAGCGCTCTTTTGTCTTCTCGTTAAAATAAGTCATATCAACACCGGAAAACTTTTGATGCTGGCTTAAGTCGTAATCACCGCGATAGTGCACTCCCTCCAATTCGTCCCATCCAAAAGGGTATTCGTACTGGATGTCCCATGCGTCTTTTGCGTAAAAAACAAGATTTTCGTGCTGCTTCCAGCGCAGTCTTTCCTTTTTTATACCAAGGCGATCGTAAAAAGACATGCGCTCTATCTTCCACTCTTCATACGCCACAACGGCTTCTTTTGGCGGCACGAAATATTGCATCTCCATTTGCTCAAACTCCCTCTTGCGAAACAAAAACTGCCTTGGACTAATTTCGTTTCTAAAGGCCTTGCCAACCTGGGCAATACCAAAAGGGACGGAAAAGAACCCGGAGTCAAGCACATTTTTATAATTTATAAAAATTCCCTGAGCAGTTTCCGCCCGCAAATAAACATCCTGATCTTCTTCATTGAATTTCCCGAGAGTAGCTGTTGCCATTAAATTTTTAGCAACAACTTTGCCAAAATCTTTCTTACCGCAAGAAGGGCAATACAGTTTCGCCCGATGCTCATCAAATAAGATGTTAATTTGCGGTTCTGTCATTTTCTCATCCGCCACGGCTCCTATAGCTTCCAACAAATGATCCGCCCTGAATTTAGCGTGGCATTTATTGCAGACAACCATGGGATCGGAAAATCCGGATACATGTCCGCTAGCTTCCCAAACTTTGGCGGCGGTAAAGATGCTTGAATCCAAAAATGCCATATTGTAATGTTCCTTCATCGCCCTTGTCCACTCATTAACTACGTTTAGACGAAGCTCAGTTCCAAGCGGCCCCCAATCGTAAGTTCCCGCGAATCCGCCGTATATTTCCGAGCCGGGAAACACAAAACCCCTTCTTTTGGCAAGCGCTACTATTTTTTCCAAATCTTTCATGTTTTTATTTTATTGCTTATTCACTGCCGACTTTATTATTTTTACTGTCGTTTGAAAGCGGGTCTTTTGATAATTTTATATCAAGAGCTGAAATAGCGGTATAAAGCATTTCCTCCACGAATTCATCGTAAGCTTCAAACTTGGCTTCTGACACTATTTCCGGCGCGGTGCCAGCCTGTATCAAGCTAGGTGAGAAGAGCAGCTGAAACGAAATTTCTCTGGCCTGCCTTATCAAGCCCGTGCCGGCAGCCAAATCTCCGATATTCCAAGTAATGGTGGAATTACTTTCATCAAAAACAATATCCTCCGATGAAGGAGAAAATGAGTCCATCCACTCCACGTAAGGCGGTATGGTGGCGGTAATTTTGGCATCGGAAAGATCGTTGGAATTATTGGCCAAAGACCATACCACGGTATAAGAAGTATCTTCCCCGACTTCCGGCGGAATCGGTCCGTCATTTTCAAGAGAGCCGGAAAAGTAGAGTGTTCTGCCAAGGGCTCTTATGCCGGAAGCCACCATTATTTCTTTATTTACGCTGTCGGTTATTATCTTATTCTCATAATCAGCCGAGGTGCCCTTGCCGGAAATATTCGCTTCAAGCGAAATAGAAAAGTCTTTATCGTCGGCGCCATAAATGGGCAAAGGATTTTTTATCTTAAAGCTTAACTGGGTTTTGCCTATATCTCCCGGTTTAATGGACGACAGATCGCTCAAGCTGTTTGGTGTCCACAAGATAGTATCATCAAAAGTCCGATAAAGGCCTCTGCCCACCGAAACGGAAGACTCCTCATACGCTTCTCCGTCAAGCTTAAGTTCTATTTGCAAGTCTCTTATGTAATCATTCAGATTATTTTCCCACTCAAGATTAACGCGCGCCGTTTCTCCCGCGGCAATAACATTCTTTTCTTCATTTTGGCCGTTTATCAGCATGGAAAGATTAAGGGGGGTTTTCTTTATGGCTATTTTTTCCGAAGCCGAACCATAAACTCTTAAAATTTTATCTTCACCAAGCGTCCCTACGGAAAAAACAAACGTTCTTTCTTCTTGATTTTGACCATCCAAAAAACCTTTAATCGTTATTTTTTTCTTCTGGAGAGAGCCTATATCTCCCAATAACCACGCGCTGTCTCCCTCACTCGGCTTGATGCTAGATTCTGAGAACTTAAAACCGGGAGGATATTTGGCTTCCAGTCTAACCCTTTTTGCCAATGTTTCAGAATTTGAAACTATTTCCACATCCATGTTTATTTGTCCGCCGGAAACCGTTTCTTTAGGCAAACTGAGCAACAAACCTATCGGCGACTTGGTAATTTTCACCACGTACTCAGCTTCTTTGGCAAAGATGGCGTTTGAATTGACCGTCCTGTACTCAATCGTAACTTTAATCTTTTTTTCTTCATCCTCAAGTCCAAAAAAGGTTACGTCAATATTTTTATTTATTATTTCTCCAGGTTCTATGTCGCCAAGAGAAGTTCTCTCTCTGGATAAGCTTTCTCCAAGACCGGTGAAGCTGTTTGACGGATAATCAATTATAAGGTCGGCAAGCTCAAGAGATACCGCATTGTTGTTTTTTATGGAAAGATTCACATCAAGTATCTGCCCTCCCTCAACATAAACAGGGCCGCTTATTTCCATGCCCACGTTTGATGTTGATATTATATTAGATCCGGAATTCCACACATAAAAAGCAAAACCGGATAACACTAAAAGAAAAAATAAAGATATAAAAATTATATATTTCATCGGTTTAAAAGGCTTTATTTTCTTTTCTTGCTCTTCGTCCGCTTGCCATGAACTTGGCAGACTCTGTTTACCGCCGGCTGCGAAATCTTCTCTTTTATTTCTTCTCTTAAAAGAATCGTCTATTTTATAGAGGCGTTTTTTAAGCTTCTCTAAACTGCTTTCTCCATTATTATTCTCCATACTATCTTTTATAAATATCCTGTTTTAACAATAGAATTATTATAGCATACTTTCTGCGATAGCTTTATTTATAGCCGAAACTGTCTCGCTTTGAGAAGCCGGCATATCTTCCATATAGCCGAGGGCGCGCATCACCAAGGCGGTAGATTCAATCTGAATATTTTTCTTTTTTTCAACATCTTTTTCTTCCAAAATATAGCAAAAAAAGCTGAACAAACTTTTCCAGAGAGCTTCGTTTGCTTCTTCTCCTTTCACCATCCTTAATATCAAGCCGGTCATCTCGGCAAACATCTTCAGATCATTTGAGCTTTCCGGAGCTGACAAGATTTTCTCCGCGTCTACAATACGCCACATTTCTTTAGCATTGATTATCCCGAACCGACCGAAAGAGAAAAGATCAAGATGATTGCGCAGTTTGGATTTCTCAAGCCTTATGCTCTTAGCTGATGCCATGATCATGCCGAATTGCCTGGTGTATATATAACAAAGATTATCGGCTTCGCCGAAGCCGGCTTTTTTAAGAATAATTCCCTCAACCTGATAAATTTGATGAGCCATGCTTCAATTTTAAATCTAAAATCTAAAAAACAAAAGTTACAAGATCCTTATTTTTAGATGTTTTTCTCCCAGTTTTATCCCTTCCCCATCTGTGATACTTTCCTTAAATTCTATCTTTTTCACCCCGGCGGTTTTTTGAATTTCCTCGGCGAACTTTTCCACAAACGCTTTACCGGCAGCGTCCGCTTCAACTTGCATAATCACTTTTTGTTCAGGCATGAGTCCGGCTTTTTTGCGCGCGTCTTGGGCAGCTCTTATGAATTCTCGCAATTCACCTTCTTCTTTAAGTTCCGATGTAATAATAGTGTCTATTTCCACTTCACCGGAAATCTTATCATCAAAAACAACTTCTTTAACATTCAGTTCGTCTTTGACCAGTTTTAATAAATCTTCATTATTTTTTAGATTTGAGATTTGAGATTTTATTTTGAGCGAAGCGATCGGCTGCCTCACTTTTATTCCCGCCGCCGATCTCGCCTCAAGCCCGAGCGAAACAAGTCTTCTCACTTCGTCCATATCTTCAATTATTTTTTCTTCAGATTTGAGATTTGAGATTTGAGATTTTATTTTGAGCGAAGCGATTGGCCACTCTTCCAGATGCACGCTCTCTCTATCGCCGCCCGCTCCCTTATAAATATCCTCGGCAATATATGGCATGAAAGGAGCGATAATTTTCGCCAACTCCATTAGAACGTGCCGCATAGTGGCAAACGCGAAAGATCTGTCATCTTGCGATATTGATAACTTAAATCTGTCTCTGGAACGGCGAAGATACCATGTGGAGAGTTCGTCCACAAAATCTTTTATCGGACGCCCCGCCTTTACCGTATTATATGACTCCAGATTTTCCGTTACTTCTTGAATCAATTGATCCAATCTTGCTATAATCCATTTATCCAATACATTTTCGCTCTCCTTAAAATTTATTTTTTTATCGTCCTCACCCTTGTACATCTCAAAAAACTTATAAGTATTCCACAGTATGTTTATGATTTTGCCGTGAACTTCTTTTATTTCTTCATCGTTGAATTTAACATCCTCCGCCTGCATCACCACGCTTGTTAAGAGATAATATCTCAAAGCATCAGCGCCGTATTTGTCCAGGTTTTCCATGGGATCAGTGTAATTACCTTTTGATTTGGACATCTTGCTGCCATCTTTGGCTAAAATAGTACCGGTGGTTACCACATTTTTAAAACTGACATCGTCAAAAAGCATGCCGGCAATGGCGTGCATATAATAAAACCATGTTCTGGTCTGAGCGATGTACTCGGCTACAAAGTCGCCCACTTGATGCCCCTCAAATTCCTCCTTGTTTTCAAACGGGTAATGATACTCGGCAAAAGGCATGGCACCGGACTCAAACCAACCATCAAGCACTTCCGGCGTTCTATTCATCTCTCCGCCGCATTTATCGCACGCCAGATTAAGTTTATCTATGTATGGCCGATGCAGATCAATGACATAATTCCTGTCATGCGGAATTGGCGTAAAATCAATTTCAAAAAACTTGGCGTTTTTTATAAAATCACGACCGCCGTTTTCTTCTCTCATGACTACAGTTTCTTTCTCATTTCTGCCAAGAGCGGCCGAGATCATCATCCAAAGAGGATAATCATGACTTACCACCAAAATATTTTTATCTTTGTATCCGCTTTCCGTTTCGTACAAAAAATCTCCCACTCTCTTTTTAATCTCGTTTAGCGTTTCTCCTTCCGGCGATGCTTTGTGAAATTTTTCCAGCTGATTTTTAAAATAAGTATGGTATTCTTTATCTGTTTTGCCTTCAAACACGCCAACATTTACTTCTCTTAATCTCTCATCAGACACAAAATTCTCTTTACTTATACCAAGAGCGCCGGCGATTATCTCCGCCGTTTCTTTCGTTCTACTGAAGTCGGAATAAAAAACAAGATCAATCTTTTTGCTTTTAAGTTCCTCTGCCGCCGCAAGAGCTTGCTTTCTGCCAAGCTCGGTTAAAGGATACTGATCACTATTTTCAAATTTAGTGCTTACAATACTTTTAGTGTTATTTTCCGCTTCTCCGTGACGAATTGCAAAATATTTATTGCCTGATTTTTTAGTATGCTTTTTAAGCTCTTCAATAGAACCCATTACCGCGCAATTGCCGCATTTGCATTTCCAAATCGGCAAAGGTGAAGCCCAGAAACGATTGCGGGAAATATTCCAATCCGGCGCGCTTTTGAGATTATTTAAAAATCTTCCCTCTTTCAAGTGCACCGGATACCAATTTATCTTTTGATTTAATTCAATCAGACGGTCTTTTACTTTTTGGATATTTATAAACCATGAAGATAGGGCGTTATAGATAAGCGGCGTGTCGCAACGATGGCAGTGCGGATACGAATGAGTATGCTGAGCCTTGGCGAAAAGCAAGCCTCTTTTTTCCAAATCTTCTTTCACCATTTTGCCACCCTTTTTGTAATACTGGCCTCTTATAAATTCCGGAGCATTAGCGTTGTAATGTACGCTCTGGTCCAGAAGCGGCGTTGCCGGCAAACCAAGCTCCAGACCAAGATTATAATCATCTTCGCCATACATAGGCGCGATATGCACCACGCCGGTGCCGCTTTCAGTGTTTACAAACTCCGCGGCGGCAAGGTGATATGCTTTTTCTTTTCCTTCCGACAACGCAGCTTCATACAAAGGCTCATATTCAAGACCAGTGAGTTCTTCACCCTTAAGCTCTTTTTCTAATTCATACTCGCTGTTCGTCAGTAAACTTCTTTCTTTGGCAATAATAATTTTTAAATTTTGATCTGTAGTTTTGACTTTTGACTTTTGACTTTTGACCTGATAAACGAGTTTTTCGTTTATCGCCAATGCCAAATTCGCCGGCAGCGTCCACGGCGTAGTAGTCCATGCCAGAATATATGTATTGTCATCTGTCGTAAAATCGCCAATCTTTTGACCGGATTTGAGTTTAAACTTCACCGTTACGGCCTCTTCGGTAATGTCTTTATAACTGTTATCCATATTCACTTCAGCCTTGGCTAGCGGCGTTTCGCATCTTGGGCAATACATAAGAACCTTTCTTCCTTCATACAAAAGGCCTCTCTCGTGAATTTGCTTGATAGCCCACCACACACTCTCCATGTAGGAGGCATCCATGGTTTTGTACGAATTATCAAAATCCACCCAGCGCGCGATTCTCTCCACAAACTTTTTCCAATCTCCGGCGCAAGAAAGCACTGAGGCGCGGCAAGTTTCATTAAATTTTTCCACCCCCATCTCTTCTATCTCTTTCTTGCTCTTAATGCCGAGGCTTTTCTCCACCATGTTTTCTATCGGCAAACCGTGGCAATCCCACCCCCACCTTCGGCGAACGTGAAAACCGCGCATTGTCTTATAGCGAGGAATGATATCTTTTATTATTGAGGCAAGAAGACTGCCGTAATGAGGCAAACCGGTAGCAAAAGGCGGCCCTTCATGAAAGACAAACTCGCCCTTGGGTGATTCTTTCTTAAGAGTTTTATTAAAAATATCGTTTTCTTGCCAGAATTTCAGAGTTTCTTCCTCTCTTTTGGCTGTCTGGGACTTATTGTCATTTTGGCTTTCCATAAAATCAGTTTAGCACTAAAAGACGGCAAAATAAAGAGATTATGGCAACAAAACACAAGGTGTTGCGAGCGAATGAAAATTAGTCAAATATTATCCCAAAACGCTATAAACATTTAACCCTTTAGTTTTTCCTTTAACCATTATGACACCCCTGTCTTTTAGATTATATTTTTCTGTTAAGAAATTTTTAGTAGACGCGCCAATTACTATTGTTGCGTCTAATTCTTTAGTCGCGCTTTCAAGTCTGGCGGCGCAGTTGACCGTATCTCCTATAGCCGTGTAGTCAAATCTATCTTTCGCGCCAATGTTACCAACAATTGCCGGACCGGTATAAATGCCAATGCCGTTTTTGATTGCTGGTTTTCCTCGTTCTTTTAAAATCTTATTAAAATCGTCTAAGCGATGGGCCATGCCAAGCGCCGCTTTCACCGCTTTGTCGGCATGAAGATTATCTTCTATCGGCGCGCCCCAAAAAGCCATAATGGCGTCGCCAATATATTTATCCAATACGCCGTCCTGTTTTAAAATTTCATCAGTCATTTCCGTAAAGTATTCATTCAAAAGAACAACAAGTTCCGATGGTGATGTATTTTCTGACAAAGATGTAAAACCGCGAATATCTGAAAAAAGAACAGTTATATGTTTTTCTTCTCCTCCAAGCGTTATTTGTTCCGGCGCGAGTAGAATTTTGGAAAGCACTTGCGGTGAAACATATTTTGAAAATATTTTTTTTAACTCTTTTTTGTGTTGTTCGCTTATACTATATTTATAGCCAAGCATTAACGCGCCGGCGAAAAACATATTTCCAAAAAGGTCTACTAATCGCAGTACGATTCCATTTTCAAAAGAAACAATTCCTCCAACTAAAATTAAGATAAATAAAAAAAAGAAAGACGCGGCGAGTATTCTTACATTTTTAAAAAAAGAGAAAAGAAATGATGTGAATATTCCAACTAATATTATTAAAATAAGCGATAGCGCCGCGCCGGTATCTTTAAGCATATATCCTCGCGACAGCATATTAACAATATTAGCTTGAATTTCCACTCCGGACATAAGTTCACCTTGAGAGACAGGCGTTCTTTGTTCGTCGTGCAGATCAGGAGCTGTAGCCCCCACAAGCGCAATTTTATTTTCAAAAAATGACTGGTTTTCTAAAATTGCATCGCTAAAAGAAATCATGGGGAAACTACCAGGGCGTCCGGCGTAAACAATTTTACCATCCATATTTTTATTTTTTATGCCGGCAAATTCAGCGACTTTTTGTGAAAATGAAACAATTACTTTTCCGTTATTTTCGCGCAATGGCGCGGGAAATTCACGCGCGACATTATCTTTGTCAATGACAAAATTAACATGACCCAACGCAATATTTTCTATGTTGGCGTTAAAAAATTTTTGAAGCGGCAATACCGTAGCCGCGTCTTCTCTGATTTCAAGCGGCATTACGAGTTTATAAGAAATATTTTTGAGGGCATTTTCTAAGGCGGTGTCATCTGTATTTCCCAAACGCGAAGGTTCCGCGAACATAACATCAAGTCCAACAACTAAAGGGCGCGCTGTTTCAAGTTTTGAAAAAAACTCGGCAAAAATTTCCCTTGGCCATGGCCATTGTCCTAATTGAGATAAAGATTTATCGTCAATAGCAACAATGACGATTCTATTGTCCAGTTGTTTATCAGAAAATAATCTGTCTTCTAATATATTTTCAAAACCGGAAAAAAATCCCAGCAAATGCGTTACTATAATTATTGCGGAAGAGATAACCCCTATATACCAATAAATTAATTTTGATTTTTTATCCACGGGTGTCAATTATTGGTTCAATTTTAAGATTCACTTCAAAGATTGGAGTGCTGTCTATGAGATTCACGCCTTCGTTTAAATTTTTATAAACACCAATAACATTGCCAACAGCTTTGCCAAATTCAGCGACCTCAGCGGTAAGACGCGGTGTAAAAAGTCCTTCTGAATTAATCTTTCCGATTGGCCCCAATACTTGCCACGCAACTTCATGCGTTACATCCTTAATGCTATTGTCGTCATAACGCAAAAGCGCCATAAATTGGATTGTCTCTCCTTCAATTATATTGTCTAGGCCATGAGCAGTTGCAATTTCCAGACCAATCGCTTTTTTTGTTTTTCGCGGCGAGGATAACTCCCGTTCTATTGGTTTCGGCTCTTCTATTCCTTCTATTTTTATTAATTCATCTGATTTTATTCTAAGATTTGGTGTTGCTTCCTGTAAAATCTCGTTTTTATTAGAAGGACCGTTTTCTAATTGAATTTCATCAGCAGGTTCATCCTTCAGTGTTTTTTCTTGGATATTTTTAAAAATAGTATCATCTATGAATATCTGTTTGATTTCTTCGCGAAGTTCTTTTCTGCCGCCACCTTCATTTTTGATATTCTCAATTATTATATTTATTTCGTCATCCTCTTTTTGTTGCGCCTCTATCCAATTTGTCCAGCGAGAAACATCTTTTCTATCTTCAATTTTTAAAAGCGCGAGCGGTTGTTTTTTCTCCGCGATGTTTTTTATTTCATCTTTCTTTATCTCAACTAAGACATTAGCGGAGATTGATGTTTCTGTTCCATCAATTTCTTTACTTGTTTCCGGATCAATGGCTTTCACGGATACGACATTTTCAGAACCGATAAATAAAGAGTTGCCTTCTTCATGTGCCGCGCCAAACGATGTGCCACGCACAACCGCGATCGCATTTGCTGTTTTAACCGTCCATTCGGAATCTGGGGTGCCAAGACTGATAATTTTTGACCATAATCTTCCTGTCACAAGTTTAAGTTTGACTATGATTCGTTCGCTTTGTTCGTTATAAAACGCTTCATCAAGAATCATTGTAGTGTTTGGTTCAAGGCGCACGATAGATCCATCTGGCAAATTTATATTCGCTTTTCCCGTTTTATTCGTCTTTACGCCGATTTGATTATTTAATTTATCGCCAGTTTTAAGTTCTCTTTTTTGATTGCCGTTTTCCGCATCAATTTCAAAGACGCCCGGACTTATAATTTCTATAACTGATAGAGTCGCGATTGAATTACCTGTTGGTATTTGGACAGCATCATTTGTTTTACCGCTTTTAAAAAACAAACTAACGATTGCGATTAAAACAACTATTCCCAATATTCCTGCTGTGTATTTTATCATATAGATTTTATATTATTATAGATTGCCCCTATCTATTATCGCCGCTTCCTCCGAGCTTGCCACGTTCAAGTCGCGAGTATATTTTTTCTATATTTTTCATGGCGACATTTTCAAGCGAGAGGCCAAGTTCGCTGGCTATTTGAGACAAGTACCACAACACGTCACCAAGTTCTTTTTCAAGTTCTTGCTTAGTTTCCTCGCTTACGACTCCGCCTTTGTCTCTTAAAACTTTCTTGATTTTATCCGCCACTTCGCCGGCCTCTCCGGCAAGACCAAGTGTTGGATATGTGAAATTATTACCATTGTCCGGATACAAGGCCGTCTTGCGAGATTTTTCTTGATATTCTTTAAAATCCATTATTTTTTCTCAAATAAATTTTTTGTCTCGGCATTTTTGGGGCCGATGCTCTTGGAGTAAAGAGATTTTTTGCGTTTGTTATAAGGCACTTCGGATGGACTGGACATGGTGTGAAAATCAATCTGGCAAATGTACATATCCGGATAAATGGCAATCGGCAAATTTGCCTGATTAGAAAGCTCTAAAGTAATAGTTCCTTCAAAACCCGGGTCCACGAAACCGGCGGTGTGCACCAAAATACCCATTCTAGCCAGCGTGCTTTTGCCTTCCACTTTTACGGTGATATCGTCCGGCAGATAAATATATTCCTGAGTGGAAGCGAGGGCAAAAGTGCCGGGATGCAGGATGAAGGCCTCGCCTTTTTTAATAATCACGTCTTCCATAAACTCTCGCGGAATACCTTCTTTGACGTCCAAATGAAGATATTTGCCTTGCTTGAAAATCTTAAATTTGTTATCAAGTTTAAGATCCACGGAAGCCGGTCCGATCTGATCGGCGCTAAGCTTGGAATCAAATTTGATTCTGCCGTCTTTAATAGCCTTTTTGATATCCCTGTCTGAAAGTATCATAACAAGCTAAATATATCATATTTTTTAAATAAAAACAGCCCTTTTGGTTAGGGCTTTACGGCTTTTTTATTCTACTTTACTTGATATTCGTCCTTACCCTCATTGCCGGTCTTAACTCACTTCCGCCACTCTTCTTCCTCCGATAAATCTAGTCGCGATAGTTGGAATATGTGAATATTTAATTTTTTTGGCAACATCCCATGCCGCGTAGCCGGCCGTAAAAGCAATAATCACCGCGAAAGATTTGGCCACCAAGTCGGCAATCAAAAAATTACTGAACAGGAAACCGAATATCTCACCAAATGAAACGCCGCTAAGCATGGCATTTTTAATAACGCTCGGGAAAGATATATATAGAGAAGAAACAAGGAAAAACAAAGCAAAAAGCGCCATCTTGGAATAGGCTGATCTTAAAAACCAAATACAGTAGATCCTGTACATAATCCTTTTTTTAAAAGCGCTGAAATCATCGGCGCAATAATCAAATTCTTTTTCTTTTCTTATATTATCCATGACAATTGTTTTTCTTCTGTTTTTATTTTTTCTTTAAAAATTTTCCTCGCTCTAAAGAGCCTCATCTTGACTGTTGCCAGAGTGATACCCTCTTCTTCGGCTATCATCTTTTGCGATTTGTCTTCAATGTAGTATTTTTTCAGCGCGCTTTCAAACTGCTTGGGTAAAAATTCAAGAGTTTTCCTTACGAAACCGGCCGTTTCCTCTCTGGCCAATTCTTTTTCCATGCTGTTGTCCGCGAAAGCCATCGCCGGCGCGTCATCAAGCCGGCCGTATCTTTCGTAATCTTTTTTTAGCTTACCGTAATGATTAAGAGCAACGTTGCGCACTACCTTGTAAGCCCAACTTTTGAAAGTGGCATTTTCCACTTCTCTAAACTTGCCGGCATTCAAATAAATCTTCGTAAAAGCCTCCTGAACTATATCTTCCGCCTCTTCTTTATTTTTTACTATTTTATAAGCCGCCTTAATAAAGGCCAGCTGATATCTGTCCACCAGCAAAGCAAAAGCGGATGGGTTTTTAAGAGAAATAGACAAAACCTCCTCGTCTTTTAAAAGATCATGAGTTTGGTTGTCTATTTCTCTTAACTGTTTCATGTTACTAATATTATTGAAACTAACCCCTCTGGCGACCTTTCATAATATTACAACAAGCTTGATTGAGGTATGGTTTCATTGTAGCATATCAAGTATTAAAAGATTATATAATCTTGAATTACAAGATAATTAAACATGATAAGCTACAATGAATTAAAATCCGGTAAAGTAATCGTTTTTGAAGATCAGCCTTATACGGTAGTGGAAGCCGCCTTTCTTAGAATGCAGCAAAGAAAGCCGGTAATGCAGGCGAAATTGAAAAATCTGATAACCGGCAAAACGGTGGAAAAAAACTTCCAACCATCAGACAAGTTTGAGGAAGCGGAAATAAACACCAGGCCGATCAAATATCTTTATAGTCACAAAGGTGAGCATTGGTTTTGTGAAGAAAAAGATCCTTCCAAAAGATTCCAAATGGAAAACTCTTTAATCGGCGACAAGATCGGTTTTATAAAACCTAATACTATAATAGAAGCCGTTACCTTCGGAGAACAAACTATCGGTGTAAAATTGCCAATCAAAATGGAGCTTGAAGTAAAAGAAGCGCCGCCATCCACCAAAGGCAACACCGCCCAAGGTGGCAGCAAGCAAGTAACGCTTGAGACCGGCGCGGTGATAAATACACCTATGTTTGTGGAAGCCGGCGACAGAGTAATCATAAATACCGATACCGGCGAATATGTAGAAAGAGCAAAATAATGTCAAGGTTGAACCTTGACATTGGGGGCCTATAGTAAAGTGGTATTACGCGTCGTTCGCAATGACGAGTCGGGAGTTCGATTCTCCCTAGGTCCATAAAATTAAGGAGAACAAAGCGGAGCTTTGGGTGACTATATTTTTAGGACATAGGGAGAATCGGTCACAAGTCCTCAAAAATTATAATCGCTCACGCTCCTTAATTTTATGGTCAATTTTAGAAAAAGTTAGAACTCATTTCCAAGAAAATCCCGACGACGACTTTTGATAAATTTCCGCTCGGTCGGGCAAAAAGGAAAGGGGTTGGGGGGAAGGAATTTTTGCCCGCCCTCGCTTTCTTCGCTTCTTTTTTCGCCGCCGCAATTTTTCGTATTTCGCTTTGCGAAATGTGCCACCAAGAAAAATACAAATTATTATCACATTGCATATGTATCATTATAATACACCATTGCCCGATAATACAACAAGCGATATACTATTAGTAACTATATGATTGAAATATCAACAAAACTTGGCCAAAACTTAAAGCGTATAAGAACCGCTAAAAGATTGTCGCAGGGCGCAATAGCTCGAAAATTAGAAGTTCACCGAGCTTATATTAGCGGAATTGAAAACGGAAAAAGAAATCCCACGCTTGCGACAATTCAAAAATTAGCTGTTGCAATAGGAATTTCGGCTGATGAATTAATAAAATAAAAAACATGGGAAAGGTAAAAATAATTTTTCTACATGGTTTAGTAGGTTCAAAAGATTATTTTGAATATTTGGAAAAAGAATTTTCCGGTTATCAAACCATATCTTTTGATCTCATTGGTTTTGGAGATGAAGCCAAGCCAAAAATCAATTACGCTCTTGATGATTTCATGAAATTTCTGGATTTGAAATTACAGTTGTCTCAAGATAACGATGTGCAATATGTTTTAGTTGGGCATTCCTTGGGTGCGCTACTTGCAAAGGAAGTAGTAAAAAAATATCCACAGAAGATTACGAAGGTATTTCTTTTGGGTTATCCATTTCTTGATAAGGATAGACTATTCGGAAACAGGGGGTTCTTTGATAAATTTTATGTAAACGGCACCTGGTGGACAAAAGTCATGTGCGAAATGAGAACGATATTTAAGATATTATTTCTGCCTTTCATTTTTTTATTTGGGTATAAATATCGCAAATCGTATCTTGGTTATTTCAAGCATACCTATCAATCCGCTTACGGAACCATACACAATACCATTTTGAAAGATAACAAAGAAGATTTATTCAAATTATCTGATGAAATTGTGTTCATTAACGGGAAAAAAGACAGAAGTGCAGATTTGGAATTTGCTAAGAAATTCAAACAATACCTTATTGAATCTATGGGCCATTTTATTTTCAATCATGAAAGCGAAATAGCAAAGATTATAAAAGATGAAATTAGTTCAATATAGCGTTAAAATAAAATTATGGAAAAATTACACGAAGAGAAACTATTAAATTTTGAGGACCAAACTAAACAAGAAGCTCGACAGATGTCTGCGACTGAAGATTTTAAAAAAATTGATCAGAAAACACTAAGCCAAGAGCCCGTTAAGGAAATGAGAGAACCTTTAGAAAAAATACCCACAAGAGAAACAAGCGAAGCCGAAGCGGTCAAAATCGTCGAGATAAAACAATCATTGCAAGAACTACTTGTTCAAAATAATACAATGTTGCCAGAACAAACGGCAGTGCCCATGGGTAGCTCTAATTTAGAAGTAGACAATGTCCATAAATTTTATAGTTGGTTTGCAAAATATTACGACCTTTCAAGAAAGATTTGGAATCCCTTTTTCCCCGCGTCAGTAGAAAAGGAATTCAACAGATTGTTATCAACGTATATCAAGGATGGTGCGAAAATTCTTGATGTGGGTGTTGGTACAGGAATAAATATTGAAAGAGTGCTTAATGATAATATCGCTTTTGACTCGTATGAGGGAATTGATGTGAATCCAGAAATGCTGACCGAGGCGAAACGCAAATTTAATGATGTTGATAATCTGACACTTCATTTGGCAGATGTGACTCAAATGGAAATTACTCAACAATACGATGCAATTATATCAACGCTAGCCCTCAGTCACCTAAAAGAACCAGATAAGGCAATCCAAAAATTACTAACGGCTCTTAAACCTGGTGGAAAAATTTTGTATCTTGATAACTTCGCCGTGCCAAAACCAAGACTACGCGACAAAGTGGCAATCTGGGTTTATCACAAGATGTTTCACTTTAGTCCTATACCAACCGAGATGGCAGAGAAATTTCCAGTTTCTGAAGAAGAGAAACATTTCCCTTTTCTTGGCGGTCAGTTGTCAATGTATGTTTTTCAAAAGGATATAAATTGATAGGCATGGCTCAAATCTAAAAGAATCTGTAAACTTTAATTAAGCTGACTTGCCAGCTTTGCTGGCATAAAATTCGGCGGCGGGACAAGTCGGGCGGGCAAAAAGGAAGGGGGTTGGGGGGAAGGAATTTTTGCCCGCCCGAGCGGAAATTTATCAAAAGTCGTCGTCGGGATTTTCTTGGAAATGAGTTCTAACTTTTTCTAAAATTGTCCATAAAAATAAGGAGCGTGAGCGATTATAATTTTTGAGGACTTGTGACCAATTCTCCCTAGTTGATTGACCAGAAGTGAAATAGACACCCTTCTGACAAAAGGTCACTATAACTGGATGGGATTTCTTTATTCCCCGTCCAAGTTAGACCCTCAGAGTTTTTCAGTCAAGGCACTTGGAGAAGCTCTTGGCGAAAAGCTAATTGCGACCCAGTACCTCTCCGAGGTGCTGGGTCTTAAAATTGAAAGGGATGACTACGATCAGCAAAAGGGGAAAATTTCCCTTGAAACTGATCGCATTGCTTCAGCCATTAGTAGAAATATCAAAACGTCCAGTGGCATAAGCGTGAACGACACGCTTTCTGTAACAAATATTCCTGACCGATTAAAAACAGCTGAAGGGTATATTGATGCTCTTTGGCTAGAACACCACGGCTTCGGAGGGATTAAGGTCAAAATCAAATTAGACAATATTTCACAAAAATATATCCTTTTTGATTTAAGTGGAAATCCGATTAAGGATTTCACCTATAGCATTTCTGTCGGCAATATCGGCGGCGCGCAGGTGAAAGACACCATTAAGCTCTACACTGTGGCTTTTGCTAAGGATAGCACATCATACGCGATCCTAGTTTGCCCGGATATTGAAGCCGCGCCGGTAATTGACGGCATGCGTGAGATTTGTATAAATGTGTTTGCCACAAATCTGCGCAAAGAGGCGGCAATTGCTTTGCTTGGCAATCCGCCGTTTAACTTAACGGACGCGGGAATAAACAGATTGTTTGCTCCCACTCCGGAAACACAGATAGCGAAAGGCGGTGGACAATGAGAACAAGAACACTAATGATAATAGCGTTTTTAGCCCTCCCGTTTTTAGGAGGGTGTCTCACCACTTCCACCAGCGTGGAAGTACGCAGCGTGGAAGAATTTCCCGGCGGGGGCAGATTCCTGATCGCCGCGCCTTGGCTAAAGCGGTAAACGCTGGAGAAAATGGCGAGGCCCATGCCAGAATGGAAGTTTAGCGGGTGGTTTTTTTATTTTAACTATCCGCTCATGCCCTCTCTGCTGTAATCACTAGCACCTTTGAAATTAGAGTAATCTTCTGTGCCTTTAACGAATGAGTCGGCGGCTTTTTTAATAAAATTAAGAGCTTCGCGCAGATTACTTTCGGTAAAGTCGGCGTTAGCTTTAAACAACCAGCTCTTGCCACCCTCACCCCAGTTGTATCTGCCTAAAGCGCCGGGTCCATCTATGCCAAACTTAACGCTGCCATCTTCCATCTTGCGTAAAATCAAATTAAAACCCTTTTCTCCGCCAAAATCTCTGGCGTAATGCAAACCTTCCAAAAATTCATAATTATCAGGGTTTAAAATTTTTGATATATATTCATCATTGCCACTCTCTATGATATTGGCTATAATCTTGCCTTCATCTTGAAAATTATTGACTCTAAATATAAACCTTTCCGTCTCGTCAGTAGTAAAATAATTTTTAATTTTTGCATAATCCTCCGCGCCAATTCTTGGCTTTTCTTCCATCTCCTCAAATGCCATTCTTGGATCAGGGGAGTATTTTTCAATTCCCTCGGCTCCAATGTCGGTTTTTTCTGTTATCAATTCAGCGTCATAACTTGTTGAAGGCGGTTTAAGATCTACGCCTGTCTGGGTTTCTCCCTTAATTACTCCCGCACCCCCTTTATCCCACCCAAACCACTCGCCGGCAAAATGTCTTATAGCGTAAC
>Ga0210057_1004348_pt1 | contig 18938 bp, 20 predicted proteins | sample CryGeyCG2114_010_2_FD_183968 | JGI IMG/M metagenome (GOLD analysis project Ga0210057, IMG submission 183968) | Groundwater microbial communities from aquifer - Crystal Geyser CG10_big_fil_rev_8/21/14_0.10 (SPAdes) (version 2) | ecosystem: Environmental > Aquatic > Deep subsurface > Groundwater ...
TATGGAAGTTGGATTTTGAGTAAGTCTTTTGAAACTCAGAAAAAGGAGTTGTTATTCAAATTAGTTGCATATAATATTGATAGGAAGTTAATTATCTCTTTGGTGATTGGAGGAATTCACCAAAGCCGGTTTTGGAAAGCCTTATAAATTAATTATTTCTTGGTTGTTTGTGTTATTTGTTTAACTCAAATACACGAGCCTGTAGCTCAGCACGGTTAGAGCGCTGCTCTGATAATAACAACTTTCTTTAGAACCGAGAGAATCAAAGATTCTCTGGTCCAGAGAACAAGTTTGTTCTCTAGGAAAGAAAGTTCTTAGAGTCAAAGAAACTAAGAATATCAGTAAGGCAGAGGTCCACGGTTCAAATCCGTGCAGGCTCATTTTATCAACAGATTTGAACATCTTCAGAATCAAAGATTCTTCGAACTCTCGCACAAGTATGTGCTCAAGTAATCCGTGCAGGCTCATTTTATCAATAGATTTGAACATCTTCAGAATCAAAGATTCTTCGAACTCTCGCACAAGTATGTGCTCAAGTAATCCGTGCAGGCTCATTTAAAATAAATGATATAAAACTTTTAATACAGTTTATCTTAGTTGTTTAGATGTATAAAACGAAAGTTATAGAAGATTTTGAACTGTCAAAACTTTAGGATATAAAGTTAATTTTGCATATCATTTTCCTAAGGACTCTTTTTTAAGATATAATGTTAGTAAGGGTAGAAAAAAATATTTTCTTAAATTACCTTCAAAATCTAGGAGAGAATTGACATTGAAATTGATGAATGAATAGATTATACTTAGAAATTTGGAAAATGTTGAAGGAGTTGTAAAGTTTAGTAAATATATTGCTGATCCAATTTTTGTGATTGTTAAACCTGCCGTTTATGGAAGGAGAATTTATTATGAAGATAATCTGGTTAACGGGATAAAGGAAAGGGATAATAAAAATTCTTTGGTTAATTTAGTTAAGTCAATTCATGAAAAAAATGTTTCTGGTTTGAATCTTTTATTTGATAATTTAGTTGTTAATTCAAATAATTTTTATATTACAGATTTTCATTCTGCTAAGCTTTTTGGTAAGGATTCATATTCTAGGAAAATGTTTGATGAATTGGCTGAAAAATATTTTGAGGATATTGATTTTCTTTTTGGTGGAAATGCAAAATTTTAAGAAGAGTATTTTTTTTAAATTTTCTATGGAATTTGATTATAAGAATGCAATAAAACAAATGGGTTATGAGCCTGTTTGCAAGATGGGAAAGAATCAGTGTTCTTTTGCAGTTTACCGAGCTAGGAAAAATGATAAAAGTTATGCTATTAAATTTCCTAAAGATTTTGACGAATGGGATAGAGATAGCTTGTGGAGCGAGTACAGTGTTTTAAGAAAAGTTGGAAATTTGGAAGGAATTGCATCAGCAAAAGAATTTGTTGTATCTCCGTATCTAGCATTAGTTAAGGAATATATTTCTGGAAAGCCGATGCGATTTTTTATTGAAGATAAAGGGTTAATTTCAAGACAAAAAATTTATGGAGAAGAGAATAGGAAATTTTTTAGGGAAACTTTGAAGGGGATTCATGATGCGGGATTTGCTCGACTTGAACTTGTTCCTGAAAATATTGTTTTGTCTAAGGGAAGGCCAATTTTTATTGATTTGGGAAGTGCAATTAATGCAAGAGATATTTGTTCTGAAACTTTTGAAAATTATAAGGAAAAAGATATTTGGGCTATGGAAGAATATTTTTGATTTTAGCGACGAGCGAAGAAGTTGATACGAGCGAGGAGGATTGGCCATCCCGCGCCCCGGCCACCGCCCCAAATGGCAAATGATAGGAATACTAGACGTGAGAAAATTGGATGATGATATTTTTAAGAAGAGAGAGTGAGAGAAAAACTCCTCCGAACTCGAGTCTACACTTGTTATTAATTTAAATTTATGCTCGTGTAAACTCTCACCACCCTAAGTTAATGCTAAGGAAAATTCGAGGCTAGGAGAGTTGGTGTTAGGAAGAAACCCGCCTACCACCCCCATTCCCAAGAAGTTAATGTTAGGAAAATTCGAGGTTAGGATTGTGAAGAAAATTTGGATTTAGAGTTTTAACGCCCACCCAGAGCGTTTTCGACATGGCGTTTTAGTTTGTCCGCCCTAGTTAAATGTTAGGAATACTTAAGATTGGTATTTGATTAGGAATATTTGGGGGGGGAATTGTTGCATTTATTTTGAAAATTCTTCTTCCGGAAAGATTTAAAAAGCGATTTTTGATAAGTTGAATATGGCAAAAGGATTATATCATTATATTAGAAATGCGTGGAAGAAACCAGATATAAAAGTACTTCGGGAAAGAATGGTTGAATGGAGAAAAAGCGACGCTGTTGAGAAAGTTGATAAACCGCTTAGATTAGATAGGGCTCGAGGTTTAGGATATAAGGCGAAAAAAGGTTTTGTCGTCGCAAGAGTTAGGGTTAAGCGAGGAGGGCATAAAAGAACAAGGCCTAAGAAAGCGAGAAAGGTTAGAAATCTTTCAATTAGAAAATCTCTTTCATTAAATTATCAGACAATAGCAGAGCAAAGAGCTGCAAGGAAATTTAAAAATTTAGAAGTTTTGAATTCTTATAATATAGGCAAAGATGGTATTTATGGATTTTATGAAGTTATTTTAGTTGATCCGAGGAGAAGTGAAATTCAGAATGATAAAAATGTTGGATGGATTTCTAATCCCAAAAATAAGGGAAGAGTTTTCAGAGGATTAACAAGTGCAGGTAAAAGAGGACGAGGGTTGAGAGCTTAGTTTTTTTTGAGAAGTTAATTTCTATAATTTTAAAACAATTTTTGAGCAAAAAATATTTTTCTAGTTTTTTATTTTTTTGCGATGAGCAGTTAACCAATGTTTTTGTCGTCGGCAAAACTAAATTTATTTTATTTTATTTTATCTGTTTAGCCAAGTTTTAGAAATTTTATTTTTTACGAAATATTTATAAAGTATTTATTTTTAGTTAAAAGATAAAAGGGTGAAAATGGTTGACAAGAAATTTAGTGGTGTTTTAATTTTAACGACAATATTATTTTTAAGTGTGGGTTTTGTTTCTGCAGGTGTTTTTGATTTTTTGAAACCAAGTATAACTGGTGATGCTGTTAGTAACTTGGATAATAATTTGGTTAGTTATTGGAATTTTGATAATAATTTTTTAGATGATGGTTCTGCGAATGTTGATCTGACTTGTTCAGGAAATTTTTGTCCAACTAGAACTTTGGGAAAATCTGGTTTTATGAATGCTGGTTCATTTGATGGTGCTGGAGATGTTTTGGAAAAAACTTATAATGATAGAGATGATTTATCTTATAGTGAGAGTAATTTTGCTGTTTCTGTTTGGGTTAAATTAGAACAAAAACAAAGTGCGCAAAGTATTGTTGAGTTTGCTAAATATAATAATAGGGAGATAGGAAATAGGAAAGGAATTTTTATTGATCAAAATGGGAAACCTTTGATTTTATATGGTTCAAGTAAATATGCTGTTGGAAATACACCTGATTTAAGGGATGGAGAGTGGCATCACCTTGTTGTTTCTTATCGTTATGTGGTTAATGAAAACCTTTGGCAAAGGGCTAGAATTTATGTTGATGGAGAGGTAATAGATTTTGTTGATGGAGAAAAAGATTTGAAAGCAAATCCTGCTACTAAAACTCCTGGAAGTTATCATGCTATTGCGAAGGTTAGTATTGGAAAGGCATTAACTGGACAAGCAAATACTTATGCTAAAGGAATGATTGACGATGTTAGAATTTATACAACTGAATTAAATCCAAGAACTGTTGCAGAGCTTTATGAATATAGGCCTTCTGCACTTAATGAGAAAACTTGTAGGGCAGATATTGATTGTAAAGATCAGAATGATCATACTGAAGATAGATGTGTAAATTTGGAATGTAAAAATTATCCAATTACTTGTCTTAACAGTCTTGAATGTCAAGGTAGTGACCCAACAAAAACTTATACTTGTTTGAATCCTGGAAAAGCAGATTCAAAATGTGAAGAAGTGCCGACAAGGCCGACAACTTCGAACTATCATCCTGCTGATACTAATAAGAATTGGAAGATTAGTTTAGATGAGGTTACAACCTATTGTTCAAAGATTCCTAAAGATAATGCTAAATGTCAGTTGTCTGGAGAAATTTGGAAAAATGGAGAAGATTATATCTGGGATTCTTCCAAAAATGAGTGGGTTTATTCAATACTTTCTATTACACCAAAACCTCTTAACGAATTATGTACTGGAGATACAGATGATGTTTATGGAAATTATTTGACAGTTTATGATCCTAACAAAAATTCTCTTATAATGGGATACAATCCTTTGATGGAAGGAGTTTTATCTTTGGGAGGAGATACATATCAAGATGTTTGTGTTGATGCAAATGGTAAGCCTTTAGACAAGGGAGGGGTGCTTAAAGAGTATTATTGCGATTCAGATGGATTGCAACTTGCTACAGTTAGATGTCAAGTTCGGTATGGTTCAAATTATCAGTGTGAAAATGCTGCCTGTGTTAAAAAATGAATAATAAAATGAGGAATAAATTAATTACATCAGTTTTGGTTTTAACGACATTATTATTCTTAAGTGTTGGTTTTGTTTCTGCTGATGTTTTTGATTCATTAAAAGGAATTACTGGGAGAGCAACAGGAGATGTTGAAGCTGTTGGAAGTTGTTATGATAGTGATGGGAGTGTAGATGTTGCGACATTAATATGAGGGAAGTTTTAAATCTTTTAGAGGTTTAACTATTCACCTTCAGGAAGCAAATGTTGTTGGAGATATACAGGGGGCTAGGATAAATTCTTTACTTGGATTAATAACTTTAAAATATCCGGACCAATCTGATGGGCAAAGGATTGATAGACAAGTTAAATTATATAATGGTACTTTATATGGTGTTTTTTTAGAAGGTGCAACAAATAGTCAAGCAAATATTAGAGTAGATTCAACGAGGAATTATAATGTTGCTGGCTATAATCGGCTTTCTGATGGAACTCTAATTTATGATGAATGTGCTTCTGATGAAATTTTACAAGAAAGATTTTGTTCTGGAGATGTTTCAAAAACTGCAAATTATAAATGTCCTAATGGTTGTTATGATGGTGAATGTATAGATGTCGAACCCGGACAACCAGAAGTTTTTTATTCTAGTCTTCAGGCTTATCCAGGTGCCGTTGAAATTGGAAGTGAAGGGGCCGAGATTGTTTTTCATGTTACAACCAATAATCGTTCATTAAGGCTTTTACCTAGTGAACTTCTTGTCAATATTACAGATGAACAGGATAACTTTCTTAGAGCATTTAAGTTGATTAAGAATAATGAGTACTGTTATAGTTATGAGCAATCATATGGAGATGGAATCTTTATTGAAGAATGTTCTGTAAATTACAGGAGTAATGCTCGTTATTCTCCGACTTTTTTGCAGGGCGAAGGAGAAAAGAAAATTGTTCTTGCAAAAGATTATGGTCTTGACACTACATACTTTCGGTCAATTTATGCTTTAGGAATGGGGTATCATAACCGTTCTTTTGTTAATCCAGAAACTCTTTCTTTTGTTAATTTAGGAGATGATTCTTTTTACTATTATTTTTATAGTTATTATTATGACTGGCAAAATTCCATTTCTTCTACTTATAGGCTTTATAGTTTTAACATAGATAAAGATTTTTCTGTGAATTATAGGGAATTTCTTCCAGATGATCCTATTGATTTTTACTTTGATGATTTTCTGAATAGTTTTGTTAGGGGAGGTGCAGCTGTTGGTGTTGGAGAAATTGGAGGAAATACGGTTTATCTTGCCGGATATGGGGGAGATTATGATAGATATCAAGTGATGTGGAAGGTAAATGATTCTGTGGAATATAATGTTCGTGCAGTAGATGTTTCTTCTTCTAATCCTGGAGCTTTTATTATTAATGGGCAAAATGTTCCTGGCGGTGTATCTTCTGAGTGCTTTACCCTTTCCGATGGTGCTTGCCTTATGGTTGGTGCAGTTAGATGTGAAACCGGAAGTCCTTGTAGAGCGACATTTTCGATTGATGATAGATATACTGAAACAATGAGTGATGGAGAATCTAAAGATTTAGGTTTTGGAGATAGAATAATTGTTTTAACAAATTATAATCCTAAAATGAATGAAACTACTATTATTAGTACTCCTGAAGCCTTTTTTAATGCTTTAATTGGAAAGGATAGAGTTAGTTTCTTAAAAGAGGCACCAGCGGTTGAAGACTTAGATGAAAATTTCTTAGAATTAATTCAAGCTTATTTAGCAAAACATCCTTCTGATATTACTGGAGATGAAATAGATTGTTTACCTGAATGGGAATGTTCTATTGACCCTTTGATTTGTCCTCAGCATGGAACTCAACTTGAAACATGTGTGGATAAGAATGATTGTAGTTATTATGAAAATAAGAGGACAATTCAATGTAATCCAGGAATTTGTTTAGGATGTTTGAAAGATAGTTTAGAAGGGCCTTATGTTGCAGGAAATTGTGTTCCATATGGATTTAGAGTTGAAAACTTCGGGCAACCACAATATTGTGAATTAGATGGGCAGTTTAAGGGACAGAAAACAAAAAATCTCGATGGTAGTTGGGCTAGTTGCCAGAATAATTATGAGTGTTCAAGCAATAATTGTATAGATGGCGAGTGTGTGCCTGTTGGAGAATACATACAAAGAGCTGGGGGAATTTCTGAATGGTTTTTTACAGTTCTTTGTTCAATTGCAAATCCTATAAGTAAAGCAGAGAAACAACAGTGTGTTAATAGATTTTTATCAGCATAATTTAAATAACCTATTTTCTTTTTACCTTTATAATTAAGGATGGAGATGATTAATGAAATATATTGAACTGTGTGAAGTGTATAAGGCGCTTGATTCGACGACAAAACGACTTGAGAAGACGGAAATTATTGCGAAATTTTTAAGGAAGTTGCATAAAGAAAGCAAGAATGTTAATGATGATTGGATTTTTTTATTGCGGGGAAGGGTTCTTCCTGAATATGATCCTCGTGAGTTTGGAATGTCGGGACAGTTATTAATTAAAGTTATTGCAAAGTCTTCAGGAGTTAGTTCTGAGAAAATTGTTAAGATGTTTAATGAAGTTGGGGATTTGGGAGAGGTTGCAGAAAGAGTTATGGAACATAAAAAACAATCAACTCTTTCTAGTTCAACTTTAAGTGTTGAAAAAGTTTTTGAAAATTTAAGGAAATTATTTTCTTTAGAAGGAAAGGGAAGTGTGGATAAGAAAGTGAGTTTAGTTTCAGAGTTATTGGGAAATGCGAGAGGAATAGAAGCAAAGTATTTGATAAGAACTGTTTTAAATGACTTAAGGATTGGAGTTGCAGACAGCACTATAAGAGATGGAATTTCTGAAGCGTTTTTCCCTGACGATAAAAAGGAAATGTCTAAAGCCATTGAATGGGCTTATGATTTGAGCAATGATTTTTCTGAGATTTTTTCAGCAGTTGTTAAAGGAAAAAAAGAACTTGCGAAAATAAATTTATCTCCTGGAAAACCTATGAATGTAATGCTTGCAGTTAAGGCAGTTGATATTCCTGATGCGTTTAGAATTTGTGGTAAGCCTGCAGCGATTGAATATAAGTATGATGGTTTTAGAGTTGTTATAAATAAAGATAAAAATGGAGAAGTTAAATTATTTACTCGTCGGTTAGAGGAAGTTACAAATCAATTTCCTGATGTTGTTGAAGTTGTGAATAAAAATGTTAAGGCAAAAAATTTTATTTTAGATTCTGAAATAGTTGGTTATGATAAAAAGACAAAAAAATACCGTCCTTTTGAAGCAATTTCGCAGAGAATAAAAAGGAAACATCATATTGAAAAACTTGTTGAAGATTTGCCTGTCGAGATTAATGTTTTTGATGTTATGTATTTGGATGGGAAGTCAACTATGGATTTGCCGTTTAAGAAAAGGAGAAAGATAATTGAGAAAATTATTAAGAATGAAAAATTAAAAATTAGGGTTGCTAGTCAGATTATTACTGATAGTGAAAAAAAGGCGCAGGATTTTTATGATGAATCAATGAATGCTGGTGAGGAAGGGATTATGGTTAAAAATATTGAAGTGCCTTATCATCCTGGCAGAAGGGTTGGTTATATGGTTAAGATGAAGCCAAATACGAAAGATTTGGATTTAGTTATCGTCGGTGCTGAACATGGAAATGGGAAAAGGGCTGGATGGTTGACAAGTTATATTGTTGCTTGTAGAGATGAAAAAAATCCTGGTAAATTTTTAGAAATTGGAAAGGTGAGTTCTGGATTAAAGGAAAAAGAAGGAATTGGAACAAGTTATATGGAAATGACAAATTTGCTTAAACCCTTAATTGAAAAAGAGTCTGGTAGGATTATTAGAGTTAAACCAAAAATTGTTGTTTCGGTTACTTACCAAAATATACAAAAATCACCTTCATATTCTTCAGGATATGCTCTGAGGTTTCCTAGAATTACAAATTATCGTCCTGATAGGGGAACTAAAGATATTGCTAGTTTGAAAGATATTATGAAGCTTGTTGGTGTTTAGTTTTATTGACGAGGAAAATGGTTTGAAGGAAGTTGAGAAAGTCCAACGTCCTCACCTTACCTCCCTTAATTAAACAATAGGAATACTAATTGTGAGAGAATTGGCGAAGAAAACTTGGCGTTGATGATGGGAGGAATTTTTAATTTAGTATAGGGTTAAGAAATATTTGATGTTGGTTTTAATGTATGTAATGTGGATAAATTCTCCTCGCAATAATATTTATATATTCAGTTTTTTGGTTTGAATAATGGAGAAATTGAAACTTTATGCACTTACATTTTTTTTAATCGCAATATTCTTTCTTTTTTTAGTAAGTGCTCAGGGAAGTCAAGGAGAGGTTAATGGAGATTTAGTTAAGTGTTCTGTTGATGGTGATTGTTCGGCGGGCTTTGTTGGAAATTCTTTTTGTGATGAAGGAAATGTTTATAGAGAATATCAAAATGGAAAATGTGGGGAAGGTTATTGTTCTTTAGGTTTAGAGAGTGAAAATAAAATTATTGAGTATTGTGATGATAACGAAGAATTAACAATTGATTCTTGTATTGATGAGGGAGATTTTTCTTATTGCAGTTATGAAGTTAGCTCTTGTGAGAGTGATTTTGATTGTGGGGAAATAAGAGAATATTTTTTGTGCAAAGATGATAATGTTTGGAAAGCAATTAGTTCTTCTAAATGTTTTGATGAAAGTTGCAATTATGATTTAGAAAAAGAAATTTTTGAGAAATGTGGAAATGGATGTAGTGAAGGAGTTTGTCTTGAAGGAGAAAGTTGGTTTAGCAATTATTTATTTTTAGTATTGTTTGTTTTAGGTATTTTGATTTTAGGATTTTTTATTTGGTATTATCGTCGATAAATAGGTTATTTTTGGTTTTAAGGACAGGCGAAAGGTTTTTAAATGAACTGCCTTTATAAATGGTATGGTTAGAGGAAATTTAACTGTTCAAAATATTGTTGCTACTGCTTCTTTAGGAAAACCTGTTTCACTAACGAAATTAGCTAGAAGTAATAGTAATACTGAATACAATCCAGAACAATTTCCGGGACTTGTCTTAAGAATTAAAGTTCCAAAATCAGCTGTTCTTGTTTTTAGTTCAGGTAATTTAGTTTGCACTGGTACAAAGTCAATAGCACAGGTTAAAGAAGTTATTACTCAAGTAATTAAACAATTAGCAAAGATTGGTGTTAAAATAACTGATAAGCCGAAAATTACTGTTCAAAATATTGTTGCTTCTGGGAGTATTGACCTTAAACTTAATCTTAATTATTTGGCACTAGCACTTGAGAATACAGAATATGAGCCAGAACAATTTCCAGGACTTGTGTATAAATTAGTTGAACCAAATGCAACATTCTTATTATTTAGCAATGGAAAGCTGGTATGTACTGGTACAAAGAATAAAAAACAGCTTGATGAAAGCATGACTATTTTGGAAAGTAATATTAAGGAAGCTTTGGAAGATTACAAGTAATTTTAAAAGTTATACCTAGTTTTCAGGTATTTTAGATGTTCAGAATTCTTTCATTTGCTAAGCTCAGTTTCCTTTAGAATTTTGAGCATGATTAAAAACTAAAAAGAACAGGTAGTTTTTAACAATAGAAATTTTATTAAATAGATTTTCTGTAAATAATATATGGAAGTAATTAAAAAAGAGGATTTTATTAGTGAGTCGAAGAATTTTTTTAATTTTTATAAGAAAAAACTAGGTGAGGCTATAAGAGGGGTTGATAAGGTAATTTTTGTTAGTTTTGGAGATTTAGCAAGTTTTTCTCCAGATATTTCTGAAGCAATTTTAGAAAGGCCGGAAGAAATGATTAATGCTTTGGAGTTTGCTTTAGAAGAAACTGGACTTATTAAACACCCGAGGATAAGGTTTCTCGATTTACCTCAGAATAATTTTGTTAAAATAAGAAATATAAGAGCTAAGCATTTGAATAAATTTGTTTGGGTTGAAGGAATTGTTAGGCAGGCAAGTGATGTTAGGCCACAAGTTGTTAGTGCTAAATTTGAGTGTCCAAGTTGTGGGACAATTATTTCTGTTTTGCAGTTAGAAAAAAAGTTTAAAGAACCTTCAAGATGTAGTTGTGGAAGAAAAGGATTTTTTAAATTAACAAGTAAGCAAATGGTTGATGCTCAAAGGTTAGTGGTTGAAGAGTCGCCTGAATCTCTTTCTGGAGGAGAGCAGCCGAGAAGATTAAATATTTTTCTTAAAGAAGACTTAGTTGAACCAAGGATGGAGGAAAGGACAACTCCTGGAAGTAAGATTAGGATTTTTGGAGTGTTAAATGAAGTTCCTGTTCCTTTGCCTACAGGTTCTGTTTCTACAAGATTTGATTTAGCAATTGATGCAAATAACATTATTCCTTTAGAAGAAACTTATGAAGATTTGAAAATTTCTGAAGAAGATGAATTACAAATAAAAGAACTTTCTATGGATCCTCAAATTTTTAAAAAATTGGCTGAAAATATTGCCCCAAGTATTTATGGTTATGAGGAAGTTAAGCAGGCATTAGTTTTGCAATTGTTTGGAGGGGTTAAGAAACAGAGAGCTGATAAAACTTTTTCAAGAGGAGATTTGCATGTTTTGTTGGTTGGAGATCCTGGAGTTGCTAAATCAGTTACTTTGAAATTTATTTCTTCAGTTGCTCCAAAAGGAAGATATGTCGTCGGTAAATCTACTTCAGGTGCAGGACTTACAGCTACAGTTGTTAGGGATGAATATTTGAAAGGTTGGTCTTTGGAAGCAGGAGCAATGGTTTTGTCTAATAAAGGAATTGTTTGTATTGACGAGATAGAAAAAATGGATGCAAATGATAGGAGTTCAATGCATGAGGCAATGGAACAGCAGAGTGTTACAATTAGTAAAGCGAATGTTCAGGCATCATTAAGGGCAGAAACTTCTGTTCTTGCGGCTGGAAACCCTAAATTTGGACGATTTGACCCTTATCAGCCAATTTCTGCTCAAATAGATATTCAACCAACTTTGTTAAACAGATTTGATGTTATTTTTATTTTAAGAGATAATCCTGATAGGTCTAAAGATGATGCAATTGCGTCCCATGTTTTAAGCGAGCATAAAAATCCTAAAGCAAAAGGAAGTATAGATTCAGAATTGTTTAGGAAATATATTGCTTATGCAAAAAAAACCATTGTCCCTAAACTTACAGATGAAGCAATTAATGAGATAAAAACTTTTTATGTTACTTTGAGAAATGCACCAAGTGCTTCTGACTCTCCATTGAAACCTATTCCAATAACTGCTAGACAGTTAGAAGCATTAGTTAGACTTAGTGAGGCAAGTGCAAAGACAAGGCTTTCAGAAAAAGTTGAAAAGAAAGATGCAATTAGAGCTATTAATCTTGTTAAATATTATTTGATGCAGGCAGGATATGATTATGAAACTAAAAGTTTTGATATTGATAAAATTGTTACAGGTGTTACTTCAAGCAAAAGAGGAAAGATTATGGAAGTTAAAGATGCGATTGTTAAGTTAGAATCGCAAATTGGAAAGTTGATTCCAGTCGAAGAATTAGAGAAATTATTGGAAGGAAGAGTTAATAAGCTTGATTTAGAGGATGCTTTAGATAAATTAGCCTTAAGTGGAGATATTTTTCATCCTAAGAAGGGACATATTCAGAGAGTTTAATTTCTTTTAATTTTCGCAACTCGATTAAATAAACCTTTAAATATACTCAGATTTATTTCATATTATGGCAGATTTTAAGAGGCATGTTGCATATAAATTGAAAATTGGTGATGTTCTTCAAGGCAAACGAGTTTTTGAAGCCGAGAAGTTTGTTTTTTTAGATATCTCGGATAAAAAAGTTGCAAGAGTTAATGTCGTTGCTAATGTTGTTGATAAATATATTTCTCCTGATAAACCTTATGTTAGTTTTACAGTTGATGATGCTTCGGGGCAACTAAGGGCTAAAATTTTTGGAGATGATGTTGAGAGATTTCAAAATATAATTCAAGGAGATACTGTTTTGATTATTGGGCTTATTAAAATTTTTAATGATGAGCTTTATGTAAGTCCTGAAATAATTAAGAAAAAAGATCCTAAATATTTGCTTGTTAGGAAATTGGAATTTGATAAAGTTAAGGCAGTTAGTCCTAATGTTTCTAATGAAACTGGTTTGGGGGAGAAACTAATTCAGAAAATAAAAGAAGCTGAGCCAGAGGGAATTAGTGCAGATAAATTAATTTTAGAACTAAAAGATTCTCCGGATTCTATTAATAGTGAGATAAAGAAAGCTCTTGAAGAAGGAATTATTTATGAGCCACGTCCTGGAATAATTCGGTGGTTGGGTTGATTAATATACTAATCCAATTGTTTTTTCTTTCCTTATTTTCATAAGTGAAGAAGGGGAAAGTCCGACGTCCCCGCCCAACCCCTCTTAAGTTAATGTTGAGGAAAATTAATTGTGTGAGATATTGGATGGGAAATTGTTGTCATCCCAAGCCCCGGCCACCGCCCCAAATGGCAAATGATAGGAAAACTTGATGCAGGGGAATTGGAGAGGAAAATTTTATGTTGGAAATTAAAACATAAAATTTAATATTATTGAATTCCTAAAATTCTAAAAATAAAAGTCCAATCATTACTAAGATTCCTAAAATGAAGAAAATGATTTGCATTAAAGATGTTTTAAACTTTGGGTGCTTGTGCAGTTCTGGAATTAAATCTGATGAAGCTATGTAAATAAAATTTCCTGCTGCGAAGGGGATTAGGAAAATTAAAATTGATTTTGAGCTTGTCCCAATTATTAGCGTTATTATGGCTCCTAAAACAGATGTTAAAGCGATTAAGAAATTTGCAAGAAGTGCTTTTCTTTTTGTGTAACCTCCGTAAACTAAAACACCAAAGTCACTTATTTCTTGAGGTATTTCGTGGAAGATAACTGCAATAGATGTTGCTATTCCCAGAGGTATTGAAACTAGATATGCTGCTGCAATAATTATGCCGTCGATAAAATTATGGACTGAATCTCCCACTAGGTTCATTGTTGTTAAAGGGTGTACATGTTCTTTTGTTGTTGGATGATGGCAGTGGCGCCAGTGAATTATTTTTTCAGTTACAAGAGAAAAACCTATTCCAGTAATTAAATAGATTGAGATTGCTATGGTGAAACCATTTTCTTTAACCACTTCTGGAAGCAGGTGGATGAAAGCATCACCAATCAAAGCTCCTGCTGAAAATGCTATAAAATAAATTAAAACTTTTTTTAGTTTATCTGGTTTTATTGATAAAGTAAATACACCGATTAAAGATACAATACTTATGATAAATACAGAAATTAATGAATAAAGCCAAACATTTAACATAAATTAAATAGTTGAATTAGGTTTTTAAATTTGGTTATTTCTTCTTCCAGAATTTTAAACTGAATTTAGATTTTTTCTTTTCGGTTATTCTATTGTTTAACCAGTATGTCAAGAATATTACAACTATTAAACCTACTAATGAGATGATAAATCTGAAAACGTCGGTTGCTTCTGGCCAGTAATTTCCTGCTCCGTAAATTAGTGTTACGATTCCTCCGCCCATTATTCCTGCGCCGACTGCCTCAAGATTAAATAATGCCGCGCCAATAACTAGTAATATAATTCCAATTGGAACCGTCATTACAAATAAATTTTTTGAATATTTTTTGCTTTCTGCTTCATAATCTTGTCTGCAATAATAATCTAAATCGCAATATCCTGTTGGGTTTTTTTCTTCTGCTACGACAGACCGAGGTATTTCATAATTATAGTTAATCCATTTGCCTTCTTTGGCTTCACAAGTTGGTTGAGTGTTTGCTAGTTCTAAACTTCTTTTTTGAGAGCAGAAATCTTCATAAACTGGGCGAGGATAAAATGATTGCATTCCATAAATAACTACAAAACTTGTTAGGATAATTATTGCTAATCCGAATATAATATTTTTGATATTCATAATTTATTTAGTTGTTTGAACTTTATAAACATTTTTAAACTAGAATGTTGAATTTAATTTATGGAGAGTTATGAAAATTTAGTTGAGGAAGCTTACGAGCAAATTAAACAAGTTTCTAAATCAACTTCGAGATTTGAAATTCCGAAGTTAGACATTCAGAACATTGGAAATAGAACTGTTTTTGGAAATTTTATGCAGGTCGTTTCTTATTTAAGAAGAACTCCGGAAAATGTTTGCAAATTTTTAACAAAAGAGTTAGCTAGTCAGGGCAAGTTTGAAAATGATAGGTTGATTTTTAATAGGAAAATTTTTTCTTCTCAAATTAAAGAGAAATTGGAATTATATGTTAAGAGATATGTTTTATGTAAGGAGTGCGGAAAACCAGATACAGAATTAATTAAAGAAGATGATTTTTTATTTATTCATTGTCTTGCTTGCGGAGCTAAGCATTCGTTAGGAAGATGATTGGAAATTTTAGAAATAAAAGTATTTAAAAATGCTTGAATCTCTTAAATTTTACTTAAACGTGAAAGGAGGTTTAATTTATGGTACAAGGATATTGTGTTAAGTGCAAAGAAAAAGGCGTTAATGTAACAGATGCAGTTATCAGCCAGACAGCTAGAGGCGGATATATTGCAAAGGGAAAATGTGGCAAAGGTTGCGGGACTACAGTTTGTGCAATGATGTCAAAAGACAACGCTGAAAAAGCCATCAAAAGTGGCGAAGCAAAAAAAGGTTTTTAATTTAAGAGAATTTAATTCTCTTTTTTAATTTTAACATGGATAAAAAGAATAGTAGACGTGGCGGTAGAGATAATACTGAAGAACAGCAAGTAACAAGAGTGAAACTTCCTAGAGAAGACGAGGTTCTTGGAATAATTGAACAGAGAGTTGGTGGAGGAAGAATGTTTGTTAAGTGTGTAGATGGAAAAACAAGAAATTGCAGAGTTCCGGGAAGATTAAGAAGGGCTTTATGGTTGAGGGAAGGAAATATTGTTATTGTTAAGCCGTGGGAATTTGATAATGAGAAGGCAGATGTTTTGTTTAAGTACAATCCTTCGCAAGTTGCATTCTTAAAAAATAAAGGTTATTTGGTAAAGTTAGAAGAAGAGTTTTAGTTTTTTCTTTTAGGGAAAGTTATGGAGAAAGTCCGACGTCCTCGTTCAGTTACCCTTTGGTAAATGTTAGGAAAAATTTGAGGTTGAATGGGTTAGGAATATTTGGGGTTGGCAAAGATTGTTGGAAGGCGTAATTAATAAATTTCTTTTATTTCTTCAATCAAAACCTATAAATATGGTTAATATTTTTCTGGAATATGAAAAGTTTGTTTATGTCGAAGATTCGGAAGGTTTTGCAGAATAAGGCGGAGCTTGAGATGAAATTGAAAGTTAAAATAGATGTTAATGGTAGACGGGTTTCTGTTAAATCCGTTGCTGGAAAAGAAGTTGATGAGTATTTTGCTGTTAAAGTTTTAGAGGCGCTTGACTATCCTTTTTTGATTGATGATGTTTTGCTTTTGGCAAAAGAAGAATATTTGATGGAAGTTTTAGATATTAAGAATTTTACGAAAAGAAAAAATTTAGAAGTTATTAAGGCAAGAATTATTGGTAGAGGAGGAAAGACATTGGATGTTCTTTATAATTTAACAGATTGTGTTGTTGTTGTTCAGGATAATGATGTTGCGATTTTAGGAAAAGCAGAAGATGTTCACGATGCTACACAGGCAGTTATTTCATTAATTCAGGGAAGCAAGCAGGGAAATGTTTATAGTAGGCTTGAGAAGAGAAATAAATAGAGATAAATAATTTTATAAATGGATTTTTCTCATAGTTCTTATGCTTCGGTAGCTCAGCAGGTAGAGCGCATGGCTGTTAACCATGATGTCAGAGGTTCGAGTCCTCTCCGAAGCGTTTTAATTTTTAAGATTTTTTTCCGTAACACTTATAAACTATATTGTTTTAATTTTATTAATGGCTAGTAAAAAAGTTGTGAAGAAAAAAACATCTAAGAAAGTTAGTAGAAGAAGTTCTGTTAATTCTACAAGTTCAAAATCTTCTAATAAAAAATATGGTGGTTTTTGGATAAGATTTTTAGCAACTATACTGGATGGATTGATTATTGGAGTAGCTGTTTCTCTTTTGACTTTTGGAAATCGTTATGGTGGGATGTTAACTCTTGTTCTTGGCTGGCTTTATTTTGCATTAATGGAGAGTTCTAATCTTCAGGCTACTCTTGGCAAACTTGCTTTTGGTTTGAAAGTTACAGGAATCGGAGGAAATCAAATTAGTTTTGGAAGAGCTACTGGAAGATATTTTGCTAAATATATTTCAATAATGATTTTATGTATAGGATTTATCATGATTGCTTTTACAGAAAAGAAACAAGGTTTGCATGATTTAATTGCTGATACTTTGGTTGTTTGGAAGTAAGAATTAATTTTATTTTTTGTATTTACTAATTTTCCACTAGTTTTATAAATTACAATTCTTTTAGTTAAATATGGATTTTGATAAGGTTATTAGTTCAAGGCGAAGTGTTAGGAAGTTTAAGAAAAAAATTCCGGATTGGCGAGATATTTTAGAAGCTGTCGAGGCAGCTCGATTGGCTCCGAGTGCAGGACATATTCATTCTTTAAAGTTTGTTTTAGTTGATAAAGCAGAAATTATTGCAGATCTTTCTGAAGCTACAGGACAGAATTTTATTGCTGATGCGCATTATGTTGTTGTTGTTTGTTCTGATTCAACACAAGTTATGAGAAGTTATGAAGAAAAAGGAGAAGTTTATTTAAGACAGCAAGCAGGAGCTGCAATTGAGAATTTTTTATTGAAGATAACTGAATTAGGTTTGGGTGCGTGTTGGGTTGGAGAGTTTGTTGAGCAATTGGTTAAACGTGCATTGCATATTCCTGAAAATGTTTTTGTTGAAGCAATCATCCCGATAGGATATTCTGCAGACATTTCAAAAAAACATCAAAAACCAAGTATTGATTCTTTTACATTTTTTAATAAGTATAAAGAAAAGTTTATGAAGCCGAGAAAAAAAGTTGGAGAGATTTGATTCTTAAAATTTTATTCTTAAAAATGATAATGGCGAGAAGTGTTGCCATCCCAATCCCCGACCACCGCCCCAAATGGTAAATGGGGAAAATTTAATTTTGATGTTGGTGTTAGGAAGAAACCCGCCCACCATCCCCTCCCAAAAATATTAATGCTAAGGAAAACTTGATGTTGGGATATTGGATAGGAAGTTGAGATTGGGATTTGAGATGAGGGCTTGATGTTGAGATTTATGTAGAGGAGAAATTGATGAGGATATTGGTAGAGGAAAATTTGGAAAGTTGGTGAGGATAAATTAGACATTAACTTTGAATCTTAATAATGCGCCGATGCCAGAAAGGTTTTCAAATTGTTTTCCTTCGCCTGTTTCGTTGCTTAGTAATTCTACTGTTGTTCCCATTTGCTCTGCTAGAGTTGTGAGCTCTTTCATTATTGGTTTTTCCAGTTTTTCAGTCATAAGCAAAACATCTACTGCCCCCATTTCAAGTGCCTTTTTTACTTGAGGGTATCTGTAAACTACCATCTCAGGATTTTTCCCAAGTGTATTAAAAAATCTTTCAAGAATTTTTCTTTCTTTTATTATGTCTTGTTCTGCTAATTCTTCTTGGGAAGCTTCTACCAATAACTCTAATCCGTGTTCGTCTGCATAACCAATATCTTTTACTGCAATAACTTTTTCTTTTAAGGCTGTTACTAATTGCCCTTCTTCTAGGAAATCTTCTTTAGTGGGTATTGGTCCTCCGACTAAAATTCCTTTTAAATTTTTTAAATCAAAAAAAGCTGTTTTCATTACTTCTGCTACTCGTCGATAGAATTCTTTTGCAAGTCCTTCTGTTATTCTGTGAAATCTTTGGCTTGATTGTCCCCCAGCTCTTACTTTTCCCGGAACTCCCGACGACATTTTTTGGATTACTTCAATTCTGCTTCCATTTAATAATCCGATTGTTGCTTCTTTTCTTTCAATTACTAAAAGCCCATATACTTCTCCCACTTCAACCATTTCTTTTAATGGTTCAACAACAAATTCTTGGTCGCATCTGTAAATTCTTGTGCTTAGTGGTTCTGGAGGTTCTATTGCAAAAAATTCTATGTTGGGTTTTCCTTCATCTTGAGAAGTATTTCCGCAGAAAAGTGCAAGGCCATTGTCATATTTTTGTTTACCTTGTTTTAATTCCCTAGTTATTTTTTCAAGGGCTTCAATAACATTATTTCTTGTGGAACGAGATTTTATATTTGATGCAGTTGATTTTTCTGCTTCAAGTTGCTTGACTACTTCGTTAACATTGTATCCTGCAGGAATTAGAACAGTTACGAGTTCTGTATGGCGTCCCCTATAACTTTCAATTTTTTCTAAAAATTCTTTGAAAT
>Ga0210057_1004349_pt1 | contig 18938 bp, 17 predicted proteins | sample CryGeyCG2114_010_2_FD_183968 | JGI IMG/M metagenome (GOLD analysis project Ga0210057, IMG submission 183968) | Groundwater microbial communities from aquifer - Crystal Geyser CG10_big_fil_rev_8/21/14_0.10 (SPAdes) (version 2) | ecosystem: Environmental > Aquatic > Deep subsurface > Groundwater ...
GAGGACTATTTCCACAAAGAAGTTGCCGGTAAGGAATTGGGTTTCAAGGTCATAGTGAACGACATTAAAAAAGTCATAAGACCGGAAGTTAATGATGATTTTGCCAAATCGTTGGGGCAGTTCGCCGACTTAGCATCGCTTAAAGAAAGCGTCAAGGATGCTTTAGTACAGGAGAAAAAGATAAAAGAAAGCCAAAGAACTCGTTTAGAGATACTGAATAACATTATTAGCCATTCTAAAATAGAAGTCCCCGACGATTTGCTGACGAAACAGCTTGACGTAATGGTCTCTGATTTTGACCACACTCTGCACGGAAAAGGCCTGGAACTTGGGTTATACTTGGCAAGAATAGGTAAGACCCAAGAAGAGTTGAAAAAGGACTGGACAAATGATGCCGAAAAACAAGTTAAAATATCCCTGGTGTTAAGGAGGTTGATTAAGGACCAAAACATAAAGGCCTCTCAAGAAGAAGTTCAAGAGTTAGTTGGTCAGGTTGTTCAGTCCGCCATAGCTAGAGGTGAAGCTAGTCAAGCCGATATTAATCCGGCGAAAATACAAGAGGAAGTCGCCTCAAAAATAGTGAACGAAAAAGCGTTGGAGTATATCGAATCAAGATGCGTAATATGATACGGACTTATGCGGATAGGAAACGGACAAATGCGGACATTAAGAAACTTAGCCCAACTAAAAACTCCGCTTATGCGGAGTTTTTAGTTGGGCCGATAACCCGATGTCCATTGCGGCAATTGTTATCCTTTTGTATGATGGATAAGGTTTGGGTTTCGTTTTCTCCGGAGAGAAACGATTCCTTAAAGCCATTTGAACACGTAGTCACCAGCTTATTTTGAGTGTATTTATATTATACACTAATTTTACCTGTTTGTCAATACTATTTAAAACACGGACTAATGAGGACAATAAACGGACAATTACGGACAAATTCAAGTGTCCGCGACAGTCCGCGTGGCCCCGTTGCGGGGCTAAGTCCGCGTAAGTCCGCGTAGTAGATATGTTTCAATCCCTTCGTTATTCCAATCTTTTTTTGCGTCTCGGTCTGGCAGCGGTTTTTATTTGGTTCGGAGTGGATAAATTTTTGAACCCCCAGTACTGGTTGAGCGCTTGGATCCCTCAAAGCGTTCTCTCGATTGCTTCAAGGGTTGGTATCAACGGGATGGACGTCGTCTACGCCAGTGGTATTTTTGAGCTGCTGGTAGGCGCAAGCGTTTTAAGCAATATCTTCATAAAGATATTCTCCGTTTTGGCGTTGATATTTCTGGTTGTTGTTTTATTCACTTTCGGCATAAGTGAAGTTCTTGTTAGGGATATAGGTTTAATGGGAGGATTCCTCGCTTTATTATTTTGGCCGGAAAATAGAAGATACTAAACATAACTAAAATTCCTAATTCCTAATTTCTAATAAAATCTTCAATGTCATAATGTCTAATTTTTAAGATTTTAGCATTTGGCATTTCATTAGAAATTAGTAATTAGATATTAGAAATTTATAAGCGCCCCACGCTTCTTAATTTTAAGTTAAATTTGGCTCTCGAAAACCATGCATAGTAAAAATATCTATTTAGACCATGCCGCCTCTACCCCTATAGATAAAAAGGTTGTCGCAGAGATGGCTCAAACCGTCAAATTGTACGGCAACCCCTCTTCATATAATGACTGTGGCAGGGAAGCGCGTGAATATGTAGAAAAAGCCAGGCTTAAGGTGGCTCGTTTTTTAGGTGCTCATAGCGACGAGATTGTTTTTACAAGTTCAGGGACGGAAGCGAATAACCTCGCAATTTTCGGAATTGCTTCGGCAATTTCCGAAAATCAAACCCTAAACTCTAAACTCGAAATCCTAAACAAATCCGAAAAGTTTAAAACTCAAAATTATAAACCACATATCATAACCACGCAAATAGAACATCCGTCGGTGCTTGAGCCGATTAAACAGTTAGAAAGAGAGGAGTTTGACGTTACTTATTTGTCGGTGGATAAGGAAGGGTTTGTAAATGTGGACGAGCTCAAAAACTCTTTGCGGCCGACCACTATTTTGGTTTCTGTTATGTATGCCAATAATGAGATAGGAACGATACAACCGCTTACGGAAATCGGTAAGCAGCTTTCCGATTTCCGTAAGCGGAAACTCGAAACTCTAAATCCTAAAATCGAAACAAACTCAAAGCTCAAAACTCAAAACTTCAAACGTTTAGAGTTTAGAATTTCGGACTTAGAGTTTGATGAAAAATTTCCAATTTTTCATGTTGATTCTTGTCAGGCAACGGAATACCTGGATATGAACGCTAACCGTCTGGGTGTTGATCTGCTTACCCTTAACGGCTCCAAAATATACGGCCCGAAAGGGGTAGGAGTTCTATATGTAAGAAGGGGGATTAAGATTTCTCATATTCTGCTGGGCGGGGAGCAAGAGGCAGGCCTGAGAGCCGGGACCGAGAACCTGATGTCTATCGGCGGGTTGGCCGTGGCGTTGGATAGAATAGACAAGAAAGAAGGAAGGCGTCTTGTCGATTTGAGAGATTATTTCATCGATAAAATAAGCACCTTATTGCCAGATATAAAAATCAACGGTCCCGTTAATGACCGACATTCAATGTCGGTCATTAACGGCCGGTTGCCGAATAACGTGAATATATCGGTTCCCGACCTGACGAGCGAGGTGCTTTTATTGGAACTGGATAAACGCGGCGTCTGCGCCGGAAGCGGTTCGGCCTGCACTTCGCATTCTGTTGAACCGTCCCATGTTCTGAAAGCTATCGGTTTGGACAAGAAATACTTGAATGGCGCCCTACGGTTTTCAATGGGAAGACAAACGACAAAAAAGGATATTGATTATGTATTGAGAGTACTACCTAAGGTAGTTAAAGACCTCAAAAAGAGGTATCAAAAATAGAACACGAAAAGCGCACTACGAATGCGCCCACACGAATAAAAATAGTTGAAAAATCCTAGATTTGTGGTAAAATTATTGCTGTAAATTGCCCTCGTAGTGAAATGGATATCACGCGACGCTTCGGACGTTGAATTGGGGGTTCGAGCCCCTCCGAGGGCGCAAAATGTCATTCCGCCCATAGCTCAGTTGGTAGAGCAGCGCCCTCTTAAGGCGATTGTCCCAGGTTCGAGCCCTGGTGGGCGGACAAGAAACCTAAAACCAGCGTGAGCTGGTTTTAGGTTTAGGAGACAATTTCAATCCTAATTTTCTTGACCCCGAATTCTTTGGCCACCTGTCTTTCCGGGAACCATATGTCTACCCGGTGCCAATACCTTCTGTTCATTCTGTCTTCAACGACGAATACCTTGTTGCCGTACAGGTCCGGTATTCTGAACTCGGTTCCGAAAGGTAAGAAGTTGGCGGCCGCGATACCATCCCTAACGCGAGTGTTTCGAGCGGTAACGAATGGCGTATCGTCGGTCTGGTCCGGCGTAGAAGAGTAGGCGGTAGCTGTGACGGTAAATATTTCTTTTGCCGGAGCGTTGGAGTACTTGTTAAAAGGAGGCGCGGGAATGTTCTCATTATTCAACCAACCTTCAAAGTTATAACCCGGTGTTTCGTTCGTGTTCTCGTTTTTTATCTCCATTTTCTTGTCGCTTATTTTATCAAGTGCTCTGCCCACGGAAGAATCAGACCCAACAATGAACGAATTGCCGGGGGCATTATATAGCCAATCAAATAACGCCGCGTCAGCCGGGTAGACCGGTACCAAAATAGCCGTAAAAAGAACCCCGGTGATTACTAGTTTTTTAATCATAGATTTAAACCTGCAAAGTACAGTATAAAATAGCGTTTTAGGCAATAAAAAACGGCCTATCAAGCCATCTACCACACTCTTCAGGTTATGCTATAAGTATAGCAAATCGAGGTCAAAAAGTCAACCCCGTAGTAGATTTTCCAAATACCCGCCAAAAGGCGGGTAAAAGCCGAAGGCAGTTGGAAAATTCACTACAGGGTCAACCCCTGAAAGGCCACAGTTTTTTGAGCATTTTTACCCCCGGTTTTGCCGAAATAATGAGAAAGATTATAGCGGCAACAATCAGAAATCCATCATAGCTCCAACGAGCCGGATCGTCATCCGTCAGTTTAAGCCAAAAAGCAAATTCGTCAAAGGCCAGGCCGAGACCGAGGCCGTATAGAAGGGAAATAAGAAATTTTGCTCGCGGTCCGCCAAAGATGAGAGCCAGATATCCGGAGATTGCCAGTACTGATATTCCCCAGACAAAATGGTGAATGTGAGTGCCGGCGATTGTGACATTGAGTCCCGGCGCCACCAAGCTCACGAACCTCGCTAAGGTGAACGTGATTAAAAAAGCCACCGCTATTGGAAAAGTGAGGGAAACATAAAGACCCGGTTCTTGGGTAGTAACCTTGTGTCTTATCGACCTGTGCATTCTTGAGAAGATGTTGAGTATGAACACTTTGGAGCGGGTAACGAGATTTGCACTCGTGCTTTTTCCTTGGCAAGGAAATATACTACTGCTATATTATACCCGCATGTCAAATTTACTTCGTATTATAGATTATTTTGAGGCTTTTTTCAAGAAGGCATACTTTTGAAAATTTATCTGATAAAGCTCGATCCATTTCACAATCCGCTCTTTTAATTGTCGACTTGAAACCGTTACATTACACACTCCATAGGAGAGTCTCTTGGTCGGATGTTTACCTACAATGTAAATGGACTTATTAAATTGTGTAAGAGGCACGCCAGTGGCTTTACTCCAGAAATTTTTTTGAACAGAGTCAACGAGGTCGGGATAGAGGAGTAGCCAAACCTTAATTCTTTCTTCTGGTACTAAAAGAGTTTTTTTTAAGAATAGGCAAAATAGACGGATCATGGCCGGATCGCTGTTAGCTAACTTTACCTGAGAACTTGTTGGTGTTTTATTACCTTCTCCCCAATAGAGCATAAGTCCTGCCAAAAACAGAGGATCATCTTTAAGTTTAGGAAATTCTGCCACGGCTTCATCTCTGGCTTGCTGATGCCAATCGGCCCACCGTTTTTTATTTGCGGCTACTATGCGTTTTAGCTTCTCAGGAAAAGATAGTGACGCAGTTCGACCTAATTCATCTCTAATATCCCGTGACCACAATTCATTTTTAAACCAACCAGCAAGAGTACTTTTTGGAATGCCAAGCTCTTTGGCTATGGTCTTATAGCTTTTCTTTTGACGACGCAATTCGAATGCTTTTTCTTGATCTTTTCGCATATGTTGATAACAAAGTAAAACCACATCTCAAATTATAGCTTTATTATACCAAGGGGGTTCGGTTTTTGTGGATAAAAGTGTGGATAAATAAAAATCCCTAAAATTAGGGATGGTTATTTACTTATAATATAACTTATAAAGTCAGCATATTTTACTCCGCTTGCGGTCATTACCGTGTACAGTCCAACAGAAACAACAAGGAACCAAAGCGCCGTCGAAACCAGTTCTTGTCTGGACATTCTGATTAGTTTTCCAGAACTGATCGTATTCCACATCGCAAAACGGTCGCTTTCAAGTATGCGGTAGATCAAGAAGCCAAGTACAAGGGTAAAAATGGAAAAGAAATAGCCGACCAAAAAAATCAGAGCGATCAAGCTAAATGTATAAAAACCGAATCCGAGGTTAGCGTTGAAAGAAAAAAGTAGCGACTTCACCACCCTTCCTCCGTCAAGAACGGCTACGGGTGTCCAAAAGTTTAAAAGATTGACCAGACATACCGCGAATGCGGCTATCATAATTTCATAACTTCCCGAAGCCATCCCAGCTAAAAGCAGCACTACGGCTGACACAAGACCGAAACCCGGTCCGGCCAAGGCAATTCTTGCCTCTGCCCCTAAACTTGGCCATGACTCTTTGGACATCGCTACTGCCCCAAACGGGGGCATCATTATCATTGTTTTGTCCCTTATCCCTTCCCGACCCATCCAGTAGTAGTGGCCGTATTCATGGAAAAGAAGCGACAAGGTGAAAGCCGTGCCCACCACTGGTCCATACAAGAATCCCCATATCGCAATAGACAGAGCTACGCTTAAGATCAGCAGGATCCTTTGTTTGTTAGTCACTGCCGTCCGTTGTCAAAGAAACGAATAGGTGAATTGTATAGGAAGATCAATCAAAAAACAACTATGTATCAAAATTCCGAATTGTTCAAACCCTCAATCCAGCCCATTATTTTGTGATAAAGTTGCGTGCTATTTACTCTAATTTGAATGGTTCCGTAAGGCAGTATGTTGTAAGGGCGTTTTCTCTGACTGGATATGCTGATGCCGTTTTTAATTGTTCTCAAACGACCAAAAGGAATATCCGTCGTTTTATTCCAGAAATTTAATAAGTATGCTTCATTTTGATGCTCGTAGATTCGAATTTCACCGTTTATTTTTTCCTCCGGCACATCACACACTTCTCGCAGAAATCTAAGAAAAATTTTTACCAATCCAGGATCAGAGTTAGAAAGAGAAACAGGATGATGTGTTTGCACCCTTCCGTTTTTAATTTTGGGTCGTTTGTAACCCTCTGCCCAATAAAGACTTACGCCAAGCATAAAAATATCCCTTTCCGCGAGTTGTTGAATATCAGCTCTAGCGGCTTTTCTGGTATTACGTGTATTTTGTTGCGCAATGTGGGTTTGAGCATGGTTATGCTTAAGGATAGCGGCAATTGATTTCTGATATGCTCGTTGAGCAAGACGTTCCTTAGCTTTTTCAGGTAATTCTAAATCAGCAAACCATGTAGATAAAGTGGACTTTGGAATATCGAGGAGTCCCTTTATCTCGCTATAACTTTTACCGCTAACCCTAAGTTTATATGCCCTGAATTTATCGGACCTCATTACCTATAAGGATAGCACGTTGGTTCAGTTTTAAAATCGAAATGTTGACAAATGGGTGGGGATAACTATTTGGCGTAAGGTCAGGTTGAAAAATCTGTTTTTAAATGCTATTATTCCTAAGTTAGTATTGCCGCGGTAGCTCAGTGGTAGAGCAGTGCCCTGAATTCTTCGGGGCTTTCCATCGAGAGGTGGATTGAAAAATTGGGTGAATTCGGGGGAACTTCGCAAGAACAATCCCGAGCCAAGCCAGACACTTTCTAAAAATTCAAGAAAGTGTCTGGAAGGTGTAGAGACTATCCCGCAAGGGAGTAGGACGTAGTAGTTTTGCTACCTTACGTTCGAAGTGCCCGACCTCCAGAGTGGAGGATGATATAGTCCAACTGCTTCGGAAGAGGCATGTGTCGTCAGTTCAATTCTGACCCGCGGCACTAATATAAAACCGACTTTACGTCGGCAGTTATTCTGGCTTCCCCTATCCCTTTTTGGTATCGGGAATGATGATTTCAAGTATCGGCATTTCCAGTTCGACATAGGTTCCTAGTTCCTTATTCATTGCGACGATGGAGCTACCCTCTCTACGTTTTCTGATTGCCCACTTTAATAAAGCGAAGGCGTTATTTGTAAGGTGCTTGATAGTTCTTGTGCCGGTTTCTTGCATCAGCTTCTGTAGCTCGGTATATTGTTCTCTATCTATTTCAATTTGGAATAGAATGGTCTTGTCTGTGTTCATAGCACCTTTTTTGCGGCGAATATAAAGACAAAATACCACTCTTGTGGTATTTTGTCAATTCTGCTGATGTCTGAACAGATGTCGTTAATTATATAACCTTCTTATTTCTTCTTCTATCTGCTCGTCATGTTCTTCCTGACCGAAATCGTTATAGAAAAGAATACTGCCGTCTTTTTTGCTTCTGATTATAAACTCACGCTTTCCGTTGCCTTCTTTAATTTCAATTTCGGCCTCTGGCTCATCCTTTTCAACTAAAGCTATTGCCCGATCCAAAGCCATTGCTTCTTCGTCAGCAAGATTTAAGAGTTCAGAAAGTTTTCTGAAATGGATTTGCTCTATTTCTGTTGGTGACTGCTTTTTAGGTTGTTCTTTGGATGTTTTCATTTCCAAATTTTATTTTGGTGGGCCCAGTAGGAATCGAACCTACTACCTCTTCAATGTCAATGAAGCGTTCTACCAGTGAACTATGAGCCCAAATATAGTACTGGTGCGGACGAGAGGACTCGAACCTCCACGGGCTTGCGCCCATACGCACCTCAAGCGTAAGCGTATACCAGTTCCGCCACGTCCGCATTTTTAAACAGAAACCGCTTCTTTAGTTTTTTGAGTAGTCTGCTTTTGTGTTTTCATCTTCCTCCTTGTTTCCCGAGCTGATTTATCTCTCAAATAATAGAGTTTTGATTTTCTGGTGCCGGCTTTTTTCACGACCTCTATTTTTGTGATGGTGGGCAGATGAAGAGGGAAGATTTTCTCGACCCCAATGCCGTTGGAGGTCCTTCTTACGGTTATCGTTCCGCCGGGTTCGTTGCCGTGTTTTCTGGCTATAATAATGCCCTCGAATGCCTGAACTCTGGACTTGTCACCCTCTTTTATTTTTTGAAAAACCTTAACCGTCCATCCCGATTTGAGGTCGGGGTAATGGTTTTGAGCGGAGTTGTTCTGGTTGAATAATGATAGTTTGTCCATAAATACGCGGACTTGTACTGACACGGAACGGACTTTTACAGACTTTAGTCCGAGGCGGTTCGTTTGCTGTCCGTATGGGTCTGTGTGGCGTAGTTTAGCATATTTAGCACATTTTACAACCCAGCACCAGAAAAAGCAGATGTCTTCGACAAAAAGCAACTGCTTTTACGGTGACTGGGCAAGCTCAAATAAGACCTCTTGTAGGTCTTGAGGAAGGTCGGTTTCCAGCGTCAATTTTTTACCATCCGGCTTGCCCCCCAAAGCTTTAGTGGAGGAGGGTGCGGTTAATTCCAGCTTGTAAGCATGAAGGAACAAACGATTAAGACCGGGTGGGGGAGAGGACTTTTTAAATCCATAGATTGGGTCTCCCGCGACCGGGTGACCTATGGAATTGAGGTGAACTCTTATTTGGTGGGTTCGGCCGGTCTTTGGGACGACTTCCAGTAGAGTGTAGTTTTTATAATTTTTTACGGTTTGATATTCCGTAATTGCATCCTTTTTATCTATGAGCTTATCGCCGATTATTTTGGTTGTTCTTTTAAGACCGATGCGGCCCAGGGGCGCCGATATAATTCCTTTCGGCTCTTTAGGTCTGCCGTTCACCAAAGCCAAATAATGTTTTTTAATCTTTCTTTCCTGGAACAAGTTTTTTAAATAAAAAAAGACCCCATTGTTTTTGGCGACTATTAGAAGACCTGAAGTATCTTTGTCTAGGCGATGAACAACCCCTGCTCGGGGGACTTCACTCCCCGAAGCGATGAATGGTTCGCCGATATTTTTGAGTTCGGGGAATTTTTCTATCAGCCAACCAGTAACACTATCTTGGGTGTCGCTTATGTTCTTCGGGTGGGTTATGATACCGGCGGGTTTGTTTAAGATCAGGAGGTCGTTGTCCTCGTAAATGATGCTTATATTCATGTGCGCGGTGTAGGGCTCGAACCTACGACCCCTGCTGTGTAAAAGCAGTGCTCTACCAACTGAGCTAACCGCGCGATTGGTGCGGCTGCCTGGATTCGAACCAGGAACCTCGGTCTTATAAGGACCTTGCTCCACCATTGAGCTACAGCCGCATTTTATTTAACATTCTAACATCCTAAGACCTAAATTCCTAGCCCACGAGTGCGTAGAATTCTTTCTGCTCAAGGGTTTCTTTAGAGATAAGTTCTCGAGCTATTTTGTGGAGAGTTGCTATTTTTTGAGTGAGAACTTTTTTAGCCGTTGTTAGACCGCTTGAGACCAATTTTTTGACCTCCGAGTCAATTTGGAAAGCAATGGCTTCAGAGTAATTTTTGGTGTGACCCATTTCTTTGCCTAGAAACACTAGCTCGTCTTTCTCGCCGTAGGTTATCGGTCCTAGTTTGTCTGACATTCCGAATTGGGTCACCATTTTCCTGGCCAGGTCGGAGGCAACTTTCAGGTCGTTGGTTGCGCCTGTGGTCGTGTCTTTAAATATGCTTTTTTCTGCGGCATAGCCACCAAGAAGTACGGCCAGTTCCGATTCAAACTCCGCTTTGGACTTCAAGTGCTTGTCTTCGCTTGGCAATTTCAAAGTGTATCCGCCGGCTCGTCCTCGGGACACGATAGAGACCTTGTGTACCGGATCGGAGTGGGGAAGAGATACGGCGACTAGAGCGTGTCCGGCTTCGTGGTATGCGGTTATTTCTTTTTCTTTTTTGGATAAAATGTGGCTTCGTCTTTCTGGGCCAAGTATGACTTTTTCAATTGCTTGGAATATGTCTATTTGCCGTATTTCTTTCTGGTTTTTTCTGGTGGCCAGTATCGCCGCTTCATTGACTAAATTTGCCAAGTCGGCTCCGGAAAATCCGGGCGTACGCTCGGCAACTATTTTTAAATTGACTTCTTTGGCAAGCGGCTTTTCAAGCGCGTGAATTTTTAATATCGCTTCTCTGTCGCTCATTGACGGCTCGTCCAGTATTACCCTTCTGTCGAAACGGCCGGGACGCAGCAATGCGGGGTCAAGAATATCCGGCCTGTTCGTGGCGGCCATTACTATCACAGCGTCGTTGGTATCAAAACCGTCCATCTCAACCAAAATTTGGTTCAATGTCTGTTCTCTTTCGTCGTGGCCTCCGCCAAGACCCGCGCCTCGGTGGCGGCCTACGGCGTCTATCTCATCTACGAATATGATCGAAGGCGCAGTTTTCTTTGCCAACTCAAAAGTGTCTTTTACTCTTGACGCTCCAACACCCACAAACATCTCCACGAACTCGGAACCTGAGACGAAATAAAAGGGGACGCTGGCTTCGTTGGCAACGGCTTTGGCCAGAAGCGTCTTGCCCGTTCCCGGAGAACCAATGAGCATAATGCCTCGCGGTATTCTCGCGCCGAGTTTGTGAAATTTCTGGGGGTCTTTCAAGAATTCAACAACCTCCGATATTTCTTCCTTGGCCTCTATCAATCCGGCCACGTCTTTGAACATAACTTTCTTTTTGCCGTCCAGATTTGCCAGCCGCGCTTTTGACTTTCCGAAGGACAACGCTTGCATTGAGCCCTGCTGGGCCCTTGAGAACATAAACCAGAAAATTAAAAGGATAAACAAGAACGGCAGGATTATCGGCAGGGCTGTTCTTAAAATTACCGCAAACCCGCTGGCGTCTTTGACCTCAACCGAAATGGCCGACAATTTTTCTTGCTCGGCGCCAAGGTTGGTCAGCGTTTCAAAAGCGGAAACAGACGTTTCTTTCTTTGTTTCCAGCAATTCACCGCCGGTAATCTTGATTTCAAGCAGATCCTCTTTGACCGTAATACTCTCCACTTCCCCGGCGTTTATTTTACTCACCAATTCCGAGAGGGGAACCACGGTCTTCTCGGGCGACTGAAACAAAGACACAAAAGCCGCCAGGACCAACAGGGAAACGAAGACAATGAGGACATATTTTAGGATGATTTTCATAAGGATTTATATTTTAACACATATTTTAAAGTAAGTAAACCGCCACTGTTGGTGGGGGTATGGGGGCTAAAGATGATTTGCTTTTAGAGTTGGTCGGATGCTCTTCTATTGATCTTTCAAATTTTCGGCTTCTTTGTCCATTTTGACAGCCGTTTCTTCGGTAAAATTTTTAGCCAAATTTTTCTGTTCTTCTTCCACTTTGGCCCAGCCGGATTCCTGGACTGAAAGAAAGGTTTCTATATCTTCAGTTGCTTTTTCTAAACGGTTGTTCTCTACTTTTAAGACCTTTTCTAAATTTAATAGGTCGTCTGGAGACAACTGACCCAGATTGTCTAAAATAATCCCCTTGACTCTATCATCTAAGGTTGATCGTTCCAGCAGTTCCTTGATTTGTTCTGGTTTATTGTTTGGCATAACATAATTATTAAATTTTAGGTAAAAACTCCAGAGCTTTTTTAACTGCATCGCCTGTTTGGTACCAGCCGAGGGGTGTGAAAATATCCGGCACGGCTCCTTTAATACCCCACTTTTCAACCGCAATCCCATTCTGTTTAACAAATACTTCGTCTATCGCTTGGATCTGGTCAGCTGTCGGGCTTTCAAGCCCGACTCTTTTAGCTACTTCTTTTGCCATGGTCCAAGAATTTTCTCTCGGGTCCATGTATAATTGGGTTAATTGTTCGGGTGAAACTATACCCGCGCCTACTCCAATATCATCCGGTGACGCAAACGGTAGAATTTTTGCCCCGAACAGTTTTCCACCTACGAATGACATTATTCCGCGAGCCGTTAAGATCTCACTTAAAGCGTAACCATATCTTAGCCACCAGTATTTGTCTAGAGTTTTTCTTAGCAGTTTAGAGAATTCTTTGGCATCAAATGAAACTTGGCCGTTTCTAAGTTCGTTCATTTTTGATCTCAATCCACTTTTTATTTCTTCAATTTTGGCTGGAGTCAAAACCTTTTCCGCCGTTGCTTGACCTCGCGCTTTGACCAGTTGTTCTAATAAGACATCAACGACGTAATCTACATTTCTTCTGATCTGATCGTCGTTGCCATCGATTCTCTTTTTTAAAGCTGTGTCAAAAGCATCCCCAAACTCCTCTTCTGACAGTTCTACACCTTGTTTTTCGGCCATTTCTCGGATGTTTTCGTTTATTTCCAGGGCATCCTCTTTTTCAATTAGAGTTCCATATGTTTCAGCCAAGTTTGCGGCGTATTTAGTTCCGAATCTAACCATCTCTGCCTGTTTTATTTCGCCCCGGACGGGGATTTCCATCAAACTCTTGCCCCTTTCTTTAACCCATTTCCATAAACTGAACCCACGTTCGCCTTTTTCCAGGTTCTTTTTTTCGTTTTCAAGAGACCTTATTTCTTCTTCAAGAGGACGGCGGTCAATTACCGTAACTTCTTGATATAGCGTGTGGTATTTTTTATCCAACTCTTCATTTATTTGGCCGACCCGCTGTCCAACTTGTTCTGAAAATGGCACTTCTTGTTCAGGTGTTTTTTTCGACTCTTTCCCTTCGAGGAGTTTTGCTTTTTCCGCTTCAAGGCCGGCTCTCTCTTTGTGCATTTTTTGGACATTGTGCCAACCCTGAATAACTTCTTCGCGCAGGCGGCGGGTTATTTCAGCAATTCCAGTGTTGATTTCTGTCAGCCGCTTCTGCTTTTCTTCGGGGGATTCAGTCAAATCCGATTTGGCTGATTCGCTGTCTTTCGGCGAAACGGGCGGCTCCGGAACGGTTTCTTGGGACGATAGGGAAGGCGGTGATTCTTGTTCCGGAACAAGGACTTTGAGTTTTTTAAATTCTTCTGGTGAAATTATTCCTTCGCTTAAGGCATCTTTTAAGGACTCTAAAGGATTGTCAGAGGTCGCCGCTTTTTCAAGCATGTCTCTTTTTGCTCTGACTTCCGCCGGACTCACTTCGCCTTCGGCCAATCTATCTCTTTCTGCTTCAATAAATTCTTCAAATGGACTCGGTTTTTTGGGTTGTTCGCCAATTCTTTCCATTTCCTTACTATACTTTAACGATTTTTCCTTGTCTAGAAATTCTTTCAGTTCTCCCGAGGGCGCAAGTTGGCCGTCGGTCATTTTATTCAAGACCTCTCCCAGTGTCAGGGTTAGAGGGCTTGTATCAGCCAACGGTTTCAAATACATACTCTTTCGGACATTAAATCCTTGACTGAAAGTGTCGGTTACGCCTCTTTCCGGAGAGGTGATGAAAAACCCGTTCTTGTTGGGGCTCCAGTTGATGTAAGTTTTACAGCCGAAATATTTTACCGCATCAATCCCAGAGGGAACCTTTTTGCCGATGTCCACGGCGATCCGGCCATATCTTTGGGAGGGGACGATGAGCCCCTCTTTTCCCATTCTTTCCATCTCGGCCAAAGATGTCTCAACAATTTTTTCTTGTTTTAAAGCCGCTTTGTCTAGCCGGTATTTAAACAGTTCATCTACGGTTAAAATGTCAGTAGGAGATTTTCCGGACTCAAAGTACTTGAGAAGAGTGGTAAAATTAAAATATCTCCACAATCCCAGAACCGTGTGCCAGGACTCCTTATAGTATTTTTCTTCGTTGGGAAATGTTTTGTTGTCAATTTGGGTGACGAATTCAACGAGCTTGTCCAGCGCCGGTGTTCTTTCAACCATTCTGAGCGCCAACATTGTTTCATAAAAAATCTTTGTCGCCGAAGTGTCTCTGCCGCTTTGATCAGAATGGTGGTCGCCAATTATAGTGACGGTTCCGTCCTCGTCTTCAATCACTTCAAAACCGTGTTTTCCGCCCGTATCTATGTTGGTCTTTCCTTTTTTGAAAGTTCCCGGATTTATATATTCAATGTCGCTTCCTTTTATTCCAGCTAACTTAAGAATTCCTATGGCGCATTTTCCGTCAAGGTCGGTGAAATTTTTGATTGTAACTTTTCCGTCTTTGTCCCGCTCAATCACTCCGTGGACGGCCAATTGCTTCCAGAGTTCTCGGACTTTTTTTTTGAATTTTTCGTCGCCTTCTTCTTCTGTTTTAGCGTTCAACTGCTCCTGCCATGTTCCGGCTTGTTTTTCCATTTTCTTGAGAGTGGCATAAGAGGCCTTCCTTGAAAGCTCAACGTCTTTTTCCTCGGAGCGGGGGTTGTGTTTAAGATATGATTCTTTTTGAGCCATTATCTAAATCATAACCCATTTACGGCAATTAAAAAAGGAGGCCGTTAGGCCTCCTTGGATCTCCTTTCTTTTTTATCGCCGTTATTTTGGGCGACGGTCCTAGCTCGCGCAAGAAGCGCGGGCTTCTTGCGCGAGCGGCTTGGTTGGAGGAGTGAATAACCGGCGCTTTAGCATCCGGAACTCCTTCGGTGATATCTCGCCCTCGGCGAGGGCGTCGGCCATGCCCTCCGGCCCTTGGACGGCGAACCGGACGAGCCGATTGGCGCCGAGTTCCTCAATCGGAACTTTGAGGGGAGGTCTGGCCCCTCTTTCCTCGTGCTGGGCAAGCGTCCGGCTCATCTCCTCGCGCCTTGCCTCGTGGGCTCGGCGCGCGGCGAGTTCTATGTCCAGATACCGGTTGGCGAGGAACTCGGCCTCGCTCACCAGTTCCCGGAACTTAGTGAGGGCTCGCGTGGTCGGCGGCTCGCTTTTGGCGAGCATCCGTTCGTAAGCCCGAGTTACTTGGAGACGGGCTTTCTCAATCTCCTTGCAGAGATCGAGCATCTCCCTTGTTGGCTTGTACCGTTCTTGGAGGCTTAACGACAATCGTTTTGTCGTCGTCTCCTCGAAATCGGCGTTCGCGCTGGCTGGGGGTTGAACTCTTTTTTCCTCCGGCCCGAAGACCGGAGGTCTGGCGCGTCCTTGAGAGAGGAGCGCCATAATCGAGATTTGTTCTTTCATGACACACCTCCTTCCAGGATTTCCATTTCTCGGCGGGCTGAGATGATGGAGTCGATTTCCGAAATGACCGAGTGGCTGAAGCGAGACCAGAGGTAGTCAGACCGGTGCCGAAGCGCCGTCAGCTCCTTTTCGGTCTCCTCTTTCCGCAGTTTTTCCTCATCCGTAATCGGCCTTCTTCTGGTTCGGCGCTCCAATTCTGCAAGCGCCTTTTCGTATTCCGGGATTTGGGCGATCTTTCGGATCTCTTCCGAGGGGACTTCTCGCAGAGTTCTCCATCTCTCGGAGACGAGGGTCTCCAGAGAGAGAAGTTCAGCGAGGACCTCCTCAAGGGTCGGTTCGCGAAGGAACACCTTGCGGAGTTCCTCGTGAATCGGCGCCATGACTCGGTCCGCCCTGGCCTTTTGGAAAATCTTGTAGTTATCCTCGCGCGTTGTTGCGAGGAGTTCAACGAGCTTCTCCAGGAGTTCTCGTACCCGCTTCCGGCGGGCAAAGTCCTTCTCGTTCCGGCCCCGCGTTTCCGACAACCACGCATCGCTCCGAAGGGCTAGCGCGGTCATCTCCTTGAGGTTGTAGCCCCCAAGGGTGAAACGCAGGAGTTGAGATAACTCCATAATAGTGGAGAGATGCGCGGCGTCTTTCTTGCCACACAACACCTCCATCACCATGATCCCGGCGGTCTTGCCCGGGGTGATGTCCAGTTCTCCTGAGAGGGTTTCTTCGCCGACGGTTTGACGAAGAAGTTTCCGATACTGAAACGCCTTCTTGGCGTTCACATTTCGATCCGGCATCATCTGCCGGAGGTTGGTAATCTCCGCACGGGGGATTTTCTTTCCCCGGACGGCGTACTTCCACAGGCCCAGAGCTATTCCGATGAGCTCCTTAGGGGCGGGGGCCCGAACTCCGCCTTCTCCAATCCACATAAGATACCTCTCTTTTCTTGTGGGAGGAGGGTTAATGGGTAGCCCCGGCTGTTCAGCCGAGACCGGTTGTCAAAGCAACGAATAATTACATTATATGTTATTTTGTATAAAAAGTCAATCCCGTTAGAGGTAAGACGCCCCGACTTCGAGTCGGGGTCGTCTGCCGACCACGCCTTACAGGCGGGTCTGACCTCTAACGGGATTAAAAATCCCGGTGGGGCCCCTCCTTGGGTCCCACCGGGTGAAATGCCGCCCGGGCGCTCTCGTTAGAGCAACGCCTGGACGGTGGCAACGAACTCGTCGTCGCCGAAGTTGTCGTCGTTCTTGTAGCGGCCGAAAACCTTCTTCAGCCGATTGTTGCCGCCGTTCTTGCAGGCCGCGATGGCCTGCGGGAGCGACAGCGTGTCCGAGCTGTTGGTCGGCTTGTTGGCCGCTGGAGCGACCGGAGCCGGCGTGGTGGCGGCGGGCGCCGCCTGGGCCTCGAGCTGCTGGCGCAGCTCGGCGAGCTCCGCTGCGGCCTCGCCGGCCGCCGCGTAGTTCTTGGCCTCGACAGCCTTGGACTCGCGCGCCTCGACCTCCGAGATCTGATCCTCCAACGTCGGCTCGTTGGCCGGCGTCTCGGGAATGACCTCCTCGACCTCGTCGGTCTTGGAGTTCAGGGCCTCGAGTTCCGCCTGCAAGCCCGCGGCCTGCTGGGCAAAACCCTCCGCCGCGACGTAGTCACGCTTGGCCGCGGCCGCGTCACGCTTGGCCTCGGCCTCGGCGATCTTCGTCTCCAGCCGGGCGACCTTCATCGCCTTGGTCAGGACTTCTCCGCCCTTGGCCCCTGCGCCGTGGTCGCGGCGCTCAGCGTAGGCGAAGCCATAGAACAGCGGGAACCGGCGCTGTGCCGGATTCCCGCCACCAGCTGAAAGCATCGCGAGGATGCTCGTCCGGCCCGTCGCCTGGGCGGCGGCGGGGTTCTTGGCCTGCCAGGCCTCGATGACGCGCTGGGCCTCTTCCTTGCCCCAGCTGCGCATCGCCGTCCCAGCTTCCTTCGCACAGGCGATCGCCTGTTCGGCCCGCTCCCGCTTGAACTCCCCCTCCTTCCCGTCGCCGTAGACGACGGTCAGGATGTCTGACGGCATGCCGTGAACCACCACGAGGGTATTCAGGTTCCCGTCGATGGGGCCCTTGTGGCGACCACCGTTCTCGGCCAGCTTGGCCGCGAACGCCTCACGGACCTGCTCGGCGATAGCCGTCTCGCCGTTCAGGTATCGTTCCAGAAGCGTGAGCTCCTGGGCGTATGGTTGGAGCCACGAAGCGACTGCCTCGGGCTGTTGCGTGGCGGCAACTTGTGCCGCCTGCGTGCGATTCTTCTTGCTCACGGTGTCCTCCCTTCCGCGCTTGGCGGAAAGATAACGAGTTGACTAATTTGAAAAGTGCTGTCTTTGAGTGCCCTTGCGAGGGCGAACCCTCTCAGAAACACTCCTCACTCTACTATAGCCATTCTATCAGAAGGATTGACTTTTGTCAATAGGGGGTATATAATAATAAAAAAAAGATTCAAACTATTGCTTAGTAAGATTGTCGACTTATCAATGGCTTGAACCTTTAAAAGGACAAGGGGAAGGGTTGAAAGTGAGAGAAAAAGTCATTGACCTTGGCGGGTCTTCGGATCCGAATTCAATCGGCAAGCGATGCACGGTTGCCGATATCAAAGCCGGAAGGCGATTTTACAGAATAATGATTGATTGCGGGACCGAGTTTGTCAGAGAAGGAGAGGACGGCGCCACTTACGGTATTGGTCCGGATTTTTCTCTGCTTGACGACAATCCGGTTGACGCGGTTGTCCTGACCCATGCTGATACCGACCATTCGGGAGCCCTCGGGCTTCTGCGAAAGTCGGGCAAGCTGGGCAAAGACGCTCCGATCATCGCGACTCCGCAGACGGCTCGTCTGTTGGAGTTTGTGATGAAGGACGGCGAACGAATCGGAAACCATTCAATTCTTGATTCAATCAACGTGATGAACCGGCGGAAGGCAATTCTGAAGCCGGGGCTTTGCGAAATTCTGCCGGGGCTGACGATTCTATTTGAACCGGCCGGACACAAACCCGGCGCGGCTTCAATCGGGATTCCGATTCGCTCCGGTAAGGGCGTGGCTTTGGTGACAGGGGACTTGTCTTCTCGAAGAGAACCGAGGCCGACCATAACCGGACGGGAGTTGCCGTCTGAAACTTGGCCGAGGGACTGGACTTCCAGAATCTGCCAGGTTTGGAGTACCGACTTGACTTATGGTTCCGGTCTCAAGACACCTCTCGCTTTGGAAGTTGAAAGGATGCAGATGGAACTTGAGGCGGAACTTCTGGCCGGGAAAAAATCCGTCTTCGGCGCTTTCGGCTCCGAAAGGGGGCAGGCGGTTGCCATGTGGGCATTGCCGGTTGCCCGAAGAATCGGAGTGCCGATTTGGTTAGACGGCTCCATTTCCAAGATCTGGAATATTTTCAGAGAAAATCCGTGGTCCGACATTGATATCGTTCTCCCCGAACTGGGTGAGAACACGGGAATCATGTCGATCAGGGATTCTATGCATCGGCAGGCCTTGCTTGAGAAAGACGGGCCGGCGGTGTTTGTTACCACTCCCGGCATGTTTGACCACAGGCCGATGGTTCAGTACTTGAAGCATGGTCTTCCGCGCGAGGACTTTGTTTTCAATAT
>Ga0210057_1004350_pt1 | contig 18935 bp, 19 predicted proteins | sample CryGeyCG2114_010_2_FD_183968 | JGI IMG/M metagenome (GOLD analysis project Ga0210057, IMG submission 183968) | Groundwater microbial communities from aquifer - Crystal Geyser CG10_big_fil_rev_8/21/14_0.10 (SPAdes) (version 2) | ecosystem: Environmental > Aquatic > Deep subsurface > Groundwater ...
TTGACTCTTTTGATTATCTGGTCTTTGACCTCTTTAGACACGGCTGGATGTCCTTTGGGCATAATGTTTTTTCCTTTCTGTATCCATTATACCTCATAGACTGAGTTTACAAATTTTGGGGTACCTGCCAGAGTGTATGACGACACCTCAGATTTAATTGCGACCACCACCGTTGCAGTGATTGGCACTTCAGCAGATGTAGCCCAAGGAGATGAAGCTGTGGGGACAGGTTTAAAACCTGCCCCAACGCCAGAGGATGACAACACCGCGACCACTACCGAAGAACTAGCCCAAGATGAACCTGCGACCACTACCACAGATGGCACCATAGTGGTTGAATCTAACCCCCCTGCCACCACAACTAGCGAGGTGGGGATTGGAAGTCTCAATGAGGAAGGGGGCAATCTATGAAACGAATTTTAACCATTGTGGTTTTAACTTTGTTTGTGTGGCTGATGATTTTTGATGCGCCACAAACAGCTGACGCCTTAATTATCAATAAAACTATAACTATCGGAGATAATAACGGAGATGATTACAACGGCTTAATTAATGACACCTATGTTCAGGATTGCTCTGGTGGACTTTTTGGACCAAGCCATAAAAACAAAAATTATGGTGCAACTACTGTATTTTACACTTCTAGCTGGGGTGCGTGTCAGGGTTCTGGCCAAATGCGCATACTGATTCACATTGATACTTCATTTATTCCTACTAATGCTTCCGTGAGTGCCGCTACATTTTATGCTTATCATTATCACGATGGCGAAATTGGATTCCACACTGACAATATTGACTTAAAAATTAGGCCAATACTAAGCGGCAATGATGCTTGGTGGCCAGAAGGAACTAAAGATGATGCTACGGCAGATTCTGGCGAACCAACTTGGAACCACAAAGAATACGATACAGTTTCATGGGCAGGAAGCGCCGGACTCTCAACGGCGGATACTGATTATGGAAGTGGCGTTGCCACCTCAACTGTTGCTACAAATTCAGAATATGTTGGCTGGGATATCACTTCATTGGCACAAGATTGGATTTCTGATAATTCCAACAATCTCGGGTTTATGTTGGCTCACAACACGCTTTGCTGTTCGTCGTTCATTATTAGTTTTTACTCTTCAGAAATTGCCGGTGGCACTAGACGTCCTTACTTAGAACTAACTTATAGCTACCCGGCGAGCAATATATATTTTAAGCCCGGCACAAACATTCAAATTAAACCAGAAGGAATAATTAACATAAAACCAGCCTGAGTTATTTGCTATGGCCGATTTTAAGTACAAACTATTAACCACTGAGGAAGTCGCCGAGATCTTCAAGGTTAATTTACGTACAGTGTACCGATGGATTGACGCGGGCAAACTTCGGGCGGCAAAAATCGGCCATAAAACTTACCGCATTTACGAACACGATGTGGTCAAATTTATTAATTCTAGAATGGTTACGCCAAAAAATGACAGGTAATAGTAAATTAGTTATAATAAAGCCGTCATTAATATTAGCGCCGTCGGTTCATCCAACACCTTTTTCTAAAAAATATTAGCAAAATTCATGTTCTATATACATTTAATACAAAGCAAAAAGAATTCCTCAAAGTTATATGTTGGATCTACAAACAACCTAAAATGGCGTTTGAGTGAACACAATAACAAAAAAGTATGCTCAACACTAAAACATTCACCATGGAAATTAATTTACTCTGAAGCTTTTTTGTCAGAAAAAGACGCTAGGTTAAAAGAACAGAAATTAAAACATCATGATAAAGGCAAGCCGGAATTAAAAAAGAGACTTAGTAATAGCTTAGAAAAAAGTGCTGGATAAAAAAATTGCAATTTTATACTGTGGCTCAAATACATCAATTAACGCTGGCCAATTTAACGCTTTAGTTAAAAAAACGCCCGAGCTTAATATTATGGCTGACGTTGATCCAATTTTTGTATGGTCAAAGCCAATATTGGATATCACCGCGGCTGACTGGCAAGTGTTGGCAAGTAAAATTTATTCGATACGTGACAACTACGATGGCTTTGTTGTAATTCATAGTTCTCTAGGAGCAATAAATACTGCCACGGCCGTTTCATTTTTTATTGAAAATTTAAAACAGCCAATCTTATTTACTGGTTCAATTGGTGTATCGCAAGCGGAGATAAAATCACATTGGGAAAATATTAAAACTTATTGGCAAAATATCAAAGCTAATTTAATCAATGCGGTCCAATCAGCCAAAATTAATTTGCCAGAAGTGGCACTTTTGTACAGTAATCAAATTGTCAGGGCGAACTTAACTGAACTTTTAGCAGGCGCTTCCGCTTATCCGCTTTACACTGCTGATTCTGGCGTGCTGGCTAAAATTGATTTTAGTATTAGGTTAACCAAAAATGTGTTAAGCAAACCAGCCGGGAAAACCAAGCTAGTCGATACTTTTAATACCAATATTGAAATTATCAATTTAGAAACCGCAGTTGATTACAGTAGCATTATAACGCCCCTTAAAAATAGGGATGGCTTATTTATTAAAACAAAAAACTTTTACAGCGTGCCTAAAGCGCTGGAAAATATAATTGTTGAATTTGGTAAAACTAAGCCAGTAGCCATACATACTGACGACAATTTAGAAAAAGACGTTCCTAACTCCATTGTTTTAAAAAACATGACGGAACCTGCCGCCTTGATCAAATTTATGTGGCTACTAGGCCAGACTAAAAAAATCAATAAGGCGATGATGGAAAAAAATTATCGCGGAGAAATTATTAGATGAAATTTTATTTAGCTACAAACGAAACTGTGGCCGCCAAAGCTAATACTGATTTAACCAGAATCACAGAAGCTTTGGAGCGTTTAGGCGTGATGGTAATTTCCCCGCTGAATAAAAGTGAAAGTGAATACGCTGAAATGGTGGATACCGGCCCGGATGAAATGGTGTTTGAAAGTATTGATGCAATTATTATTGAAAGTGAAGCGACTGGCGCAAATACCGGTTACCAAATCGCTTTGGCACTTACCCACAAAAAACCTATTTTATATCTACATCAAAACGGCACTATTGACCCAGCGTTAAAACCGCTTTTAAAAAACAAAACCACTGCAAAACTATTAAAAGTTGAAAAGTATAATGCCCAATCTTTAAATTCAATTTTGAATGAATTTATAAAGTTTGTTGAAATTCAAAGCGGCCAAGAAACGCCAAATATAAAATTTACCTTGCGTATTACCTCTAAAATTGAAAAATATCTGCAATGGAAAACTCATAATACAAAGCTTTCCAAGGCCGATTATTTGCGCGAACTAATTGACCGCGAAATTGACAAAGACGACAAATTCAAAAACTATTTGGATAAATAGCGGTAAATTTGTCATTGTCATCGCAAGCACTCTCCCGATTGTCATCCTAGGAAAGCCTGCCCCCGTGCAGCTTGTCCTCGACTCCGATCGGGGAACGGGGGGTGAGGATCTCAGAGATTGCCACGTCGTTCGCTGTCACTCACTCCTCGCAATTACAACTTATGTTCCGGTTGTATTACTTGCCTTACAAATCACCTCTCCTTAGCTATCCGCCTTTGGCAGGCAGGTCGAGATCCTTCGACTTCGGCCAGTCAGACTGGCCTTCATTCAGGATGACATGTACATCATCCCCGTAAAGACGGGTTTGATGTGGTGTAGACGGAGATATAATCCTATTATTGTCATTCCGGACTTGATCCGGGATCTCTATCTAATAGAGATCCTGAAACAAGTTCAGGATGACATGTGAGTCACTTTATAGGTCACCCCACCTTTATTCCTCTCCTCTAAAGAAAGAGTAGAAAATAAATATACCGAACTCATTGGCGTCAAATTAAGGTGAACAACCTGAAATCTTAAGCTAAAAATCATAGCCGCATGCACCAAGCGGCGCCTGGCCTTGATTATAATAACTTTCCAAACACTGTGCTTTGTTCAATTTATATTGCGTTTGCATCACCCTATTTTTAGATTCTAGAAGTTCTGGCCCCCAAGACATAAATATTAACGTTAAAATTAATATAAAAATAGCAGAAGCTATTATCAATAACAACAAGACGACACGAGTAATAAATTCAATTTTTATATTCATATTATTAATGTAAAGATTTTTTAGTTCGCTAACCGGTTATGGCATTACATCTCCTAATACCAACGGGTAATACGACGCTTGGCCATGCGTATCTGTCGTGATTAATTTTCAGTGCCCGGTAATATTCTACTGGCTTTCAGCTTTTTTCTGAGCTCCTTATGTTTACACTCAGGACATTCAAAATCCTCCAATAAAGTAAGCTTCGGCACTTCAATTGAGTCGCTAAAGCCGCAATTATAGCAGAGCACTTCAATGGAGCTTGTGGTTTCGCTTTTCATGTTTTTAAAAATTTTAGTGTAGTCAAGTGCCACATAGCACATTCTTATACGAAATTATGATAACCTTATATTCTAATTCAATTATAGCTTTTTTGAAAGGCGCGGGCAAAAGGGGTTTAATACGTAGGGACACAAAATCTTGTGTCCCACAAATTGGAATACATGTGATAATAAATTGTCTTTGTTCAAAGATGGCCTAGGGGCAGCTTTCATCTGGTCATTCCCCCGGATGCCCGGTTGCGCTTGTCTGGCCGAACGGCTCGCTAACTAAGCGGATTTACCCCTTTCAATCATTTCCTTAACTTCCTTATTGGCGTTGAGATAATGAATCTCAATATGAGGATGAGCATTTTTGAAGACTCTAAACACCTCATCTACAAAAGCTTGGCCCACCAATTTAACGCCCCTGAAGTCCAAGACGATAGTTCTAAATTTTTCAAGACCCATCATAAGACGTTTGGCTTGCGACCGTGAAACGTGAGGATCATTTGGGTCAGCGCTCAAAGCAACGGCAACGATGGTTTTCCCAAAACCGATCTCCGCATCAGCATATTTATCCATGACTTCCTTCGCGGTTTTTTTTGATCGGGTTGATATAGCCATCTTAATAAAGGTTCCCTTACCAAAATCTTCTTTTCTCTCGGTGGAGTGAATCCAATCTTCGTTTCTAAAAGTATAGAAAAGATTGCTCGAAAAAATAGAAAAATTATCAAAAATTCTTGACGTAAAAAAAATGCCCTCTCCGGTATGCCTCGCCGGGTCAGTGGTAAATTTTCCCTTTGAAAGGTGTAGTATTGATTCTCGGATGGACTCTAGCTTCAAAGCATCCTGAATTTTTTTAAAGATGCCAACTCCGTTGTCCATGATCTCCATTTCAATTTTTTGATTTTTTATAGATACCGCGATATATACAACTGACCCGTCAGAGTGTTCAATAGCGTTGTTTAGTATCTCCGTAAAACCATAATAGCAAATCCCATACAGGCTTTCCGGAAATTTAATCAACATGGGTTTTAAGTATTTTATCCAAACTTGATCTTCTGCCAGATTTTGCTGGAGTTTAAGTTCAAACTCAATATGATTCCCCGCAACCAAGAAGTATCGCGTTGAGTTGGTTCGCCCAACTTTAATAATTTTTCCATTCTTTATTTCCCGAGTTATATAGGCGTGAGCTCTTTGTCTTGAAACGTTAAACGTGTTGGCGACAACATTAACTATGTCGGAAGAGTGATCCTCAATGTTTGCTAGTATAAACGAGCTGATATCTTTTCTGGTTTTCTGCATTTTTATATTGTAAACCCCTTTTTAATAACTTGTCAACCCCCTTAATATTCAATTGTAAACAGGAGATAATCGTATTGTAAATAGTTAAAATTGGCCATTAAAGGGGGTTTATGTACGTCAGACGTGGTGGAGTGGAGAGATCTCAACCTGTTCTACTTATTACCAAATTCCATCGGGTGAGATTCCTCGACTACGCTCGGAATGACGATTTTAACCCCTCCAGCCTCCCCTTCCGCCAAAGGCGGACACGGTCACAAGGGAGGATTATTATACGTCACTTTATAAATCACGCCAGCTTTGTCGTCAGAAATATACATCACCCCGCCGGGTAAAATTAACACATCCACTGGGCGGCCTAAAGCGCCTTTAGCGGTAAGCCAGCCGGAAATTAAATCTTCAACCTCGCCGGTTTGCTTGCCGCTGGCATCTAGCGGAAAACGCACTAATTTGTAACCGGTTGGCTCGGTGCGATTCCAAGAGCCATGATAAGCCACAATCAAATCATACCACCAACTTTCCGGCCAGCCTTCTTCCGGGATAAAAGCTAAGCCGAGCGGCGCAGAGTGTGCTTGTATATCAATATGCGAAGGTGTTTCAAATAAATCATCGCACGGCGCGCGAATGTAAGTATTTTTGTCAAACGAAATATCGTGAATATTTTTACCGTAGCAAGTTGGCCAGCCGTAATTATTGCCTTCTCTCACAATGTTAATTTCATCTGGCGGAATATCATCGCCCAATAAATCGCGGCCCATCTCCGTTACCCAAATTTCTCCGGTGACCGGATGAATTTGCATAAAAACGGCATTGCGCAAACCAGTACCAAAATCTTTCAATTCTTTGGTCTCAACATTGTAAGATAAAGTTTTTGCCCGGCGCGAGTCCTCTTCATTGCACACGTTACAGCTGGAGCCAATTGAAATTAAAAGTTCGTTTTCGTTTGGCGATGGGCGAAATAAAAGCGTGCGCGTGTAGTGGTTTCCGCCTGAAGGCAAATCCACAAGTTTTCTTTTGTTCGCCGCTTTTAAATTAGCTTTGTCATAGTCGTAAATAGCTAGTTGATCCGATTCGGCAATATATAATTCACACTCATCAATACAGCGCCAAGCTAAGCCGTGCGGACGATTAAGCCTAGTCACGATTGGAATATTCTCATCAGCTACCCCGTCACCATTTTTATCTGGCATGGCATAGACCGTGCCGGTGGTTGTATCGCTAACAACTAAATTCCCGACAGGATCAAAAGTTAAAACTCTAGGCTTGGTAAAACCTTGCGCAAAAACTGAAATTGAAAATCCGTCCGGCAAAACCAACGGCAAATCAGTATTATTTTCAGCTTCTTCAATTACATCAACGATATTATACGGCGCAGGTTTTATTGCCGGGCCGACACCGCGCAAATGATACCAATACACAGCAGATGCCCAAATGGCGCCGATTAAAATTACAACGCCAATAGCCCACAAAATCTTTTTCATATCATCATTGTAATCCGTTAATAAAAATTTCCGGCGGCTGTTCGTCAATCACGTAAACTGTTTTTGGGTATATCACAAAATAATTATACATAAATAACGCGGCGTTGTAACTAATAATTGCCGTAATGGCACATGTTACAAACCAACCCGGAACGCCGGCCTTAGTTACTGTTTTATTTGTTAAGTAAATTCCAAAGGCAGCGAGCATTTCTAAAGTCGGCACCGCGATAATTGCGCGCAAAGCGTGAGGAATGCCTTGATCAGTCAGCGACGCCGGGATTAACGCGGAGGCAAAGACTGCCGAGAGTAATAACACTTCGCGCTGTTTTGAATGTGGGATAGAATAGGCGAGCAAAATAAACGGCGCTAACACCAACAGCGTTTGGCCAAAATAAGGGATGCTATGCCACGGGTTGGCGTCTCCGGTTAAAAATAAAAATTGCGGCGACAAATGTTGTAAGTAATGAAACATAAAATGACTCACCGGATTGGCTTGGCCAACAATTGAAATTTCGTAAAACCGATCATTACCGCCTTGGAAAAAAGCAAAGTTGTAAATTGGAACTGCTAAAACAATAAAAATAAAAACGCCGATTAAAAAATACTTTTTGGAGCGGTTGAAAATTTCTAATAGCTGCCAATAAAAGCCAACCGCCAAAACTAAAATCATCAGTGGTATAAATAAACGCATAACTGAATAGGTATGCAAACTTAATCCCAACACCACGCCGAGCCACACAAAATTTTTGGGCGCTTTCAATGCTTTTATAAATAAATACAGCGCTAATGAAATAAACAACGGCGCTAAAACGGCGCGAAACCCAAGCCGGCTAAATTGCAGATGCCAAGGCGAAATAGCAGCCAGTGCGGCAGTGAGCAAGCCGACATTACGATTAAACAATTCTTTAGCTAACAGATAAAAAATGTAAATTGATAGCGTGCCAACCAGGGCGGCCGGAATTCGCACAGCCAAAACACCCGGGCCAAAAAGTTTTACAAATGGAATAGTTAGATACGTATACATCCACTCTACATAATCTTCATCATAGTGATTAAAAAATAGCGGCCAGCGTTGATTATGTGAGTCAACGCCAGTCATTAAAAGATTATACGCGTCAACTTCGGTTGCGACTTCATCAATATGCGCGCCGTTGGGAATGTCAGAAAGTTTATAAACGCGAACAAAAAAAGCGACAATTATAATTAGCCCTATAATCCCGATTGCCATTTTGTTTGTCATGAACTAATTATAAATGAAAACCTCCCCACCGCCAACGAGTGGTAGCGGGGAGGTCTTGGGTCAGAGATCATTTGCGGAGAAGGTAAAGGTCGCATTGCAATGAATGCACATCGCGCCGTCAACTTCTCCCCAGCTCACTGGGATGAGGAACGGCTCCCAGTCGTGCCCGTCACGCTCGCAGTCGGGAGGCAAAGTCTCGGCGGCGTGCTCCCTTCTTTTCACTACGCGTCTTTTAAGCGGGTCTTGAGAGTGGCAAAACATGGTCATTTCGACAATCCCTTTCTTGTGTAGCAGGCCCAGCACTGCAGACCGATACTCGGTTGTAAGGTTCAATTTTGTGCTGGTAACTAAGAGTTCAAAAAATTCCCAGATATCAAGACAAAATAAAAACCCGAGACACGACCCGGGAATTTATTTTGCCAAAAGTAAAATGCAAATCAGGTCATGCCAAACAACGCTTGACTGACCCACCATATTTTAAAATTGTAATTTTTTTTATTCATAAATTTATTCCTTCCGCTTGCGACCAATTACTTGATCACGAGTGGATGGGGGACGAAAGACATGGTGACGCTCGTCCCAATTTAAACTGCTCGGCAGACCAGATCATTATTTCAACCGACGAAGGCACTTTTTGCACCTGGTGATGGCTTCCTCCTTTGCGTTCCAGCCGGGGAGACGCACTTTCGTTGTTTCTGGTTCATGCTTACCGCCCATCGGGCAGTTTTGCAATTCAAGGTGAGAATCAGGCACGAACAAACCCTCCTTGTTTGGCCTAACCTAACCAAGCCCAGCGCGACTTGTTTAAGCGGTTAATATTAATTCGTTATGCGCTGGCAGTTGTAAATTTGGCTATATTTACAACTATCAACGCAAAACAAAAAACCCTGGCAAGGCCGGGGCGATTATTTTGTATTAAGTTAAATAACTAATCTGGCCTTACCTAGCGAGCAAAGCCTTCCACCAATTTATATTTATATTAGCCTTTTTTACCATATAATTTTTCATAAACTAAATTAAATCCGCCTTTTTTATCAATTAATTCCCGCGCACCCCTTGTAACTGTAGCAATGCCAGTGTGTAAATTAAGGGCTACTTCGCGTTGGGGCACGCCCTTTTTTAACTGCTTCACTATTTGCCAACGTGTAGGAATTTCTGCCAGTTCATTAGGGGTAAACAAATCCTCTAAAAATTCATGCAATAACTTTTTATTACGCGATATTTTTTGAATTACGTCAACGAGCTCCCATTCATATTTTTCCTTATTTTTCATAAATACCTCAATTTCTTAATATCAGCGTACTAGTACAATAGTAATATTAGCATAAAAAAAATTTATGTCAAGTGGGCAGGTGATTATTCTTCTTCAGCGCTGTCAAGTTCAATATCATCAAAATTGTCAGGAAATCTAACCGGAATTACAACTTTATCAATTTCTGAACCGTCACGCGCAGAATAGGTAAAAACTTCTACTTTGCCGGTTTCGCTATTTGGCGCCGGATACAAAGTAATTGCCTCAAATGGACCATACAAACCAATGTCAGGAGCATTAGCTGTGGTGAACGATTCCAAAAGCACTGTGCTGTCTGAATCGACTAACCGATAATTAACTGTATTTTCAAACACTCGTGCCTCGCCTGTAATTTTTAAAGTCGCGCCAATAGTTTGGCCGCTAACCGGTTCAAAAACCTTGATGTTAGGAATTTCTTCAACAAACAGTTGCTCACCGTGGCGGCATTGACGTGGGTAAGATTCCATTACCGGATTACCAGCCATAACACAATCCTCAAAGCTGGAAACCACAATTTCTGCTTTGGGCGGTGTTACCATTAGGTTAATTAACCAAATCAAAACTCCGGTCAAAATCACAGCTGTTAATAGAGGAATATATTTCATACTAATATTATACCCTAAATTACAAATCAATCCAGGAGGTAACAAACAAACTTGAAATAAAAATTATTTTTTAAGCTCCAGGATATAACACCACAAATTTTTGTAACTATACGGAAAGGGGAAGCGTTTGAATTTTATTTCGCTAAAACCAACTTGATTCAACGCTAAGGTTAATTCCTCCTTGGTGTAAATATTTGCTTGCCACCATTTTTCAATCAGCCATTTATTGATAAAGTTTTTGCGGGTGATAAAAATTATCATTTTGCACTCCGGCTTAAGTAAGTTTTTCAAATTACTTATGGCCTTAGCTAATTTATCTTTTGGTAAATATTCTAGCATGGCAGAACTTGCCACCAAATCGTAATTACTCCAGCCATCCGGCAAGTTATCAATCTTTAGCACATCGGCTTGTAAAAGATTTATATTGGAAATGTTATTTTGATTTATCCAATTTTTAAATCTTTCTAGCATAGCGGGTGTTAAATCGAAGCCGTGAAAAGTAATATGATTTAATTTTTGCGCCCTTGCATTTTGGTATAAAATTTTTGTTAAAACGCCAGAGCCACAACCAGCATCTAAAACCTTAAAATTATCTTTCAAGTAATTGCCTTTTTTAATGACTGATTCTAAACCTTTGGCATAGCGCAAAAACCCAACAAAAAAGAAGTGATAAAGATTAATTTTGTCTGTATATAATTTTTTAACTGAATCGCTTTTCAGAGTTGACCTCTTAAACATAACGGTCAAAATGCATATAATCTCTTGGTTTAAGTTTGTATATATGGTCTATAAAAGCCAAAAAGCCAGTATCGCGGTAAAACATTTCACGTTACTGGCTGGCGGGGACGATGAACACCTCCTTGTCCCCGAGTTGATCCCCGAGCTTCTCACGAGCCTGGGGGGTAATGTCGAGAATTGCGTTTTCAGGCCGACTGCCGACTAACACTTGAACGGTGTGAAACCCTTCAATGGTAAGCGGCGAGCCTTCGGCCCGATTCTCCAGCGCAAGCGCAACGCTTGCGACGGCGGCCTCCACCATGGAGTCGTTCGAGGAAGCCTCGAACCGTTCCACGTTTTTCTCAGGCATATGACACACCTCCAGTCCTAAAGCCTGAATAACTAGGTAGAAAAAAATAATATACTAATTTTAAGCAAATGTCAAGATAATGCATACCTTCTGAGAGGATTTTGAATCCTGCGAGTAATGTTAGTTAAATCGTTTGTAGCAACCGGCACATGACCGGGCCTTGAAAAACCAAAGTCTATATACGGATGTTCTCTTTCTTCTTGCGTCACAGCTTTTTTAGATAATCCAAAATCTATAATGACTGGACTGAAAGTGTCCCATTCCACCATCACGTTACCTTCATGTAAATCTCGATGATAATAATCCCTTTTGTGCATTTTATCAACCATCCCCCTCAAATCAGCAACAAATTTTTCAACATCAAACCCTGGCGGTAAATCCAATCTTTGATCAAGAATGTCAGCAACGCTATGACCAAAAATTCTTTCCATTAAAGCAAACTGCCCTCGCGAGCCATCATCGTAGCGTACAACCGCTCCGGCAATTGGTTCGGGCACTCTCACGCCTGGAATCTGATGTATTTGTCTTTGCACTCCAAGCTCATGATCAATACTTTTTCTTGGGAAAAACGGGCTATCTAAATTTGTTATTTTCTTGACACAAAAATTTTCGCCGTCAGGATAGTCATTGTTCACCAAAATCTCTGCAGTTTGGCCAGAGCCAATAACTTCCGGGGAAGTTAATATCTTGTCGAAAAATTCTTCAGTTACATTGCCCAACTCTTTGCCTTCCGGAGAGATAATTCTTTCAAATTGTGCGCCTCTTTCCATGGCTTATACATTACCCGTTTTTTATTAAACTGACAATAATAAAATCGGCCTTGAGCCGAATTAAATTGGTCGGGGATGCCGGACTCGAACCGGCGGCCTCCTGCTCCCAAAGCAGGCGCGCTAGCCAACTGCGCCAATCCCCGTAACTTGTGCCGAGGGGCAGAATCGAACTGCCGACGCCAGGATTTTCAGTCTGGAGTTTATCCCGCACAAATGCCTGGGGGCAGAATCGAACTGCCGACGCCAGGATTTTCAGTCCTGCGCTCTACCACTGAGCTACCCAGGCATACCCAGGCATTTGTGCGGGACTCTACCAACCCGTCAAACGGGTCAAGCTAAAACTACCTCGGCTCAAAATTAGATGCCCGCTCAAGCGGGCAACTAGTGGGCGATCCAGGACTTGAACCTGGGACCTCTACATTATCAGTGTAGCGCTCTAACCAGCTGAGCTAATCGCCCATATCCTTTTAATACTATATTACCCAAATGTCATCTCGAGCTTGCCGAGAGATCTCACCCGTTCCATAAATGACATTGTTGAGATTTCTCCACTACGCCGAGTCAGACTCGGCTGCGGTCGAAATGACTGGTATATTAAGGATAACAATAAAAAAGACTTCGGTACTATACCAAAGAAGTCCTTCATTGTAAAGGGTTTTAACTCAAAAACCACCCCATTAAAAGGGTGGTTTTAAGTTTGAAAACTGGAAAGTGATAAACTTCATCCCATGTTACTTACGGTCTCTCGAGAGAACCATAAGCATCGACTAGACAATCTTCGTGAGAACATCGTCTTTGTATACTCCCTAGAAAGGAGGTGATCCATCCACAGCTTCCGCTACGGATGCCTTGTTACGACTTCATCCCTGTCATTGGTCCTACCTTAGTCCGACGAACGTCAGCTTTAGGGTATTACCAACTCCCTTGATGTGACGGGCGGTGTGTACAAGATCCGAGAACGTATTCAACGCCCCATGGCTGATAGGCGTTTACTAGCGATTCCGGCTTCATGAGGGCGAGTTGCAGCCCTCAATCCGAACTGGGACCGGTTTTGGTGGGATTGGCTCCGTCTTGCGACTTGGCGTCCCATTGTACCGGCCATTGTAGCACGTGTGTCGCCCAGGGCGTAAGGGCCATGCTGATTTGACGTCATCCTCTCCTTCCTCCTCCGAAGAGGCAGTCTCCTATGAATATGCAACATAGGACGAGGGTTGCGCTCGTTACCCGACTTAACGGTACATCTCACGACACGAGCTGACGACAACCATGCAGCACCTGTCTAGCACCCTCGAAGGAATCCCGCTTTCACGGGATGTGCAGCTAGATGTCAAGCCCTGGTAAGGTTCCTCGCTTATTATCGAATTAAACCACATGCTCCACCGCTTGTGCGGATCCCCGTCAATTCCTTTGAGTTTTAGCCTTGCGGCCGTACTCCCCAGGCGGGATACTTAACGCGTTAGCTTGGTTAAACGACACTGGCAGGGTCGAAACTGCCAATGCCTAGTATCCATCGTTTACGGCGTGGACTACTGGGGTATCTAATCCCATTCGCTACCCACGCTTTCGTGGCTGACCGTCAGGAGCGTTCCAGCAACATGCCTTCGCATTTGGTGTTCTTGTCGATATTAACGTATTTTACCACTACACCGACAATTCCAGTTGCCTCTTCCGTCCTCTAGTTTCGCAGTTTCCGACGCAGTCTTGAAATTGAGTCTCAAGATTTGACGTCAGACATACAAAACCGGCTACCCACGCTTTACGCCCAATAAATCCGGATAACGCTTGGGGCACTCGTATTACCGCTGCTGCTGGCACGAGTTTAGCAGCCCCTTATTCATTTGGTACCGTCATAGGTTCGTCCCAAATAAAAGACCTTTACACCCCGAAGGGCTTCTTCGGTCACGCGGCGTCGCTCCATCAGGCTTTCGCCCATTGTGGAATATTCTTGACTGCAGCCTCCCGTAGGAGTCTGGGCAGTGTCTCAGTCCCAGTGAGGCAGGTCACGCTCTCACGCCTGCTACCCGTCATCGCCTTGGTGCACCGTTACTACACCAACAAGCTGATGGGCCATAAGCCCCTCTCCAAGCGGTAAACCTTTACGCGGACACCATATGATATCCGAGCACATCCGGTATTAGTCCGAATTTCTTCGGGTTATTCCGAACTTGGAGGTAGGTTACTAATGTGTTACTCACCCGTTTGCCACTCCCCACACCTTTTAACTTTCCTGAAGTGAATTATCGATACGTCGTTTAAGTTGACCCCAAGCTTTAGCAAGTTTCTTTAATTGCTTTTCTCGTTCCATCGCATCTTTTTAGAAGCATACGCTTCGTAATAAATTAATTTCCAGGGACGAAATTGCTTGGTAAACTTTGATTGACCACGATTGTGCTCACTGAGTCTCCGTTTTAGATTATCAGAAAATCCAATGTAGAGACGTCCGTTCTTTTTACTTTTGAGAACATAGATGTAATACATATGCTCATCATATCACAAAAGCTAAAAGGTGTGGGGCGTTCGACTTGCATGCCTTAGACACGCCGCCAGCGTTCATCCTGAGCCAGGATCAAACTCTCAATTAAGATAGCTTTTGAAAAGTGCTATCCAACTTTTTACTCTTAGATAAAGTTCATCTAAAAGTGAATTGACATGGGTTTGTCTTATACCGAGGTATAAAACATGAAGTTTATCACTTTTCAATTGTCAAACAGCGTTTTCTTTTGTTGGCGATATGTCTGGTTAATTCGCCTTAGTTCAGCTAGTTTCAGGCTCAAAAGAAAAAACAGTAAGGTCCAAATCACGGATGCTCACGATGCGAGCTATCTACTCAGACACTACTGTTTTCCCTTTTACCTTAAGTAATTGTGGAGGGATTTCTTTGCGGTTTTAAAGGTTACTAATTAGCTGCCTATTATAATAAGATATTTATAAAAACCTGTCAACCCCGCTAGAAATTCATGTGAAAATCCTGTGGGTATCTGAATTTAATTATGTCTCTATCGGGGTCAAGATCTAAGAAAACTTGCAAAATGTGGGTAATTCCAGTATATTTAGTGAAATCTTATGGACGAAAAACAACAAAATATTATCAAAGACGAAATCGTACAGCGCGGGAATCAGTATGAAGGCCGCTATGACCACCCATGTTGGTGCAAAAAAACTAACAACGCTAAGGGTCTGTGCGATAGTTCTCATTTAAAATTGCAAGGCCAGGAATTTTTAGACGCGCTTAATTTGTTTTTGACTGACGAAGATTTTGCTAACGCGCCGCGGCCAAGACCGCCGGTGCAACCACGCCGAACTGACAATCGCCGCCGCGGCCGCATGCCGTTTCGCTTGCGCCGCAACCGGACACAATAAGAGGGCTCGCTACGCGAGCTTTTTTGATTCTTGAAGATTTTAACCAATTCAATTATAATAGAACCTAATTTTAAACTTTCATATCCATGCCGATAAAACCAGCTTACACATTTGACGATATTCTCTTAGTCCCCCAAAAAGCGGTGCGTTCACCTCGGTATGTGTCAACCAGGACTAAGTTGACCAAAAAAATTACGTTAGATACTCCGTTGATTAGCTCACCGATGGATACCGTTACGGAGAGTAAAATGGCAATTGCGTTAGCCGCAGCTGGCGGGCTTGGCGTGATTCACAAAAATTTAACACCGCAAAAACAAGCGGCTGAAGTTTCCAAAGTTAAAAATAAAAATTTATTGGTTGGCGCTGCCATTGGGGTAAGCGAAACGGAACTTGATCGGGCGGCGCGTTTAGCCAAAGCTAATGTTGATATTATTACAGTTGATGCGGCTCACGGCCATTACGTTGGGGTTTTAAAAATGGTAAAAAAGTTAAAGCAGGACAAACGTTTTAAAAAAGTTGAGGTGATTGGCGGCAATGTGGCGACCGGACAGGGCGGGAAAGATTTGGTTAAAGCTGGCGCTGACGCGGTTAAAGTTGGCGTTGGGCCCGGATCAATTTGTACGACGCGCGTAATTGCTGGCATTGGCGTACCGCAATTTTCAGCGATTATGAATGTTGCCAAAACGATTGCTAAAACCAAAGTTCCGGTGATCGGCGATGGCGGCATTAAATTTTCCGGCGATGTGGTCAAGGCGTTAGCGGCTGGGGCCAATACGGTTATGATTGGCGGACTATTTGGCGGAACAGCTGAAACGCCCGGTAAAATTATTTCCAAAAAAGGCAAGCGCTTTAAAGAATATCGCGGCATGGGATCATTGCAGGCAATGAAGAAAGGTTCAAAAGATAGATACTTACAAAAAAATTTAAGGCACATTGAATTAATCGCTGAAGGCGTGTCAGCTACAGTACCGTTTAAAGGCCCAGTGCAAAATGTAATTTACCAACTTATTGGCGGGTTAAAGCAAGGCATGGGGTATTGCGGAGCGAAAACTATTCCGGAACTTCAGCGCAAAGCCCAATTTGTTTTTATTACCAAGGCCGGCTATTACGAATCGCATCCGCATAGCCTCGCGAGCTTTGAAGATAATCCCAACTACTCCGTCCCCAAAGAGGATAAGTTTCTCTAAAGTATTGTCATTCCGGCCTCCGAGCCGGAATCTCTATCTAATAGAGATCCTGAATCAAGTTCAGGATGACAACCGTGTTACTTATTTTTACCCTGATACCTTTTCCGCAGCGCAGTATGCGCGGTTTGTAACTTTACCAGCAATTCAGATTCATCAATTAAATTATGCACTCGGTTGGTGATGATAAATTCTCCGTTAATCATAAGATCGCGAATGTTGCGTCCGCCGTGCGTTATCATGTTACCGACTAAACTAATCGGTTTTTGTTCATTGTAGGGCAAAAAGCCCCGGTCTTTTAACTTCCAAAAACATAAATCCGCTACAAAACCTGGTGCTATACGGCCGACTTTGCTTAAACCGAGAATACGCGCCGCGTTAGTCGTCATCATCTTAAATAAATCTTCATAATAAATTATCATTTTATCCATGTGCGTAATGCGTGTTTGTAATGCTTCAGTTAAAAGATCCAACGAATTTTTGGAAATCACGCTATCGGTGCCAAGCGCAATGCGGTTAGCCATACCGGCCTTATAAAAACGAACATAATCAAAATTGCCGCTGTTGTGTAAACGGTTTGAGGTTGGCAAATGCGCGATGCCGACTTTGCGCTTGGCCAAAAGTTTTACTTCTATATCCGTAAAGTGAATGGCATGGGATAAAATAGTGCGCGAATTTAACAAACCGACCTTGTCTAAAACCATCGCCGTAGGCAGGCCGTGCACATCAATACACGCCTGGGCTAAATTTTTGCTTTCCACCGCGTGCATGGTGACTAAAAGCTTATGTTTTTTTTGAATGGCCGCTAATTCCTTTAACTGCTTCATTGTGGCCTTATGGGGATAGTGCAGGGCAATGGCGGGAGTAGTAACGTGCGATTTTTTGGCTAGAATTTTTTTCAACATCGCTATTGTATTTTTGGGATGTGAATTGGAGACCGGCGAAAAAGCGTTAATCACCCGCTGATGCGTAATTTTTGCCGCCTTTTCAATCGGGTCAAATACGCCGTAATGCGAAAATGTAGTTGTTATGCCATTTTTTTGCTCTTCGGAAAAATCGCCGAGCGCGCCGAGGTAAAAATCCTCTGTGGTCATGGCCTGTTCAAGTTTTGCCATTTTAACAAGCGACGATTCCAAATCTTCTTTATCTAATGTCATAGACGAACGCAATAAATACATTGGCGGGTGAGCATGGCAATTGATAAAGCCGGGAGTAACTACAATGCCGCCACGTTGGTTGGCGTCATAGACTAAGTCAACGCCGTTGCGTGAAAGCTTGCCACGAGCGACTTTTTTAATTACGCCGCCCTTGATTAAGATAGAATAATTTTTTAAAACTTGAACTTTATCGCGTGAATCAACCGTAATCAAAATCGCAGTTCGATCAATTAGAATTGTTCGAACTGCGCCTGACTTGTCTAATAATTCGTAACGGCTACGGTTTTTTCGTTTCGGCCCAAAATCTTTGGCCTGAAAATTTTTGTTATTGCTTACTCGCATGGACGTAGTATACTGAAATTTTTCAACAAATCAAATGGCTTTTATTTTAACGCCTTTTTTGTTATTATAATTGATATGTCATCATTTCGCTACATTAATAAGGTAATGAGCAAAAGCGATTGGATAAAGCTTGCCATTTTAGTTTTATCTTCCGTCCTTGCTTGGACTTGGGTTATAATTGAATTTCAAAAACCGTTAATTGCTGACGATCCAACTACCACGATCATTGATTTTAACAAGCTGTTTTAATTATTGCGTTCAAGCGTAAAGCTTGATTTTTTTATTATTTCTGCTACACTGCTCCCTACCTGCGGCAGTAGTTCAGCTGGTAGAACGTCTCCTTGCCAAGGAGAAGGTCGCCGGTTCAAGTCCGGTCTGCCGCTCCAGGAAGCTAAAGCGCCGCCTTCCATTACGGCGCACTTGCCGGGATGGCGGAATCGGTAGACGCGACGGACTTAAAATCCGTTAGCCGCAAGGCTGTGAGGGTTCGAGTCCCTCTCCCGGCACCAGTATTGAACTCAAAGGTTGCGAACCAACCAAGGCGTGGGCGTGCCGTAGGCACGCCCACGCATTTCCGCTTGATTTTCCAAACGAATTCGGATTCCCGCCTTCGGCGGGACGGATTGTTTTTTCGCCAAGAAGCAGGTGCGAGCCAAAGATTTCTTTGGCACAGACCTTTTTCGCAAAAAGGTCTGAATCAGAAGCAATTTTGTCCAAGGATTGAGCGTCTTTTAGCCAGTTTTGGAAAGGTGCGAGCCAA
>Ga0210057_1004351_pt1 | contig 18935 bp, 22 predicted proteins | sample CryGeyCG2114_010_2_FD_183968 | JGI IMG/M metagenome (GOLD analysis project Ga0210057, IMG submission 183968) | Groundwater microbial communities from aquifer - Crystal Geyser CG10_big_fil_rev_8/21/14_0.10 (SPAdes) (version 2) | ecosystem: Environmental > Aquatic > Deep subsurface > Groundwater ...
GGGCTGCGCAACGTCTTGTTGCAGGACGAGGAAAACCTTTTGGCGTTCGCCGAGGAAATCAGGAACGCAAAACGCGTCATCGCGGTTGCCTGCGGCACGGCGAGGCACTCGGCGGTCATCGGCAAGCACTTGCTGGACCGGGTGGCGGGCAAGGAAATAGACGTCTTGATTGCCTCGGAGTTTTCTTACTTCGCGGACCGGACCGACGAGGAAACCGTGGTCCTGGCCGTGTCCCAGAGCGGGGAAACCGCGGACGTTCTGGACGGGTTGCGCAAATCCAAGGCCAAGGGCGCGCGCATAATGGCCATCGTCAACGTGCGCGGGTCAAGCATTGACCGGTTCGCCGAACGCTCGCTTTACCTCAACTGCGGCCCCGAAATCGCGGTTGCTTCCACGAAGGCGTTCATGAACCAGTGCGCCGTTTTTTATTTGCTGGCCCACGCCATGGCAGGCAAACTCGGAAAAGCCAAAAACGACTTGAAGGCGTTGGCCGGACTCGTGCAAAAGGAATTGGACAAGACGAACGGCAAGACCAAGGAAATCGCGGGACGCCTCGCCCGAAAGCAACACGCTTACTACATCGGGAGGGGCGTGAATTTCGCAATCGCCTTGGAGGGCGCGCTCAAACTCAAGGAAATCTCGTACGTGCACGCCGAGGGAATGCCGGCAGGAGAGTTGAAGCACGGGACGCTCGCCCTCGTGGAAGACGGCACTTACGTCTTCCTTTTGAACCCGGGCGATTACACCTACCACGACACGCTGGGCAACGGGATTGAAACAAAGGCGCGCGGCGCGCACCTCGTCGGCTTGAGCAACAAGAACAACGAGGAATACGACGAGTGGCTGGAGTTGCCCGAGAGCCCGGACCCCTTGCTTTATCCCTTCCTCTCCATTGTTCCGCTGCAATTAATCGCGTATTACGCGGCCAAGGCGCTCGGATTGGACGCGGACAAGCCGCGCAACCTCGCCAAGTCGGTGACCGTGAAGTGAAAGCCGTCTTGCTTGACGTGGACGGCGTGCTCTTTGATTCCGCGGAAGCCATTTACCAGACATTTAAAACCGTGTTGCGCGAACGCGGGTTGAAGTGCCCATCCCGCGGGAAAACAATGAAGCACTTTGGGTTGCAGGTGCCGCCGTGGCTCAAGGAAATGGGCATCTGCTCCGGGACCGGAATCGCGCGCGAAATAGAGGAACGCTTCGTGGACGAATTCCTTCCCAAACACTCCGCGCCCGAAAGGGGCCTGGTGGAAACCTTGAACGCCTTGCGCGCGAAAAAAATCGCGGTCGGCGTGGTAACCAGCCAAACCAAATACCAGGCGGAAAAATCGTTGAAACTCGTGGGCTTTGAATTTGATTGCGTTGTTACCGGAGACGACGGCAAGCCGAAGCCCGCTCCCGACTTGTTGTTGAATGCCTTGAAGAAACTGGGCGTGAAAAAAAAGGACGCGGTCTACGTTGGCGACACGTGGGTGGACGTTGAAGCCGGCAGGGCCGCGGGCGTGAAAACGCTTATTCTTGCGAGACCTTACAACAAGGGGCTACCGAACCGCACCCGTTCCCTCAAACGCTTGATTGCGCGGCGTCACACATCCAACAAAATCGTTATCCTGTAGCCCGCCCCGGTTTTTTTGACCTCGCTTTCGTGGTGGGTTACCGCCTTCACGTCGGTTTTCCCGGCTTCGCTTCTCCTCCGCGAGCCCGACGCAACCCCCTTTAAAACGAATTCCCCGTTCTCTTTTTCAAACGAGGCGACCTTGAAGGCGTTGAAAAACAGGTTGTTGGCGTCCGACTCGGACAACAAATCCTCCAAAACGAATACCGCGAGTTCCCGCATGTTCGGGGCGCACGCTTCCACGACCACGCGCTCCCCGCTTTTCACGCGGGAAACGTCGGCCATGGTTTCAAAAAGCGCTTGAGCCGCTTCCTCCAAGGCATCTTCAAAGGACTCGCCGGTTGCTTCAAACAACACGTCGGCCTTGTGTTCAAGAAAGCGGTGCATACGCTATCAAAATGAGGGGCAAGGGTTTAAACCGTTGCGCCCGAAATAAAAGCATGTTCCCCAACGTGAACCCGAAACAAATGGGCAAGTTAATGGCGCAGATGGGCATCAAAAGCGAGGAAATAGACGCGGAACGCGTGGTAATAGAGAAGCGCGACGGCTCCAAAATAATCGTGAAAAACCCTTCGGTAACCAAGGTCAGCATGAAGGGCCAGTCCCCCACTCTCCAAGTAGCCGGAGAAATCACGGAGGAAGCCGGCGGGGAGGGAGGCGACGCGGAAATAGTGGCGAAGGAAACGGGTTGCACAATAGAACAAGCCGAAAAAGCGCTCAAGGAAAGCGGCGGCGACCTCGCCCAAGCCATAATCAAGGTGCAAGGTGGGTAAATGGCGAAGCCAGGAATCAAAGCAACTCCGATTCGCTTAAAAGTTTTCGTGGAGGAACTCCAGCCGAACGAAATACTCTTCAACATTTACGCAACCAGAGGAAAAGGCGACACGCGCCCCATCGCTGAAGCAAACAGCCGCGAGATAATGACGTTGCCGGTGGGCGATAGATACCTGAATGAAATCAACCGCCACCATTCAAGAACGCAGGAGAACGGTTTCAGCAGGATAGGATTCATTGCATACGAAAAGATGGGCGGCAAAACCATTCTCACTAAGCGTTTGTTCCCGAAAGAGGGCTTACAAAAAAATTTGGGCGAGCGATGTTACCCCCGGCTTGGGAGTGCAATGGAACTGAAAATCTTGGAGTATTTGGAGAAACAAGGAGTAAGACACGTGATAGGAACCAACGACCCTTCAAACAGCCGGCTGTTTCAGCAAGCGAGAATGAACATACTCAAATTAAGCCCGAGAGAGAAAACAGGATTACAAAAAGAGCTTGATGGTTATAAAACAGGATATAGGTTGAAATTATTGGCGGAAATGCGTGGTGACGGACGCCTCCCCGTTAAAACGCCGATTGAACAAATGATTAGCGCTTTAACAAATTACGCGGATTCAACCCAGTAACTTTTTCGCTGATTCGGGGCTCGTCTGATTCAAATAAATTCCGAGGCCGAGTTCCACTGCTCCCCACACCGCCTTGCGGGTGAAGAACTCCACGTGAAAATGCAGGTTCCCGCGCCTCGGCGAGTTAACGAAAATAAAGTTGTACGAGTCGTCGAACCGCTTCAACCTGCGCACGCACTCCTGGATTGCCTCCAACAACTCGGCGCCGTCCACTTCAAGCATTGAGGAAACGTGTTTTTTCGGGACGAGCCACAACTCGCACGCCGTCAACGCGTTGAACGGCGTTATGGCGCGAAAGTTTTTCGTTGAGAATACTGTCAACCCGATTTTTTCGTGGTCGCACAACGCGCACGGCTTCTTGAGGAAGCCCTTGAGTTGCTCCGGCACGAAGGGGTAGGAAACGATTTGCGAGTGCTCGTGCGGAATGCTCGCCCCGCTCTTGGAACCGTGGTTCTTCAACAACAACACGAATTCCACTTGCTTCCGCGAAGAAAAGTCGTTGAAGCGGTCCAGGTAAGCGCTCCACAAGTAATTGAGTTGTTCGCGCGAATAATTTTCAAACAACGCCTTGTCCTCGTGCGTTTCAACTATTACTTCGTGGTCGCCGAACGCCGGGGCGCGCCCGTTCCTCCACGCAAACCTGCCGCGGCGCTCCACGAACGGAAACTTGTTCGGGAACGCGCGCACGCGCCACCTTCCCTTCGGAAGTTCAAGGGTGGCGGGCGGAACCATTGCCTCCCTACCCCTGCAAAAAGGGCATTCTCTGGTGCCTTTCTTGAGGTGGGGGCGCTTGGCGCGGTGCTCGGCCAAGAGCACGAGGCAATTCCTCAATTCGTTGCGGCGGTACTCGTGCATTAAACACCCAACGCAGGCAATTAATAAAAAGAAACCCTTAGTTTTCCCGTGAATCCTTACACGGAACTGTTGCGACCCGCGAACTTCGCGTTGAGCGCGGCAGCGGTCTGGCTCGGATACGCTTTGGGCGCCGGCCTCTTGTTTGACGGGCCCGTGGCGCTCGCAATGATTTCTGCTGCAATAATCGGCGGCGCGGGCCAAGCCATAAACGATTACTTCGACCGCGAAGTGGACGCGAAGAAAAACAAGTCCAAACCCATTCCCTCCGGCCGCGCGAGCCCCGCCTCGGTGAAGTTGTTCGCCTTCACGCTGTTTTTCACGGGGCTCGTGCTGGCGTGGCTCGTCAACGCGGCCGCGTTCGCCATAGCAGTCATCGCAGTTGTTTCCTTGTACGCTTACTCGGCGTTCCTCGCAAAAAAGAAGTGGCTCGGGAACTGGGTGGTCGCGGGAAACACCGCGCTTTTGTTCGTGTTCGGCGCCACGATTACCGGCAATTATTCGGTTGTAGCGCCACTCGCGCTCGCCGCCTTGTTCGCCAACATTGCGCGCGAAATAGTGAAGGACTTGGAGGACTTGAAGGCGGACCGCGGATTCAAGCGAACCCTTCCCCTCGTGGCCGGGGAAACGTGGGCAATTAAAGCCGCGCTGTTCGCGTTGTTTGCGGCCTGCGTTTTCGCGTCCCGGCCCGCCCTGGCCGGCGCGCTCTTGTTCGCGGGCCTGGTTGCCTTGGCGGATTTGGCGGCGTTGAATGCGGCGCGCCTCACGCTGAAAAAGGAGTATCGCGGGGGCCAGTCATGGCTCAAACTCGCCATGCTCGCGTTCATGGTTGCCTACGCTTCAACCATAATCGTTTAAATGCACTCCAAACCAAATGTTTCTTTGGGTCTCTCTATGGGTCCAAGGTGATTTGAATGGATAGGAACCTTGCCCTTGAATTCGTTCGCGTAACCGAAGCCGCCGCCATATCTTCCTCCCGACTGGTGGGGCGGGGCGATTCAAAGGAAGCCGACAAGGCGGCAACCGAGTTCATGCGCAAAACCCTCAATCAGGTGAACGTGGACGGAACTATAGTAATCGGCGAAGGCGAGCGCGATGAAGCCCCCATGCTCTACATCGGGGAAAAGGTGGGCACCGGCAACGGCCCGAAAATAGACATTGCCGTGGACCCCCTGGAGTGCACGGACGCCACTGCCAAGGGAAGGGACAACGCGTTAAGCGTCCTAGCGTGCGGGCCCAGCGGCTCCCTGCTGCACGCCCCCGACTGCTACATGGATAAGCTTGCGGTGGGTGCGGAGTGCGCGGGCAAGGTGAACCTTGACTGGAGCGTGAAAGAAAACCTGGAAGCAATTTCGCAGGCGCTTGAGAAGGAAGTGGACGACTTGACCGTGATGGTGATGGAACGCGACCGTAACAACGACTTGATCAAGGAGGTGAGGACCGCGGGCGCGCGCATCGTGCTCATACTGGACGGCGACGTAACCGGAGCCATTGCAACCGCGCTGCCCCACACCGGAATCGACGTCTTAATGGGGGTGGGCGCCGCGCCCGAGGGCGTGCTTGCGGCTGCCGCGCTGAAGGCGTTCGGCGGCGAAATTCAGGGCCGCCTCGTGTTTCGGAAGGAAGAGGAGTTGTCGCGCGCCAGGGGAATGGGCGTGGACGTGATAGAAGAAAAGTTGAACAACTGGTTTCCGGCGGGTTACTCCAGGAAGTTGGAGACGAACGACCTTGCAAAGGGGGACAACATCATGTTCGCGGCAACCGGTGTGACCAACGGGCCCACGCTCAAGGGCGTGCGTTTCACGAGCCGCGGCGCAATAACGCACTCGCTCGTGACGCGGTCCAAGAGCGGGAGCGTTCGTGAAATCCGGACGGACCACCGGTTTGAAACTGACCCGATTTACTGAGGTGGGGAAAAAGTGAAGGTGAAGGGAAAACACTTGTTTGACGCGTTGCGCGACGAGAAATGCATAACAATGGCGTGCAACACGCGATTTGCCAAGGGCGTGGTCGCCGGAATCTTTGACGCGGCTCGGCAAACCGATTCCGCCGTGATAATGGAGCTCGCCAAGAGCGAGTGCGGGCTGGACGGCGGTTACACGGGGCTCACCCCCACGGCTTACTCCAATTGGTGCAACGAGGAGGCGGGGGACGCCGTGTGGGCGTTGCACGCCGACCACCTCACCGTGAAGAAGGGCACCGCAGGAGAACTGCAGGAAATAAAGCAGTTGGTGGATGCGCAGATTGCGGCTGGTTACACCTCGTTCGCAATTGACGCCTCATTCTTGTTCAACCACGCGGGAGGCAACCTGCGCGAAGAGTTGAGCGAAAACATCCGCGTAAGCACGGAAATCGCTAAACACATCTACGCGAAGGCGGGAATTGACGCGGGCCTGGAAGTTGAGGTGGGCGAAATCGGGCGGAAAAGCGAGGCCGGGTTCGTCGTGACGTCGCCCGAGGAAGCAGTCACCTTCGTGAAGGCGTTGAATGAAAACAACGTGAACCCGCAAGTGCTCGCAATTGCGAACGGCTCAACTCACGGAAACATTTACGAGGGCGGCAAACTCGTGGAACAGGTGAGCATAGACATTCCCCAGACCAAAGCCGTTGCAAAGGCGTTGCGCGAGGAGGGACTGGAAACGCGCATAGCCCAGCACGGAATCACGGGCACCCCTCTGCATTTAATCAAGGAAAAGTTTCCGCACGGCGACATCACCAAGGGCAACGTGGGCACGTACTGGCAGAACCTCACATGGCAGGTGCTTGACGAGCGCCAACCGGAATTGATGCAACTCGTTCGCGGATGGGTGCTTGAAAAATTCGGGGAGGAAGGCCGCGCCAAGGGAATGAAGAGCGACGAGGAAATCTTCGGGAAATACTCCAAGAAAGCGCACAAGCAGTTCTACAACGAGTTGTATGCGATTGACGAGGCAACCACGCGGGAACTGCGCGGGTTGTGCAGGGAGCACGCACTAAAGTTTTTTGACGCATTCAAGAGTGCTGGAAGCGCCGAAAAAGTAAAGCAACATTTAAATACCTTGAAGTAATATCCCTTAATTGGTGGGTAAAAACGCCGAAACTACCACTATTAGTGTTTAGTTTGTCGCACAAACACAACAGTTAGTGGTAACTTTGGCAAAACATTTAAAAACCCAAATGCCATTCTTACTCGGAATTGTGGTTGGGGAGCCGTAAAAACACAACATGTGGGGGGTTGAAAATGAAATGTCCGTTTTGTGGGAGTGAAGATGTTAAGGTGGTTGACAAGCGCTCCAGCGATGATTCCACGAACCGCAGGCGCCGCGAATGCATTTCGTGCGGGAAAAGGTTCACCACTTACGAGCGCGTGGAAGACCTGGACCTCACGGTAACGAAGAAGACGGGCTTGAAGGAGTCCTTCAGTCCCGAAAAGTTGAAGGCCGGCTTGTTGAAGGCGTGCGAGAAGAGGCCGGTCACCGAGGAACGGGTGGACGAAATCGTTGCGGAAATAGAGAAGGAGTGCCGCGACGAATACGGCGAAGAAGTTGAAAGCACGGTCATAGGCGACAAGGCCTTGGAGAAGTTGAGGCCCTTGGACGAAGTTTCCTATCTCCGATTTGCATCGGTTTTCCGCGCGTTCGAATCAATTGAGCACTTTGAAAAGGAGGCCAGTTCCTTGAAGGACGCGCAGGACCGCGTGGTAAACAAAATCAAGAAGGTTCGCAAGCGCGACGGGCGAATCGTGCCGTTCGAACGCGAACGCATAACCAACGCAATTTACAAGGCGTCAATCGCCGTCGGCGAAAGGAACAAGAAGCAGGCACGCGAACTCGCCGACAAGGCGGTCGCCGAATTGAACGTGCTCGGTTTCACTGAACCCAGCGTTGAAGACATTCAGGACGTGGTGGAAAAGGTCTTGATTGAAGGCGGCCACGCCAAGACCACGAAGGCGTACATAATTTACCGCCAGCAACACGCGAAGATGCGCGACATGAAGAGCACGTTCATAGACATCCACGACGTGATGGAGGGCTACCTCAAGCAAAGCGACTGGCGCACGAAGGAGAACAGCAACGTTGACTACTCCTTTTCCGGATTGATGCTTCACACGGCGGGCTCGGTCATAGCGAACTACGTGCTCAACGAAATGTATTCGCCGGAAATTGCGGAAGCGCACCGCGACGGCTACTTCCACATCCACGACTTGTCCGCCGGCATAGTTGGTTACTGCGCGGGCTGGTCCCTCAAAAACCTCCTCGTCCGCGGCTTTGGAGGCGTCCCGAACAAGGTGGACGCAAAACCCGCCAAACACCTGGACGTAGTGGTCCACCAGATGGTGAACTTCCTGGGATGCACCCAAATGGAGTTCGCGGGCGCGCAGGCGTTTTCAAGCGTTGACACCCTCCTCGCCCCCTTCGTGAAAAAGGACGACCTTTCCTACAAGCAGGTTAAACAGGCAATGCAGACAATGATTTTCTCGCTCAACATTCCCTCGCGTTGGGGAAGCCAGATGCCTTTCACGAACCTCACCTTTGACTGGACGGTTCCGAGCGACATGAAGGACGAGCCCGCGATAATCGGCGACAAACCCACGGGCTTCACTTACGGCGACTGCCAGAAGGAAATGGACATGATTAACCGCGCCTTCCTGGAGGTGATGAAGGAGGGCGACGCCCTCGGAAGGATTTTCACTTTCCCGATTCCCACCTACAACATCACGAAGGACTTCGACTGGAACAGCGACAACGCGCGCCTCCTCTTCGAGATGACGGCGCGTTACGGCACGCCTTACTTCCAGAACTACGTTGGAAGCGGCCTGGACCCGTCAAGCGTGCGCTCCATGTGTTGCCGCCTAAGCCTCGACCTCAACGAGTTGCGCAACAAGGGCAACGGGTTGTTCGGCGCGGGGGAGCAGACCGGGAGCGTGGGCGTCGTGACCTTGAACGTGAACCGGCTCGCATACGAAGCCAAAACCAAGGCCGGATTCTTTGAGAAACTCGGCCACTACATGGACCTCGCAAGGAATTCCCTGGAAATCAAGCGCAAGGTGGCCGACAGCAACATGAAGAACGGGTTGATGCCCTACTCCAAGACGTATTTGGGCGACTTCGACCACCACTTTTCAACAATAGGACTCTGCGGAATGAACGAGGCGTGCCTCAACCTCCTCGGCAAAAACCTGTTCACGGACGAAGGCAAGGAATTCGCAATTGAAACGCTGAACTTCATGCGCGAAAGAATCAAGGGTTACCAGCGGGAAACCGGCAACCTCTACAATTTGGAGGCCACGCCCGCCGAAGGCGCGTCCTACCGCCTCGCAAAAACCGACAAGAAAATGTATGAGGACATCATCACGTCGGGCCACGAGGAACCATACCTGACCAACTCCACGCAGATACCCGTGGACGCCACCGACGACGTTTTTGAAGCGCTCAAACACCAAAACGAATTGCAGCCCCTTTACACGGGGGGCACCGTGTTCCACACGTTCTTGGGCGAAAAAGTGAGCGACTGGAAGGCGTGCCGCTCCATGGTAAGGAAAATCGCGTACACCACGCGGCTCCCTTACTTCTCCATTACGCCCACATTCAGCGTGTGCCCCGAACACGGCTACATACCCGGCGAACACTTCACGTGCCCGTGCGGGAGGAAGGCGCAACCCGGGGAAAAGGTTCTCGCGAGGGACGATTAAAAGGAGGTAAAACAATGGACAACGACGAGTGCGGAAAAAAGTGCGAGGTTTACTCGCGGGTCGTCGGATACTACCGGCCCGTGCAGAACTGGAACAAGGGGAAACGCGAGGAATTCAAGGACCGCCTTGAATACGCAGAACCCGACTGCTCGGATTTCAGCGAAGACAAGGCGGAGAAATGATTCTGGCGGGATTGCAGAAGAACACGCTGGTCGACTACCCGGGCAGGGTGGCGTGCACCGTTTTCACGGCGGGATGCAACTTCCGCTGCCCTTACTGCCACAACCCGGAACTGGTTACGGGAAAACCCAAACAAATGCCGGAGGACTACTTCTGGAATTTTCTGGAGGAAAGAAGGGAGTGGCTGGACGGGGTGTGCGTGACTGGCGGCGAGCCCCTGATTCACGAAGACGCGCCCGAATTCCTCAAAAAAATCAAGGATTACGGTTTTGACGTGAAACTGGACACGAACGGCTCGTTCCCAGACCGCCTCCGCGAGTGCCTGCCATTCGCGGACTACGTTGCAATGGACATAAAAGCACCCTTAGAAAAATACGAGAGCGTGGCGGGCGTGGACGCGCGCGACTCCGTGAAAAAAAGCGTTGAAATCATCCGGTCTTCCGGAAAGGAATACGAGTTCCGAACCACGGTCGTCCCCGAATTCTATTCGGAGGAGGATGCGCTCGCCATAGGGGAATGGCTCAAGGGAAGCAACGCCTACTACCTCCAACAATTTGTTTCCAGCACGGACTTGGTGAACCCAGAATTAAAGGGGAAGCCGGGTTATCCGCCCGACGAGTTGCGCACGTTATGCAACAAGCTCAAGCCCTTCTTCAAGACGTGCGAGGCGCGCGGGATTTGATTAGGAAAACCGACTTGATTCGCGTCGTGGTGGAAAAACACCCGGGAAGCGCGGGCGTCTTCATGGCCGCCGGCATGGGCTGCATCGGGTGCGCCATGGCCCGGCTTGAAACAATCGAGCAGGGCGCAAAGGCGCACGGCTTCTCGGACGAAGACGTGGACGAACTAGTGAAAAAACTAAATGAAACTTGCAACCAGGATAAACCGCTTAAAAAGAAGTGAGGCGGGCAAACGAATTCGCTCGCGCGTGCAAGAACTCAAAGCCAACCAGAAACACTTCCACGAACTCTGTTTTTGCCTGACCACCGCAAACTCCCGGGCGCGTGCCGGACTGAAAGCGCAGGAGCGCCCCGAAAACTTTGACTGCTTGAATGCGGGGGAACTGGCCGCCTACCTCAAGGAGTGCGGCGTGCGCTTCCACAACGCGAAGGCCGCCAACATCGTGAACGCGCGCAAGGTCAAATCGGCGCTTCCAAAAGCGCTTGCAATGCCTTCACAAAAGGCGCGGAAATGGCTGGCGGACAATGTGCGCGGCATCGGCTTCAAGGAGGCGAGCCACTTCCTGCGAAACATTGGGAGAATGGACGTCGCCATAATAGACCGCCACGTGATGCGCGCCATGAAAAAAGAGGGCTTGATTGAAAAAGAGCCGAAGACGATTACGCGAAAAAAATACTTGGAGTTGGAGGACGCGTTGCGGCCACTTGCCAGGCAAACCGGGTTGGAGCTCGGAGTGCTTGACTTTTACTTGTGGTTCCTTGAAACCGGCGAAATTTTGAAGTGAAAGGGAGGTAAGGAATAAAAAGGCACAATCAATTGGTTTTCACGTGAAACACGAAAAATACTTGTTTTTAACCCTGCCAATAGCAGCATACCTGCTTTACGCAAATTTCTTTCAATCCTTAAACTTTCAATTATTGAATCCACTTAAGTTGTTGGTGAGCCTTGCAGCTTACTCTGGCTTAATGGCTTTCACAAAACGGAACGCCTTAAAAGAATCAATTCTAAGGATTTTTTCGGCGCACGCATTACTCGCAATTGTTTTTACGGCCGTAATGTTTTTAGCCGGCATAATCGCCGGATTCTTGCCGGGGGGCTTGCCCGGAGCAGCATATTGGTGGTTGAATATTGGCGTGGTTTACGGGATTGCATACTTTGCCTTTGCATCTTGGCTCCCAAAACCGTTTGAAAACGATTGGCTTAACGCGTTGGCTGCCGCAATTCCATTCATTTACATGGCTGCGGAGTGGATTTAAAGTTGAAAGTTGACCCGAAAATAGTTTTCGCCGTTTTAATTATGGTGCTCTTGACTTATTCAAGCACCGCAACCCTTGCAGCTCTTTCCTCAACGAAGGGTGAGAATTCTTTTCAAATCGCGGTTGGGAGGGCGGTTGGCACCCTGTCAAACAAGGGGGGCTTTTACACTTCAAGCAAAATCTTGATAAGAGCAGGCGACGCGATAACAGCTGCCGACGCGGGCGTAATCAATAGGCAAGAAGGCACCTACGAGTTGTTGGGATTAAGCGAAAGCGTTGAAAACGAGTTAGTCGTGGAAGGCGTTGAAGGCTGTAAACAATATGAAAGCGCCTTGGTTTGCTATTCTGAAAAGGATACGCTCGTAGACGTAACGGTAAACTGTGATGGAGGAAAAAACGCGAAGTGTAAGATATTGGTAACCTCCGACTCGGGCCGCAAATTCGTTGAACCCCCGGAAAACGAGTACGAAGACGAGTTGTTGAATGCGGCCGACGAATGGCAGAAAACCACCATAAACGAAAAATCAGAGGAAATAAGACAAATCGATGAAAACGCGAAAATTCTCGGCATTTACAAACTATTTTTGCGTCCTAATGCCTTCGATGCCGTAACCGCGAAAATCAACGTAATAGTCATGCTGCCAGGCTACTTGATGGACTTCGTTGAAGCCCGCTTGGAATACCTTGCAAATCAGAAGTACGGGGAATTTTTTTCCAGCGGCTCTTTGAGCCCGGAAGAAGACGTTGAAATAAAGACGCGGTTTGTTGAAACCGTAAACAAAGATGATTGGATGAGCCGCACATGGACATCCTACGGGCTCGACTCAATTGAAACAAGGCAGGCAATAGAAAAAGCCGGGAAAGAGTTTGAGGAATTCAAAACGTTTTTAATGGAAAAAATGGAGTCCGGGACAATCGAAGAACGCTCAATGTGGGCTTCGGCCGCATACTACTTGTTTGACGGGCCCCGCGCCCAAGCCGAAATCACCAATGAAATCCTTCGAATGAAAAGAAGCAATTCAGCAAGGGGAGATATAAAAATCAATTTAGTTGAAGGAGAACAAATAAGCAGGGACGAACTCGTCGCGTTGAGCGGTGAAAAAGTGTTGGTAAACTTAAGCGACTCCCCGGTATTCTCGTTTGAAAACGGGGTTTACGTAGTCAAACGCGATTACCACAGGATGTTTTTTGAAATAAACAAAGTAAGCGGGGTATACGAAGTAAGTTAACCAAAGCCCGTTTAAGAAGCGGTTAACCAAAGATTGACCCAAAGCCGCTCACGGCGTCATCAAGCCCCTTGTTCAGGGCTTCCACGACCGCCTTCTTTTCGTCTTTGCTTGCCTCTTCAACGGACTCAACTTCCCTGAGTTTGGCTATCAAAGCGCCGACGTCCTCGTCGCTCTTGAAGTGCACGAAGTATTTCCCGGCAGGCAGGCCCACCGAATCCGATGACTTCAACGTGAAACCCAGGCGAGCGAAACTCTTTTCGGCGTAGGGGTCGGCGTCCAGCACGGCCGCGAGCTTCCCCTTGTTCTTGGATTCAACCGAGTAAACGTATTCCATTCAAAAACACCCATAACCTTTGTTCGCAACCGTTAAATAATTCTTTTGAGTTCCCCCATTCATGGATTCCTCCGAATTAAAACGAATCGCTGACGACGTCCGCGCCAACGCCTTGATTGCTATTTACTTCGCCGGGTCCGGCCACCCCGGCGGCTCACTCTCGGCTGCTGAAATACTCGCAACGCTTTACTTCAAGGAGGCGAAGACGGATTCGTCCAAGCCGGGCTGGGACGGCCGCGACCGAGTGTTCTTGAGCGCCCAGCACAAGTGCCCCGCACAATACGCGGTCCTCGCCTTGAAAGGATTTTTTTCAATGGAGGAGTTCCAGACCACGCTCCGCAAAACGGATTCCTCGTTCCAAGGCCACCCCCACATGCTGGACACTCCAGGCATTGAGATGAGCGGGGGCTCCCTCGGCCACGGCCTGCCGGCTGCGGTTGGCTCCGCACTCAACGCCAAGCTCGCCGTAAAGGGTTACCGGGTTTACTGCGTGATGGGGGACGGCGAACAGGAGGAGGGAAGCATCTGGGAGGCCGTCATGGCCGCCGCGCACTACGAATTGGATAACCTGTGCGGTATAGTGGACGCCAACCGCCTCCAAATCGACGGCCCCGTGAAGAAGGTCATGAACGTGGAGCCCCTCCCCGAAAAATACCGCGCATTCGGATGGCACGTCGTGGAATGCGACGGCCACGACGTTCAAGCGTTGCTGAACGCTTTTGCTGAAGCGCGCGCAACCAAGGGAAAACCCACGGCAATAATCGCGCGCACCGTGAAAGGGAAGGGCGTGTCGTTCATGGAGAACGAAGTGGGGTGGCACGGCAAGGCGCCCGACCGCAAACAATTGTTGAAGGCGTTAAAGGAACTCGGAAGGGAAGACTTTTTCACCAAACAGTTGGAGGACAAGGCGGCCGGAGTGAAGGCGCGCCTTCAGGGGAAATTCGTGGTAACGCCGTGGAATTCGGGCGGAACCATGAAGGTTGAATTGAAGGCGATTCGGGACGGGGCGGGCGAGTGCTTGAAGGAAATCGGTTGCGACGAGCGCATCGTCGCCGTTGGAGCGGACCTGAATTCCTCGGTCAAACTCACGTCGTTGTGCGAGGACCACTCCGAAAACGCTGAACGCCTGCTTGACGCGGGCGTTGCAGAACAAGACATGATGGGCATCGCGGCCGGGCTCGCCAAGGAAGGAAGAATAGCAATAGCGGGTTCGTTCTCCATTTTCGCTACCGGGCGCGCGTGGGAGTTCCTCCGCACCAGCGTCTGCTACCCAAAACTCAACGTCAAGGTTATTGCGAGCCACGGCGGTCTCACCGTGGGCGAGGACGGCGCCACTCACCAATCACTCGAGGACTTTTCCACTACTACCATTATTCCGAATCTCGGCGTGTTCGTTCCCTGCGATTATTTGGAAGCGAAAAAGGGCTCGCGCAAGGCAATCCTTGACGTGAAGGGGCCCGTTGTCCTGCGCTTGGGACGCGTGAACACGCCCGTTGTCACCCGCGAGGACGCGCCATTTGTTTACGGCAAGGCAAACGTGGCTTCATTCAAGGGGGAAGCGAAGAACTTGGTTGACGCCTTTGAATGGGAGCTCGCAAGCGAGCACAAGGGAAGCGAAGACGTTGCAATCGTTGCGTGCGGCGTTGTTGTGCCCGAGGCAATGCACGCCGCGTGGCAGCTCTCAAAGCAGGGAGTGAAGGCGCGCATCGTCAACGTTCACACCTTGAAGCCGTTGGACGAAGACGCGGTTTTGAGGGCGGCTAAGGAAACCAAGCTCGTGGTAAGCGTTGAAGAACACCAGGTTGGCGGCTTGGGCAACCTCGTCGCCGGCGTGCTCACGCGGAACGCCGTTCCAACCAAGCAAGTGATGCTTGGCGTAGCCGACAAATTCGGGGAGAGCGGGGACCCCAACCAGTTGCTCGCAAAATACGGGTTGAACGCGGAAAGCATTCGGAAAGCCGTGGAAAAAAACTTATCCCGCTAACAACCACACGCTCACAACCGCCAACGCGACCGCAAGCAAGCCCCGCGAACCCAACGCCTCCTTGTAGAAAACGACTCCCAGCAAGGCGGTTACCAAGAAGTTGAGGTTCACCGCGGGCACGACAATGGAGGCGGGGCCCAAGGAAAACGCTTTCAGCATGCAAAGGGTCGCGGTCGCGAAGACGAGCCCCGAGAAAAACAGTTTCTCCAAGGACGCGAACCGCAGCGCGTGCAACTCCCGCGTTTTGCGCGAGAACACGAGCACCGAAAAGAAGGCGGCCGCGGAAGTCATGAGGAAGGCGTAAGCCAGGAACGCGCCAATTGAACGCGTGACAAACGCGTTGAAGTGGTTCATGACCCCGAAGAAAAACATTGCCAGCAGGGAATACTTCAACCAGTTACCGCTGCTGGCCGGGCGCGCGGACCTGAACAACGGCACGACGAGTATCGCCAACGCAACTCCCGCTGCCGCGCGCAAGGAAAGGAATTCGCCGAGGAAGGCGATTGCAAGGGGCACGGAAACCAGGGCGTTCAAGTTTATTACAGTGGAAACCGAGGAGACATAACCAGACCGCAGGGCGAGGAATACGCACGCCGAAGCCGCAAACACCGCGAAGCCGGCAGCAACGGATTCAATTGAGAACCCTTGGAGGGTCAACTGGGAAAAAGCGAAAACCGCGAGCCAGGCAACGAGGAACTGTGAAATCGTTTCCACGAACCCTGCCACCAACGGGTCAATTCCCTCAAGCGCGGTCTTCCTGTAAAAATGGGCGAAGCCGTACAAGAAAAACGAGGCGAAGACGTAGAACCACATGTTGGAATCCAAACAGTTTTAACGCCACCCCTTCAAAAGCATTTTTATGCGAGGGGGCGAACCGCAAATTGTTTGAACGCGTGTGGCGCGTCAACGAAGAATTCCTGGCGCGCAAAGGCAACTGGCTTTGGTGGTGGTGGATTTTCTACTTCCGCGAGCCCGAGGCGCACCCAAAGCAATTGATGGTGTTATGGTCCGCGAAGAACGAAAAAAAAATTCATTGCAACGGGTTGGATGCGGAGTTGCGGGACGACTTGGTGCAACGCAGGGGGAAAACATTTGACCTTGACGGAGTTGTTGCGGCGTGGTATTACGACGGAAAAAAAATGCGTGAAAACTACTTGCTTCACCGCGCCCCCATCCTGGTGGAGCCGGGACGCATCCACACGGACGACCCTCCAACCGAGTTCAAGGAACTGAAAAATGGTTTCCGCGTTTCGCTTCGCGGCCACGACTTCCGCATCGGGCCCGTGCAAAAAAAAGGTTTTTACGCGCTCCAACACCGCGAAACAAGTTTCCTGTTCAACAGGTTTTCCTACGACATCTGCAAGATTACGCGCGCGCCCTTCACGAGTTCGCTGGGCAAGGGAACAGCTTACTTCCAGTGCGTGCGCGTCAACGCGCCGGCTCCCCCATGGTATTGGGGCGTCTACCACTTTGAGGGGGGTGGGTGCGCGCACTACTACGAGCCGCACGTGGGCAACACGATTTTCTCCAATCGAACAGAGGAGTCGTGGAAGATTCCAATTAGAAAACACTTCCAGTTCTTTGACGGCGAAAAGGTTTTTGACAACCGCGACGCGCGCGTCAAGAGGATTGACGGGAAAAACCCGTCGTTTGAAGTCCTGTCCGAGGGCAGGGACGGAAAGGCGAGAATGCTCGTGGAGGCCTACTCCGCCGCGTCGTGGAAGTTCAGCAAGAATCCGTGGAACCGATTGAATTACAACGAGTACCCCTGCCTCGTAAAGGAGTTCTCGTTCAAGAACCGTTCAGGCGAGTGGACCCTTGACGACCTGGGCGCGGGTTACGGGAACAGCGAGCACGCAACCGGCTTGCTATGGTAACTCTTTTAATTTGCTTGAACAACAATTCTTGGCTGAATGCCTCCGTAGCTCAGCCTGGCAGAGCGTCTGTTTCGTAAACAGAAAGTCGGGGGTTCAAATCCCTCCGGGGGCTTCCAAGAAAAAGAAAGACGCACAATAGAGAAAACAGTTAGTTTTTTCTTCATCAAAGCACTCTTTTTCTTTCTTTGCGGAAAGAAAAACATTGATGAAAAAGAAAGACGCACAATAGAGAAAACAGTTAGTTTTTTCTTCATCAAAGCACTCTTTTTCTTTCTTTGCGGAAAGAAAAACATTGATGAAAAAGAAAGACGCACAATAGAGAAAACAGTTAGTTTTTTCTTCATCAAAGCACTCTTTTTCTTTCTTTGCGGAAAGAAAAACATTGATGAAAAAGAAAGACGCACAATAGAGAAAACAGTTAGTTTTTTCTTCATCAAAGTTCTTTTTTACAAAAAGAAGTTTGGTTGCAAATCCCTCTGGTGGCTTTATGGTTGAATACCCGATTCCCTGCGTGGGCGCGCTGATTGAGAGAAGCGACGGCCGAATACTCCTCTTGAAGTCAAGGAAGTGGGCTGGAAAATACATTATTCCCGGCGGCCACTTGGAGGTTGGCGAACAACCCGAGGACGCGATTCGCCGCGAAGTAAGGGAGGAAACGGGTTTGGACGTGAAAGTGGAGGGACTCCTCTCGCTTGCTTCAACCGTCCCCGAAAATTATTCAAGGAATGAGGCGTTGTTGTTCATTGACTTTCATTGCAGGGGTGAAGGCGAAGTGAAAGCGGAGGACACGGGCGAGTTTGAGGACGTGAAATGGGTTTTTCCAAGGGAAGCCCTTGAAATGGACGTTGACGTTTGCTCCCTCCGCGTCATAAAAAAGTTCATTGAGTTGAAGAAAAAGCCCTGAGATGGCTTGTTTTTGGTAATCGCGGGTTTTTCCGCGCTTTTCGCGGATTTCGGGGCGCGAGAGAAAAGATTTATTAACGGTCTTAATCGTATTGTTGTCACCGGTTCGCTCTTTTTTTTGGAGTAACGGGTTTTGCGGTGGAAAAATGTTTATTTGTCCGAGTTGCGGTCACGAGTACATAAACGTAGACGACTTCACGCGGTGTCCGTACTGCGGAACCGACTTCTTGTTCAAGAGGACGCCGCCCGTGTCGCACAGGGTTTCCACCGACTAGCAAGTGATTCTTAATGGGTACGAAAAGACATGGTCCGAAGAGGGGTTCCCGCGCGTTCTGGCACAGGAAGCGCGCCAAGCGCACAATCCCCCGCTTGAACACCTGGCCCAACGCGGGCAAGGGTTTGCAGGCGTTCCCGGGCTACAAGGTCGGGATGTCCATGGTTTCGCTCGTCTCCGAATCCGAGTCGGCTTTCAAGGGCCAGGAAGTGGCGAGGGCAATTACCCTCGTGGAAACGCCCCCTGTTTTCGTTTACTCAATTGTTTTTTATGAAAGGGATGATTACGGTTTGAAGCCCGCGGGCGAGGTCGTCGCAATTGAACTCTCGAAGGACTTGCGCAAGCATTTCAAAGGCGCCAAGAAGGCGAACAAGAAAATCGAGGACTTTCCAGAACCCGCCGACGTGCGCCTCCACGTTCTCGCACAGCCATTCAAGGCCGGCCTGCCAATGAAGAGGGCGCAACTCGTGGAAATCGGCCTAGGCGGCTCGATTCAGGAAAAAATCGAGTACGCGAAGGGCGTGCTCGGCAAGGAAGTCGCCGTCAACGACGTGGTTCAGGAAGGCGGTTTTCTGGACGTCACCGCGGTCACGAAGGGCCACGGGTGGACGGGCATCGTAAAACGCTTCGGCGTGTCCCTCAACATCAGGAAGGCAACCCAGAAGCGCAGGCACGGCGG